>Ga0209748_1000179_pt1 | contig 37940 bp, 67 predicted proteins | sample BarGraIncu00421A_FD_185490 | JGI IMG/M metagenome (GOLD analysis project Ga0209748, IMG submission 185490) | Arctic peat soil microbial communities from Barrow, Alaska - Barrow Graham LP Incubations 004-21A (SPAdes) (version 2) | ecosystem: Environmental > Terrestrial > Soil > Wetlands > Peat... | reverse complement strand
CTCATCAGGATCTCATCAGGATCTCATCAGGATCTCATCAGGATCTCATCAGGATCTCATCAGGATCTCATCAGGATCTCATCAGGATCTCATCAGGATCTCATCAGGATCTCATCAGGATCTCATCCTCCTCCAACAACGCCGGGCGGTAGGCTCGGTGCGTGATAGGCTGCGAACATGACCCCGCCGCTGACCGCCACCTTCGGCGCCCGCTTCTTCAATCCCCGCTCGACCTGCGCCGTCTGCGGCCGTGAGTGTGGCGACGACGGTGAGGTCATCGCGCAGCTCGACCCCAAAGTCGAGTCATCCGCCGAAGGCCTCAGCCTGCTCGTCGACGTCACGCCCGGCGAGAGGCTCGTCGTCTGCCGGGAGTGCGCCGCCAAGGAGTAGCTGCTCCGAATCACTCGCCGAGCAGTTCCCTCACTTCGACCTCACGATCCTCTCCGTCAAACAGCTCGCCGTCGTCGAGATGCGTCTCTGCGGCGGCCTCTCCTTCCGCAAGATCGCCGCCTTCGAAGGCGTCACGCACCAGGCCGTGATATGCCGCTTTGCCTGCGCCGTCGGACGCCTTGCCGAGGCCGCGGGCTTGCCGACTCGCGCCTAAGTAGAGGGACCTCCCTGCAACCTGGTCACGATGGGACACCATGCCGCCTAAAGGTACACCCGTGAAAACAAAGCCCCTTGTCGAGATGTGGCCGCTCTCCCGCTGCATCCCCTACGCCTGCAACCCCCGCGTGATCCCGAAGGCGGCGGTAAGCAAGGTCGCGGCCTCGATACGCGAGTTCGGATTCCAGCAGCCGATCGTAGTCGACGAGGGCGGCGTGATCATCACCGGCCACACCCGGCTGCTGGCGGCCAGGCACTTGGGGCTCGAGGAAGTGCCCGTGCTCGTCGCACGCGGCCTGACGCCGACGCAGGTCAGAGCCTACCGCGTCGCCGACAACCGGACGGGCCAGGAGGCGACCTGGAATAAGGACCTGCTGACCGCCGAGATCGCGGCGCTGCTCGAGGTCGACTTCGATGTGCTGCTGACCGGCCTCGACAGCGCCGAGCTCGAGCGCCTGAGCGCCGACTGGGCCGACCCCAGGGCGGACGATGCGCTGCCGGCGAAGGCGCCGGCGCGCACGAAGCTGGGCGATCTCTACGCCTTGGGCAAGCACCGAATCCTCTGCGGCGACGCGACCGACGGCGCCGACGTGGCGCGTCTGCTCGACGGCCGGGGGGTTGACTGCGTGTGGACCGACCCCCCCTACGGCATCGACTACAAGGGCTCACCGAACCATGCGCCGATTGCCGGTGATGAGAAGGAGCGCGACGAGCTGGTGCGCACCCTGCTTGAGCCCGCCTTCCGGCATGCCGCCGAGCACGCGGCGCTGAATGCGGCCTTCTACATCTGGCATGCCTCGACGACGTGGGAGGACTTCGCCTTCGCGCTGAAGGCGGCCGGCCTCGAGGAGCGCGGCAACATCGTCTGGGTGAAGGAGCGGGCGACGCTCAGCAGGTCCGACTATCAATGGCGGCACGAGCTCTGCTTCTACGCCGCCCGCGCCGGCGAGAGCCCGACCTGGTACGGCGACCGCACGCAGTCGACGGTCTGGGAAGTCACCTCGGGACGCACGGACGGCATCGCCGCGGTGATTGGCGAGGGCCTGCTGCTCACTGACGGCAACGGCCAAGAGCTCTACGTGCGTGAGCGGCCGCCGAAGCGCAAGCTGCGCACGATCCGCCTCGCTGCCGGCGAGAGCGCCAGCCTGCACGCGGACGTCGCCGACTCGGACGTCTGGCGCGTCCGCCACGACGAAGCCAAGCCCGACCACCCGACGCAGAAGCCCGTGGCGCTGGTGACCAGGGCGCTCATGAACTCGACCGCCGCCGGCGACGCTGTCTACGATCCGTTCCTTGGCTCCGGCACGGCGCTGGTCGGCGCCGAGCGCCTTGGCCGGGTCTGCTACGGGATGGAGATCGACCCCACCTACTGCGACCTAGCGATCGCGCGCTGGGAGGCCGCGAGCGGAGCCCAGGCGGAGCCTGTGAGCTGAAGTGCCTCCGAGCGCCCCGATAGAAAACGACGAAGAGACGTGGGGCGACGTAGAGGACGCGCTCGCCTACGACCCTGATCCGCTCGCAGATGAGGAGTCCGTCTCGCAGGTCGAGATCACGGCGCGCACGCTCAAGTCGGACCTGAAGCACCGGACGCTGAACGCCATGAAGCGCCAGTTTCTCGCCGACCTGATGCCGAACGTGCCGGCGCCGGGGGAGTGCTGGCACGTCGTCTCCAACGGCCGCTTCGACTACTGGACGTGGATCCCCGTGATGCTCAGCTACATCGGCAGGGTCGACGAGTTCTACGGGTCCACCTGGGTCTTGAACCGCGGCAACGTGCTCGAGCTCTTCGAGCTGATCGACTCCGGCCTGATCGTCAAGACCAGCGTCCTCTCCGGCCTGTTCACCAAGCGTCGCGAGGGCGCCGTCTATGCGACCCTGCTCCAGGGCATGCGCCGGCGCGGGCAGCGATTCGTTTGCTCGGAGAATCACGCGAAGGTCACGCTGCTGGCGAACTTCGACGCCGGCACCTACCTGACGATTGAGGGCTCGGCGAACTACACCGCGAATCCCCGCATTGAGCAGAATGTGCTGGTTAACGACGAGGCAATCTACCGCTTCCACCGCGACTGGATGGAGGAGGTGCTCGAGCATGGCCGCGAGGGAGAAGCCGACCCCGAGAGCTGACAGTCGCCAGATGCAGGAACGCCTCGCCGAAGTGGCTGACCTGATCGTGGCCGGCCTCACGCAGCACGAGCTGCACAAGTACATCCGGGACAAGCGAGCGGAATGGGATCTCGAGCGCCGGCAGCGCAGTACGATCATCCAGCGCGCCCGCAAGGCTGTCGTCGACGCCGGCAAGACGCACTACCCCGAGGAGCTCGGCAAGGCGGTTAGGCGCCTGAACGTGCTCTACCGGCGCTCGTTTGCGATCAACGACTACAAGACCTGCGCCGCGATCGTGCGCCAGATGGCGGACCTGCTCGGTCTGGCGACGCAGACCTCGAAGTCGGGCGAGGACGCCTCCGACGTCAGGCGCTACCTCGACGGACTACGGACGGGCTCGTGATCCTCAGTCTGACCGATAAGCAACGCGAGGTCTGGGCCGCGATGGCGGGCAGCCGCATGACCGTTTGTGACGGCAGCGTGCGCTCGGGCAAGTCGGTCGCGGCGGACGTCGCCTGGCTAGACTTCATCCTCGACGGCCCAGAGGGCAACCTACTGATGGCCGGCAGGACCGAGCGCACCCTGAAGCGGAACATCGTTGACCCGCTGATTGAGATCCTCGGCAGCAAGCGCTGCCGCTACGTGGGTGGCTCCGGGGAGCTGTTCATCTGCGGCCGCCGCGTGTACCTGGTCGGCGCCAACGACGAACGCGCCGAGGAGAAGATTCGCGGCCTGACGCTGATCGGCGCCTACGTCGACGAGCTTAGCACGGTGCCGGAATCCTTCTTCACGATGCTGTTGTCCCGGCTGTCGCTGGATGGCGCGCGCCTGCTGGCGACCACGAACCCGGACAACCCGCTGCACTGGCTAAACGTGAAGTACCTGCAGCGCGCCGAGGAGCTGTCCCTGGCGCGCTTCCAGTTCCGTCTCCCCGACAACCCCTACCTGCCGACGTCGTTCGTCGAGAACCTGCGCCGCGAGATCACGGGGCTCTGGGCACGGCGCATGATTGACGGCGAATGGTGCGTCTCCGAGGGCGCAGTCTATGAGATGTGGGACCCGGTGCGGCACATGGTCGAGCCCGACGAGCTACCGCCGGTGTCGCGCTTGCTGGCGGTGGGCGTCGACTACGGCACCACGGCGCCGACCGCCGGCTTGCTCATCGGTATCAGCGCTGAGGAGCGTCCGCGGCTCGTGGTCGTCGACGAATGGGCGCCGCCCTCGCTCACCGACGCCGGCCTCTCCGTCGACTACCGCAAGTGGATTGCGCCGCGCCAGCCAGAGCGCGTCATCATCGACCCCAGCGCGGCGTCCTTCCACAAGCAGCTCTGGGCCGACGGCGTGCCCGGCGTCGTGCTCGCCGACAACGCGGTCATCGACGGCATCCGCACCGTCGCCTCGCTGCTGGCCGTGGACCGGCTCGTCATCTCGTCGGCGTGCACGCACCTGCTCACGGAGCTGCCGTCCTATGCTTGGGACGCCAAGGCGACCGCCAAGGGCCAAGATGCGCCGGTCAAGCAGAACGACCACTTCTGCGACTCGCTCAGGTACGGCGTCGTGACCACGCAGAGCCGCTGGCGGCACGAGGTGCCGCTGACAATGCCCATCGAGATCGAGGAGGCCGCATGAGCCTGCCCCAAGGCGGTCCCTGGCCGCCACCCCCCCACGGCGTAGCACTTGCCCAGCAATCGCTCTGGTCGGCCTGGCTGGTCGGCGATCCCGAAGGCCTCGCGACTGCGTACTACGACGCCGAGGTCGCCGCTGGCGGCGTGAACCCCTTCGGCGAGCGCCTCTCGCAGTACGCCGGCGGCGTGGTTAACCGCGTGGCGCGCTTCTTTTGGAGCAGGCCATCCGTCAGTGGGCAGCGCAAAGCCCGGCTGCACGTGCCGCTCGCCGCCGATATCTCCACCGCTTCGAGCGACCTGCTGTTTTCCGAGCCGCCGCAGTTCACAGTCGAGGAGGACGGCAACGAAGCTGCGGCGCAGCGCATTGACGAAGTGCTCAACGCCGGCGACTTCCACGCATCCCTACTCGAGTCCGCCGAGATCGTGGCGGGGCTGGGCGGCGGCTGGCTGCGCTTGCTCTGGGACACAGCCCTCGTCGATCACGTGATCGTCGACGCGGTGCCCGCCGACGCCGCCTACGCTGAGTGGCGCCTGGGCGTCACGCAGCCGACCGCCGTGACCTTCTTCAGCGAGTACCCTGGCAACGGCAAATCGGAGGTGGTCCGGCATCTAGAGCGCCACGAACCCGGCGCTATCTATCACGGCCTCTACAGCGGCGACGCCAAGCGGCTGGGCCACCCCATGGCGCTGACCGATCACGAATGCACCGGGCCCTACGCCGACCTCGTGAACGCCGAGGGCGCTATCCTCACCGGCGTCAAGGCAATCACCGCCGCCTACGTGGCGAACATGCGCCCGCAGCGCAGGTGGCGCAAGGTGCCCGAGCTGAGCCGCCTGGGGCGCAGCGACTATGACGGCTGCGAGTCGATGATGGACGCGCTCGATGAGACCTACACCTCGTGGATGCGTGACGTGCGGCTGGCCAAGGCGCGGCTACTCGTGCCGGAGGACATGCTGCAGAACCTCGGCAAGGGGCAGGGCGCGACCTTCGATGTTGACCAGGAAATCTTCGTCGGCCTGAACATCATGCAGGCGAAGGAGACGCCGCAGGCCATCTCGGCGCAGCAGTTCGCGATCCGGGTCGCCGAGCACCAGCAGACGGCGGACGCGCTCGTTGACCAGATTCTCGACGCCGCCGGCTACAGTCCCAGCACCTTCGGGCGCGGCAACGAGGGCGTGACAACGGCGACTGAGGTTGTCTCCCGTGAGCGCAAGAGTGCCCGCACGAGGGACAAGAAGACCCGCTACTGGAGCCAAGCGCTGGAGCCGCTGCTCACCACGTGGCTGGAACTGGACGCCCTCATCTTCAGGACCGGCGCCAAGGGCACGGTCGAGGTCGAGTGGGCGGACGTGTCGCAGCCCGATCCCGAGGTGCTGGCGCGCACCGCCGAGACGCTCAACCGGGCGGTAGCCGTGTCTGTGGCGACCAAGGTGAAGATGATCCACCCGGACTGGGACGAAGCCGCCATCGAGGAAGAGGTGGCGCTCGTGCGAGCAGAAGCCGGCACGGCCGTCCCGGACATCGGGGCGCCGCCACCGTTCGGCGGCAATGGACAAGGACAACCCGACAACGTGACAGCGGAGGTAGGCAATGGGTTTCCCGAGTAAAGGCACGTCGAAAGACAAGAGGTTGAAGGTCAACAAGCCGGCGGTCGGCAAGAAGGCGCCGACGAAGAAACAGCCCTTCGGCGGCAAGAAGGCGCCGCCGTTCCCGAAGAAGTAGCGTGCCCGTCAGCCCCGCCCAAGCCGAGCACCTCGCCGCCGGCGTCGTCGCCCACTACCAGGACGCCGAGGCGGCGCTGGTGGCGCGCATCGCCCGGAATCTGTCACGCGGAATCGATGCGCCCGAGTGGGCGGCCACGAAGCTGGCGCAGATGCAGGAGTACGAGCGGCAGGCGCGGCGGCTGCTCGCCGACCTCGAGAAGAAGGCGGCGAGCGGCGTCGGCACTGCGATCACGAGTGCGTATGAGCAGGGTGGCATGAGTGCCGTGGCGGACATCGCCAAGCTAGGGGTGACATCGTTTGAAGACCGCATCGCCGCGCTCGACGTGTTCGTGCAGAACGGCGAATACTACGACCGATTCATAGCCGACGCGGTGAACGATGCCCGGTGGATGGCCAAGGACGGCAGGACGGCAGAGGCTGAACACTGGCTCACACAAGCAGAGGGTCGTGCGAAGAACTTTCTCGAAGGGACCAAACTCGCCCCTCCTGGCTGGTCTGCGAATGCTGCCGTTGCCGTCGTCGAACCCCTCGCCGGCCTGCGCGCCATCGAGGCACTGACGCAGGAGACGCTCGGCAACGTGCTGGCGACGCACACCGGCATCCTCAGATCGACCATGGACGCCTACCGTAGCGTCATCGCCGAGAGCTCTAGCGGCGTCCTGCTCGGCGACCAGACCCGGCGGCAGGCGGCGCAGGCGGCGCTCAACAGGTTCGCGCAGAAGGGCATCACGGGGTTCGTTGATTCAGCCGGGCGCGGCTGGTCGATGGAGTCCTACACGGAGATGGCGCTGCGCACCGGCTGCGGGCGCGCTGCCGTGCAGGGGCACGTCGACCGGCTGACGGCGAACGGGCTGGACCTCGTGATCGTGAGCGACGCGCCGAGAGAGTGCCCGCTGTGCCGGCCGTGGGAGGGGAAGGTGCTGTCGATCGGCAGCGTGCCGGTCGAGATGCCGGAGGACACGGACGCTGCGTTCCAGGTCGTACCGGAGACGCCGGCGGCAGAGGCGGTGGTTGAGCCTCCGTCCTTCGTGTCGCCGCTGGATGGGCTCGCCACGAAGCAGCAGATGGCTGAATACGCCCGGCAGAACCTCGGCATAACGCGAGAGCTTGTCGTCCCGCGGGATGTCGACGCTGACACGTTCCGCACGATACTCAAGGTAGTGGAAGGCGAGATGACGCGCGTTCCGGTCGCAGTGCACACACTGAAGGGCGCCCGCGCCGCTATCGCCCGAGGCGGTCACGGCTATCTGGAAATCAACTGGAAATCGTTTGCAAGTATGACAACAGAAGCGTGGCCGAGAATCGAATCTGTCGCGGATAGAATCGAGAATCTGGCGAAGAGCAGAGCCTACGTCATCAACAACGTGCGCACCGAGATCGCGCCCCGGTTTGGTGTTACCGCTGAGGAGTTCTCTACGTGGCAGGCCAGCAAGGGATTTGACGGAGCGCTCTCGGAACTACTCAAAGTGGGTCTGGTGCGCAAGCCGGTGCCGTCCGGCCAGGGGATTCTCGCGAGTCACGTGCGTCTGGCCAGGAAGGATCTGAAAAGCATCGACGATGCGATCCAGGATGCGTTACAAGCGAAGGGCGGGACTGCTGGGACCGTTCTCCCGTTCCATGTGGAACAGTGGATGCAGAGGCTCGGCAATCCGCCCGGTATCTCCGACCCGCGAGTGGCGCGAATCTGGGGCACGGTCACTCACGAGATGGGGCATAACCGATACTACGAGAACCTAGGCGAGGGCGAGAGACGAGAGTACAAGCTGCTATTCGACCGAGCGAAGAAGCGTGGCGATGGAGTCTACCCGTCCCAGTATGGGGAGGCGGGCTCCAGATCGAAGAGGTGGGATCCGTCCGTTGAGCACTACGCCGAGACGCACGTGGCCTGGCGCATGTGGAAACTTACCGGAGACGCACGGTGGCGCGACCTAATCGCCGACTGGGCGCTTCCGTTCATGAGGTGACAACGTGACTCAGCTCTGGACATGCCCGACCTGCTCACGCTACATCGGCATCAGCCGTGACGACGTAATGGTCTGCCTCGCCTTCCCCGACGGCATCCCCGATGACATCCTCGGCGGCGAAGTCGACCACACGCAGCCGCACGACGGCGACCACGGCATCCAGTACGAGCCCCGTCCGTGACCGCCTACCCCACCCTCGACGAAGCCAAGGCCGCCGGCCTCATGCACTGCAACTGCCGCCACAGCGTCGGCGCCTACCAGGAGGGCATCACGCGCCCCATGGGCGACGTCGCCGACCCGCAGGGCTACGCCGACACCACGAAGCTCCGCTACCTCGAGCGTCAGACCCGCGCCGCCAAGCGCGTGCAGGCCGCGGCCATGGATGACGCAGCGGCGCAAGCAGCCGGCGTGCGGGTGCGGGCCTACCAGGCCAAGATACGGGCCCACGTCGCATCCACGACGGCCAAGAGACAGCCCGTGCGCGAGCGCCTGGGCGCCCTGTGAAAGTGCACGCGCCTCGCCTTGCCGCTTTGCGTAAGGGTGAGAGGTACACGTCGGCCTGACGCCGGCCCCGAGTAGCCCAGGAGGCTATCGCCATGACAGACGAAGAGAAGACCGCTGCCGAAACCAAGGCCGCTGAGGATGCTGCCGCGAAGGCCACATCTGACCAGGCTGTCGTAGCTGCAGCCGGCGCTGGAAGTGCCGCCGCTGCCGTCGCGCCTGACGACGTGGCCAGCCTGCCCAAGTGGGTGCAGGAAAAGCTCGCGAAGGCGGACAAGCTGAACGGCGACGACGCAGGCTACCGCGTCAAGCTGCGCGAGACAGAGGAGAAGCACAAGGCGACGCTCGATGCGTTCGCCAAGGCCCTGGGGCTCACCCCAGAGGACGATCCCGCCAAGGCCGCCCAGACGGCAGCCGACGAGCGTGATGCTGCTCGCCTCGAAAACAAAAAGACGCAGGTTGAGAACGCTGTCCTGCGCGCCGCCAGCAAGAACGGCGCCGACCCCGAGTCCTTGACGGACTCACGTTCGTTCATGCGCCAGCTCGAGGCCATCGACCCGGCGGCGGACGACTTCGCCACGCAGGTCGAGACGGCTATCAAGGCGGCCGTCGAGGCGAACCCCTCGCTGAAGACCGTCCCCGCCGCGCCGGCCCGCTCAGGCGGCCACGTGGGTGGCGCCGCGCCCACCGGCAAGCAGTCCGACGATCCGCAGCAGCGTTCTCGCGACTACTACGCGGCGCAAGCCGACAAGTAAATCAGCCCCCCGGCCTGGCGCCGGGGTGACGTGAGGCCTGGCGCTTCTCGTCTCGGAATCGAAATCATCGAGACAGGAGTACGCAATGGCACTGACCCTGGCGGAAGCCAACAAGCTCACCGAGAACCCGATCGTCCCCGGCATCGTCGAGACGTTCGTCAAGGAGAGCCCGGTCATCGACCGCATCCCCTTCAAGGACATCGCCGGCAACGCCTACCGCTACAACGAGGAACTGGCCCTGCCGGGCGTCGAGTTCCGCGCCGTGAACGCCGCCTATGCGGAGTCGACCGGCACCGTGAACCCCAAGACGGAGTCCATCGTCATCCTCGGCGGCGACGCCGACGTGGACACCTTCCTCGTCAAGACCGGCGGCAACCTCGCCGACCTGCGCACCACGCAGAACAACATGAAGGCCAAGGCCGCGGCCTACAAGTTCGACGACACGTTCATCAACGGCGACACCGCCGCCGACGCGAACAGCTTCGACGGCCTCAAGAAGCGTCTCACCGGTGCTCAGGTCATCGCCGCCGCGACCAACGGCCTGGCCGTCCTTGGCGCCGACGACAACGCCCGCCACACGTTCTTCGACCAGCTCGACGCGCTCATCGCCGCGGTGCTCGGCATCAACGCCAGCAACGGCGCGCTGTACATGAACGCGGCCGTCAAGGCGAAGATCGCCTCTTCGGCTCGGCGCCTGACCACCTACGACCAGACGGTTGACAGCTTCGGCCGCCATATCCAGCAGTACAACGGCATCCCTCTGCTCGACATCGGTAACAAGGCCGACGGCACGCTCGTCATCCCGCAGACCGAGACGCAGAACACGTCCGGCGCCATCTGCTCCTCGATCTACGCCGTCAAGTTCGGCAGCGGAGAGGACGACGGCAGCGTCACCGGCCTGCAGAACGGCACCCTCGACGTCCGCGACCTCGGCGAGCTCGACACCAAGCCGTGCTTCCGGACCCGTCTCGAGTGGTTCGTTGGGCTCGGCGTGTTCCACGGCCGGGCGGCTGCTCGCCTCACCGGCGTCCTGGCTTCCTAAGCACGCTGGTCCCCAAGGCTGCGACTGGTGCGCGCCTTGGGGACCAGTCCCTCCCCTTCTCTGACTGGAGTCGCCATGAGTGACAAGACCGACAAGACCGAGCCCGTCGAAGGCGTCGCGTCGAAGGCCCAAAACGACAAGCTGAAGCACAGCGAGGGCGGGGTCACGACCCGCGACGATGCCCTCGACTTGGGCGTCCCGATGCTGCAGGGCGACCCTTCGGAACCGCAGGGTCCCGAGGACGCCTTGGGCGAGGGTCCCAAGCGCGGGGACTACCGCGACCGCATCGGCGGGTCTGGCTACCAGCCTCACAGCGGCGAGAAGCCGCAGCGCCCGAACGCTGATGACATCGGCGAAGCCAAGGGCCTCAAGGGCGGCGTAGAAACAGCCGCGTCCAAGCCCGAGAAGGACTGACCGCGGCGATGACTGACAAGACCGAGCCGTTCGCCACCGGCGGAATAGTCAAGGGGCCGATACTCACCAAGCTTGGTGACATCAGCGAGGTCGTGATTCCCAACGCGCCCAAGCCCAAAAAGAAGGCTGCGGCGCGCACCGAGCGTTACCCGTTCACGAAGCCCGACGGCGAGGTCGTGACCATCGAACACGACCTTGAGACCGGCACGACCAAGATCGTCGGTAAGGCGGCCTGACCATGACCGCCTACGCCACCAGCGCCGAGTACGCCACGTTTGCTGGCGGCACGACCCCCGACGACCTCCCCCGCCTTATCGACCGGGCGGGGGAGGTCGTTGACGACTTCACCCGCACGGCCGTCTACGAACACGACTCCGATGGCCTGCCCACGGGCGCCATCGAGATCGCCGCCTTCCGGGACGCCGCTTGTGCGCAGGTCGAGTTCTGGCTGGCCGGCGACGAAGAGGACGACGTGCTGGGGCCGCTATCGGACCTGACCATCGGCAACGTCAAGGCGGGGTTTGCTTCCCCTCTGGTGCTAGCGCCTCGTGCAGGCCGCATCCTGCGGGCGGCCTTTCTCTACCGTGGCGACCCGGTGACGCTGTGAAGAAGGCGCCATGGTGGCTTGAAGTGTCAGCGCCACGGAATGACTGCGGCGAGATCGTTGTGGACGTAAAGATTCGGCGTCTTGCGCAGCCGTATCTGCTCATGCGCGAGGGCCTGAAGATGGTCGCGCAGTTCCCGTGGCGAGACCGGCCGAAGGCCCTTTGCGTCGTGCTTCGCACCGCTGCCACCGCGCAGATGCACTCGTTCGTCGTCAACTTCACCAAGGGCGGCGTCGCATGAAGATTCGGCGGTCAATGCTCAAGGACACGGTCACCGTCGAGACCTACGCCGGCGACGGCTCCTACGGTCCCGTCTACGCCGAACCCGTCGTCGTGCCTTGCAACGTGCAGATGAAGCGTCGCCTCGTGAGGACCGCAAGCGGCGACGAAGCTGTGGACATGCCGGTGCTGACCGTCCACCCCGACGACGTGTCCATGTTCACGCCCGAGACGCGCCTTACGATAGCGGGCCGCGCCAGCACCGTGCTGTCCGTCGCGCCTGAGACGTTTCGCGGGCGCATGAGTCACGCCGAGGTGAGCGGCTCATGACCCTGCACCTCAAATGGTACGGCCCCAAGGTCAAGGACTCCGAGCGCAAGGGCGCGGCGCGGGGGCTCTATTTCGGCGCCGAGCACGTCGGCGAAGAGTCGGACCGCGTCATTCCGCTCGAAGAGGGCACGCTGGAGCGCTCCAAGGCCGTCAGCGTCGACGAGGGTGCGCTACAGGCCGCCGTCTCGTATGACACGCCTTACGCGGTCATCCAGCATGAGGATCTGACCTTTCACCACGACGCTGGTCGCCAAGCCAAGTACCTCGAGACGCCAATCAACGATGCCGGCGTGAAGCGTAAGGTTGAAGACCTCATCGCCCGCGAGATCAAGGCGGCGCTCGGATGACCCTCGCCGCCGGATTCCAGAGCAACCTGCTCACCGGCCTCGCCGTCCACCTTGCGGCGAACGGCCTCGGCGCAACCTGGAACACGTCCGGCGCTTACACCGCGCTGCAGACGGGACTCGTGCTCGGCAGCATCCCGCAGTCGCCAGACCGGATCATCACGCTCACCGTGTACGACTCCGACGACGACCCAGCGCTGTCGGATTCGGCGGTGCGCGTGCAAGTTCGCTGCCGCGCCGAGGGCGGCGACAAGCGCAAGGTCGACGACCTCGACGATGCCATCTTCAACCTGCTGCAGAACAAGCTCGACGTCACGCTCTCAACGGGTGTCACGGTCGGGCAGATTCACCGCGTGTCAGGACCGGCCAGCCTCGGGCAAGACGGAAACTCGAGATGGTCCACCTCATCCAACTACTCCGTCGCGGCCCATCGGCCGTCAGCAAACCGCACGTAAAGGAGCGCGACCATGCCAGTAGCAGCAAGAGTACCCCTCGGCGCCAGCACGTTCGTTCACAAGTGGTGGGTGCAAGTGAACGACACAGAAGGTGTGGGCGGCGGTACGTTCGAACTCCCCGAATGGGTCGACATCCTCGGGACAAACGACTTCGTTTTCGCCATTGAGCCCTCGACCGAGGACGACGGCGACTTCGACAGCCCCGGCTGGGGCTCCGAAACCACCACGAGCCGCAAATGGAAGGCCGATACAACCCTGCTTCGCAAGACCAAGGAAAACGACCCAACCGCCTATGACGACGGGCAGGAGATCTGCCGTGACGCCGGCTTCGAGCTCGGCGCCCTCAACCGCGTCGACGCGCGCATCTTCGAGATGACCGAAGGCGGCCCCAAGGTCGAGGCCTACCGCGGCTTCGCCTCTGTGCAGTGGGCTCCCGCGGGCGGCGACAACAAGGCTATCGACAAGGTGAAGCTGACCCTCAGCGGCAGCGGTCTGCTCTCGAAGATCACGCATCCCGCAGCCACCGTCTAAGCCGGGAGGCAGACAATGGCCTTCCGTGATTTGGACGAGTTCCTGACCGTCAAGCCACTGGTGCTGCCTATCGGGGGGAAGCAGTACGCCTTCCCCGGCGACGTGTCCGGCGAGTCGTGGCTGCTGCTGGAGATCGTCGGTCAGACGATGCGCTTCGGCGGCGACGTCGACGCAGTGGCGTTCACGAGCGAACAAGAGACCGCGCTCAAGGCCGAGATGTTCGGCGCGACGCGGGACGAGATGATTGCCGACGACTGCAGTGGCGCGCAGCTCGACGCCGTCTTCCAGACGCTCCTGTCCTACCACCTCAGCGACCGCAACCTCGAGGTCGCCGAGGCCGTCTGGAACGCGCAGGGGCAACCCCCGGAAGTGCCGGCCCCGAACCGAGCGGCCCGCCGCAGCAAGAGTACCAAGGCTACGGCGAAGTCGACCCGGCGTCGGGGCTCTACCGGTGGTACGACTTCAGCGAAGACGACGCCCCCGGCCCCGGCGCCACCTGGCCCGACATCCTCGAGCACTGGGAGCTGATAGAGGCCGACATGCACGAACGCTACGGCATAGACATGAGTGAGCCGGGCCTGCTCGAGCGGCGCCCCAGCCGTTGGCTGCGGGTGCGCATCCTCGGCCTGCTCGGCGTCGATTCGCGGCTACTCGATGCACTGACGAAGCCGCAGGAGGTGAGTAAGCCATGATGACCGTCGGCGAGCTGGTTGCCTACCTCAGGCTCGACGACGGCCAGTTCAACCGCGGTCTCGACCAGGCTCACAGCAAGATCGGCCGCGTCGGTGGCGCGATAGGTACAGCGGTCAAGCGCGGCGCAGTGGTCGCCGGGGTGGCCATCGCTGGCCTCGTCGGCACAACCCTCGTCAAGGGCTTCAAGCGCCTGACTGCCATAGAAGACGCGAGTGCATCGCTGCGGGGGTTGGGGCACAGCGCCGAAGAGGTCACGCTCATCATGGCCAGCGCGCGGGAGGCCGTCCTGGGGACCGCCTTCGGCCTCGACGAAGCCGCCAGTATCGCTGCAAGTTCGGTCGCTTCCGGTATCAAGCCGGGTCAGCAGCTTGAGTCGACCCTGCGGCTGGTGGCCGACGCAGCGACGATCGGCAAGACGTCCCTGGGCGAAATGGGAGCGGTGTTCAACAAGGTCGCCGCATCAAACAAGATGCAGGGCGACGTTATGGCCCAGCTCAACGACACGGGCATCCCGATCCAGCAGTTTCTCGCCAAGTCTTTGGGCGTGACGATCGACAAGGTCTACGAGCTGTCGAAGGCCGGGTCGATCTCCTTCCCAATGTTCGCTAAGGCAATGAAGGAGGGGCTCGGCGGCGCCGCGCTGGCGTCCGGCAACACAACCATTGGCGCATGGAAGAACATGGTGACCGCGCTGTCGCGCTTCGGCGCCGATGTCCTTTCGGGCATCTTCCCCAGCTTCAAGGTCGCCTTCAACAAGGTCGGCGCCTACCTCGACCAGCTCGGCAAGAAGTACAGCCCGATATTCAAGGCGTGGGGCGAGAAGGTGTCCGCCGCCTTCAAGACAGGCGGCTTCACGGGCATGTTCAAGGCCATGCTGCCCGCCGGCGTAGGCGACACCCTCATCACGACCTTCAACGTCATCAAAGACACCACGGTCACCATCGTCAGGGTGATCGGTACTATCGCCGGCGTGTTCGGCAAGCTGCCCGGCGCGCTGCAGAAGTTCGCCATCGGGGCCGGCGTGCTGGCACTGGCGCTGGGCAAGTTCGGCCTCCTGGGCAGTGCCAAGGGCCTCTTCGGCGGCCTCCTGGGCAAGGTCGGCGGCGGCGCGGCCACAGAGGTGCCGCTCACGACCGCTGTCGGGCTCAACACGGCGGCCACTGAGGCGAACACGCTGGCGCTGCTGAAAGGTGGCATTTTGGGCGGCGGCGGCAAGACGGTGGCTACTCCGCTTACGCCGAAGCCGCGAACCTTCTACGTGGACTCAGCAGGAAACACGACCACAACCAAGCCCGCTCCCGTAGTCCCGCAAGGGTCACTGGGGCGCCGGGACGTTGGTATGTTCGGTGGCATAGTGGCGTCGATAGCCGTTGCGACCGGGCTGGGCGTCATTGTGGATGCCTATGACAAATGGAAAGCGTCAGCCGACGAAGCGGCTGCATCCTCGGACACCGCAAGCGCCGCCCTCAAAAGGAACGCCGACAAGCTTGGCCCCGAGTTCGTCGCGAAGATGCAGGACGCTATCAACCGCGACACCTACAAGTCGCCGGGAGTCGGAGGTTGGGCAAAATCCTTCGTTGAGGGGAACTTCGACACCTGGATAAAGCCGCTCTGGGAAGGCCTCCAGGGCCACAAGGTCGGCGAAGAGGAGGGGAAGAAGACCGCGAACGCCTTCGCGGAATCATTCAAGGCCGGCATCACTCCCGCCTCGATGAGCCTGCACGGCGCCGGCCTCCTACGGGGCCTCGACCCCGCCATCCTGAAGACGCGCGAGAAGCTTGCTGTCCTGCGGCAGGAGTTGGCGAAGAAGAACAAGCTCGGCGACACGAACACCGCCTCGACGACGACGGCCATCAAGCGCGTCGAGAAGCATCTTGCGGACCTGCGCGCCAACGCTGCGAAGCCGGCGCACACCGGGCGCCTCAATACGAGCGGCTGGACCGGCCCGATCAGCGCCGCGATGCAGCGGCTCCTCGAGTTCCGCGACCTCTCTTCTCAGGGCATCACGCCCGGCAGCGTGAGCCAGCACAAGAGCTGGACGAAGGCGAACGCGGCGCCCGCCCCCGTCTGGCGCGCTCCTGGCCATTTCGAGGCCGCCGGCGGCGACTTCATGGTGAGCAAGCCCACACTGTTCGTCGCTGGCGAGGCTGGACCAGAGCGTGCCACCTTCACGCCGAAGGGCAAGGTACCTCCGGGCACCTCTGGCGGCGGCGACGTTCACGTCCACATCGGGCAGCTCGTCGGCACCGACGAACGCGCCGCGCGACAGCTCGCCGGCCAGGTAGGTCAGATCCTCATGAGCAAGCAGCGCCTCAAGGGGGCGATGAGCCGTGGCTAACCTGGCGACTGTCGGAGCGTTCCGCTTCGTCGTGACCTCGCTGCGCATCGGCCCGCGGCCGCGCGCCATCGGCATGAGCGCCAACGCGCTCGCCCAGTATCCGGTTGAGACGACCGACTACATCTCCGGTTACCGGCCGATCGACATCGGCGGGAAGCTCACCGGCATCGAGACGCAGGATGAGTCCGCGGCCGATCACCTGCAGCGCCTGTGGGCGAACCTCGAGACCGAAGTGGCCAAGGACCGCAACACGCTCGTGCTCGACTTCGGCGGTACGTGGTCTCGCGTCTACACGGTCTACAAGAACGAGCTCGTCGAGATCGTCGTGCCGGCGTCGTGGCAGGTACTGCACCGCGTCACCTTCTCGCTGACCCTCCAATGTCTCCCCTAAGGAGCCTCCATGGCCTGCACACAGTACGAAGCCAACTTCCGCTTGAAGGCCGCCCTGCACGGCACCGCCTACCAAGGCCCGGCCTCCTACTGGGTGGAGCTCGTCTCCGACGCGCCGAGTCGCACGCTGGCCGGCACTCCGTCGGGTCTCGGTCGTATCCAGCTCGTCTGCGCAACGGGCGTCACGGACAACGGCGACGGCACCGCAGGCAACGCTGCCGTGTGGACCTTCCCGGCGCCGGCGACCGACCTCGACGAGTGCTCGTACCTCGAGCTGTGGGACGCCGAGGTTGCCGGCAACCGGCGCTTCTTCGACCTGCTCTCCAGCCCAGTCGCGCCACTGGCCGACCTAGCCGTGACCGTGCCCATCGGGAACTTCACCTGGATGGAGGTCTGAAGTGAACCACCTGACCGCCGATTTGCCGGCCGTGGAGTTTCCCATAGGGAAGCTGCACTTCGGGGTGGTGTGAGGTGGCGACGCGCTTCTACCTGCCATCGTCGGGCACATCTCCACTTGACAGCCTCGCCGTCGCGGGCGGATGGGGTGGGGCTGGCGCGAACTTCCTGCGTCTGCCCACGAGCATCACGAAGTCGGACACGGCTGGAGTGAACCTTATAGGCCGTATCCCCAGCGCCGAAACGTATTCGCTCTGCCATGCCCAGTTCATCTCCGCGCCGCTCGCCACTGCGCACGACTTCACTGCCGAGGAGACGGCGAGCATGGTCGTCTCCGTTCAGGAGACTAGTGGCTCCTCGAACGCATTCCTGGCAGCCGTCGTCCGCGTCGTCAGCGGTGACGGGTCGACCGTGCGCGGGACCATCCTCGACCTGCGCACTGACTCTGGCGGGGTCGAATGGACCACCGCCTATCGCACGCGCATCTGGGGCTCGCTGCCACTCGCGGTGGTGAGTGCCTCTGCGGGCGACCGCATTGTCATCGAGCTCGGTGCTTACTGCTTATTGCCGACCGTTTATACGAGCGACTTGGGGATGACACTTCGCGACGTAGTAGCGACCGCCGACTTCGCTCTCACGTCCAACTTGTCGACCCTCCTCTGCCCGTGGGTGGAACTCTCGCCAACACTGAGCTTCAGCGGGGGAGAAGTACCACCGGCGGGACCCGCTTTCCGCTCCGTTGCAGCCGTAGTCGGTAACACCAACGTTACAAGCCTCGCCGTGGCGAAGCCCGCTGGTCTTGCCGTGGGCGACCTGATGATCGGCTGGATCGCATACAACGGGGACAGGCCCGGTTACCCGAACCTTCCCAGTGGGTGGACCGACATCACCACGGTCGGTACCTACGGCTACAGCACGGTGGGACGGGCGTTCTACAAGTACGCGGATGCGGCCGATGTGGCGGCCTCCACCTTCACCTTCACGATACCTTCGACCGGCGCGTATCCGAGGGCCACCATCATCGCCTTCTCTGGCGCGGTCTACGACACGCACGCGGACGCTCAGAACGCGAACGACACGCCGGGGACCACGCTCACGGTCGGCACCGTGACGCCCGCCGAGAGTGACGAGATGTGCGTTCTCCTCTCCTCGTGGTACAGCAGCTCTTCGGCGACGTGGAGCACGCAGGCGGTCGCGACCGACAACCCGACGTGGACCGAGGACGTAGACACGATGCGGCTTGGCGTGGCTCACGCCGTCCGCTCGTCCAGTGCCGCAACGGGTAACTGGACAGCGACTCTCTCGGAGCCGCTCACGTGGTGCGGCGTTGCCATCCTGCTCAAGACCGGCGAAACACCGCCGGCGGGCGGCACCACCCTCCCGCTGATGACCGACCATTACTCCCGCATGAGAAGGGGCTGAAATGACGCAATGGCTGAAGCAGAACACGGCTACCGATAGGAAGATTGGCCCCTTCATCGACGACACGGACGGGAAGACCGCTGAGACGGGTCTGACCACCGCCTACACCCTCATCTATCTCAGCAAGAACGGCGGCGCGCTCACGGCCAAGCACGAGACCACGGCCATCGCTCACGACGCGCTCGGCTACTACCTGTGCAAGCTCGACGCCACCGATACGAACACGCTGGGCGCGCTCAAGGTTGCTACCCACGTTGCCGGGCACCTGCCCGTGTGGCATGAGTTCATGGTCGTGCCGGCCAACGTGTGGGACTCGTTCTTCGGAGCCTCCCTGCTCGTGGTCGACGCTGCGGCAGTCAAGACTGACTCGGCGGCCATCCTCGCCGACACTGGCGAACTCCAGACCGAGTGGGCCAACGGCGGCAGGCTCGACTTGATTCTCGACGGAGCCAGTGCTCCGGCAGCGACCACAGTCGCCGATGCCGTCTGGGATGAAGCTCTGAGCGGACACGCGGCCGGCGGCTCGGCTGGTGCTGCGCTCACGGGTGCCGGTTCCGCCGGTGACCCCTGGACGACCACGCTACCCGGTGCCTATGGCGCTGGCACGGCCGGGGCGGTCATCGGCGGTATCCCGGCAGTCAAGGCCGATACGGCGGCCATCCTCGCCGGCATGGGCGGAACTACGCCGGAGGCGGCTCTGACGCTGGCCTTGAAGCTCCTACGCAACAAAGTTGTCACGGACCCCGCTACCGGCGTGATGACCGTCTACGATGACAACGGCACCGACGTGCTCTACACCGCGAACGTCTACGAGGACGTCGCCGGGACGATGCCCTTCGACGGCAGCGGCGCCAACAGGCGGGACAGGCTGGCGTAAGTGAGCACGCTGCTACTCAGGGGGCTGGGCGACACCAGCGACACGCTCGTACTTGGCGGGCTGGGCGAGGGCGAAGAAGCACCCGTGATCGTGACCGAGCTGTCTTGCGCCATGGTGAACGGCGCCGAGTTTGAGGTCGAGCCGGACCAGCGCGCCGCCACGATGACGACCGGATGTGACATGTGGAACGGCGCGCGTCTGCATGCCCGAGCGTTGCGTGAAGGGGTCGTGCTGCCGCCCACCGACGACCTCGGCTGGACGGCGCCATGACCGTCACGGCCTCGCCGCTCTGGGACCTCACCGTGGCCATCGCCGGTCAGCGCATCCCGAACGCCACATTCACCTCGTTCACCATCGAGCTCGACTGCCACGGTGGCTTCGAGTCCTGCGCGATCTCGTTCGCCAGCAAGCGCACGCGCAAGTGGCCGAGCCGTGCACCGATCGTCGTGGCTTATGACGGCATGCACCCCTTCGAGGGTCACCTGGCGACGCAGCGCCGGTCCGTCGGCACGGAGCTGGGCTGGTCGCTGGAGTTCGTCGGCAACCTCAACGACCTGCGCGACCACCGGGCATTCCGCCGCGTATACGTGGACTCCAACCTTGATAATTGGCGCAGCGACCAGGGGCCGAACACGGCAGCAAATGTCTTCGAGGTAACGGCCAGTGAGTAGGGAAATTCGCATAGGCGCGACAGAGCCCATATCTGACGCCACCGCCTTCGCCGTCTCCCGCGACAGTGCGGGCATCCTCATCGGCGTGCGCGACAACGCCGCGCCGCAGTTCTCGGTGAGCAGGGACGCGGGCGGGCTGTTGCTGAGTGCGCGGCCGAGTGCGCCGCCGCCGCCGCCGCCGCCGCCGACCGCCTACGTCGCTAGCGGTTATGTACTCGGCACGGGCGCCACGGCCGTTTTCAACCTGCAGATACTCTACTGGAACATCTTCCTCAGGACGTTGTGGGGGAGTGTTGTCACCGCCCCGATCACTACGTCGTTGACCGATTGGCGCAGGATATACGTCACTGCCCCTATCCCGGAAAACGCGGTCTACGTCTCGATGGTGATCACTTGCCCCATGGAGTCCCCGGCGGGGGCGTACTGGACGGCCATGCAGATGGAGGGCGGCACGGTGGCAAGTGCCTACAGGGTCGGCGGCGCGAACCTTGCTCTGAATCCCGAGTTCACGCCGGACCTCTCCTACTGGACTCCGCTCTATGCGGGTGTCTTCTCCCGTGCGACCAGCTTGCCGTCTGCGCCGCTCCCCGGCGTTACGACGGCGCTTGAGTACGTGTCGGACGGCTGGGATTCGAGTGTGTGGTACGAGGTCACCCACCAAGCTATCGCACTGCCAACATCATGACCGAACCGACGAACACCCCACGTGCCTCCGCCCGTGTCTACTACCCGCTGTTCGACGGTGTCGACCCCGAGGGGCAGGAGCAGCGCATCCGGGCGCTCGACATGGTGCTGAAGATAGGCGGCAAGAAGGCCGCTCTCGCGACGAATTACCAGGTGAGCATCTACGGCCGCACACACATCGAAACGCCGACCCTCGTCACCATCTTCCGGCGCGTCGTGGAGCGCGCCGCCGGGGCGGCCTGGGTGACGGTGCCGGTGCGCCGCGAGATCGACCATGCCTCTGTCCACTGCATCGTGCTCAAGCTAGAAGAGATGGCGACGGGCTTCACCCCGCCGGCCGACCCGACGGCGACCTACACCTATGACGACCAGACGACCACCGCAGACCCGCCGCCGTGGGGCGTGCGTCTCAAGAGCTACTCCCTCTACGCCTCCGACCTCCTGCGGAACGTCACGGCGCCGCGCGTGCTCGCCCACATCGTCGAGCCCTACTACCCGGACGCCACGTTCCCGGCGAGCAGCCTGCAGTTCGACCAGATGGCGTTCGTCGAGCTGCCGCGCGACCGCTGGGACGCCGTCGACGACGTGATCGCGATGATGGGCTGGGACTACCAGGTGTGGGACGGCAACGAGCTCACGTTCGTCGACCCCGACGACGCGGTCGCGGTGTCCATCCCCAAGGAGCATGCCGGCGTCAAGTGGACGAACGGCCCCGACGAGTCCGACGCCTTCAACGCGGTGCGCGTGCAGTACACCTCCAAGCGCGGCATGCCGCGCGAGGTCATCCTTCACGGCACGCTCAAGCTTGGCGGCGACGTGGTGTCCGACACCATCACGGCGCCCGACTCGGTGGTCAGCAAGGCCGGCGCCATGCGCGTCGGCCGCCGCTGGCTGAAGGCACACGGCCGCGTGCCGAACGTCGGCGATATCACCGTGACCGGTACCGGTCCGTGGGGCGACGCGCTGAAGCTGCGGCCGGACAACAAGCGCGTCGGCAAGGAGAAGATCAGCCACGTCACGCTGAACCCGCTCGACTGGAGCGCGACCCTGCAATTCGGCGTCAACGTCGACTCCTATGAGGCGTGGATCGCGCGGCTCGCGGCCGGCGCACATGCGCGGAAACGATGAGGAGCCGACGATGACCACGACCTATCTCCCCCTTGCCTCCATCCTCGTGGCCGTCCTGGGTCTGGTTGCTACCTACTTCGGCTTCGTGGTCAAGGTGCGGGAAGACATCGCGAGCATCAAAAGTACGTGCGTTGGACGCGCCCGCACCACCGACTGTCTGCCGCAGCTACAGGCCGATGTGGCGAAGCTGACCGCTAACGACGACGTGTTCTGGCGCGTGCTGGGACCGAGCCTGGGAGGAATCATTCATAGCCCTGTACACATACGCAGAGACCAGCTCATGGACGAGTGGCTGGCGGCGCCGAAAGGAAAGATTCCCGAGGCCGACCTTCGCGAGCTGCGCGACGAGCTGGAGCAGATGTTGGATGAGGCTGTTGCCGGAAATAGCGTCAACTTGCAGCTCATTGGAGCGATGTTGCTCGGTCGCCTAGAAGTACAGATCGAGGCTCTGGAGCGGGCCGAATCTCAGAACAAAGGAGCATAGGTGGAACCCCTCACCCTGAACGTCATCATTATCATCATCGCCATCGTGTCGTGCTGGTTTCAGGTGAAGCTCTACCGGGTCGTGCGTTCCCCCGCGTTCCTTCTCATGGCGCTGGCCATGGCTTACCTCACGGTTTACCGCGTAGTCCAGCCATACGCGCCCTGCATCCTCGACTACGGCGCCATCCTGCCGTTCTACGCTCTGATCCTCGCGCACACCGTCTACCTCTACCAACTGCTCGCTCGGTTCCTGGTCAAGAGGAAGTGACGCCGTGCCTGCCGCCCTCATCACCATCCTCGCCGCCGCCGCCGAGTCCTGTCCCGAGCTCGCCGCGTGGCGCGCCTGCGACGGCGGTCGCGATGAACGCTGCGCAGCATGCGCCCTGGGCGGACCGGACCGCTGCGAATCGGTTGTTATCAAGGCACTGGCCCGGCGACTGACCGAGACACAGAAACTCTAGGAGGCACCATGAGAACGCTCAGAATCACTCATCCCATGATGCACGGCGAGGACGTGCGCGCCCTGCAGCGCCACTTGCACAAGAACCCCTACGGGGACTTCTACCGATTCAAGGTCGATGGCGGCTACGGCCCCGTGACTGCGCACCGCGTCGCCGCCGCCAAGTGGCACCTTGGCTACCCGTCGTTTGGGCCGGTCGCCGGCCCGCAGCTCATGGGCCTACTCACTGGCGCGAAGCCGCTGCCCAAGGCATACCAGACCACCAGGCTAAAGCGACAGCAAGAGAAGCCCAAGCCGCACCCACAGGACACTATGTCGGAGAAGGCTCTGGCCTGGGCGCTCACCAAGGTCGGCCAGCACGAGACGCCGATGGGCTCAAACCACTGCGTCTTCACTGACGAGTGGGGCCACGGGAACATGGCCTGGTGTGACGTGTTCGTCAGTCTGGCCTACATCCACGCGGGCAGCACAGCGTTTAGCAAGCACGCGCAGGAGTGGCAGTTCGTCCCGAGCATGCTCCATGCAGCGCGCAACCACCAGGACGGCCTGCGCTGCCTGCCCTTCGCCGACCTGCGGCCCGGCGACATCATCGTTCACGGCCCCGGCGCGTACCACACAACCCTTCACGACAGGATCGTCAGCGTCGGCAACCGCCTTGAACGGGACGTGGGCGGAAACGAGGGCTGGGGCGGCACGGTCTATCACGACCTGCACGACGCCGGGCTGGCCGATGCGTTCATTCGCGTGGAGCACTGACGCAACCCGAGTCTTCCTCCTCCAACAACCCGCCTCGCTAAGGTGCAGGCATGGCAGTTCACCCCTGCTAAGCCGCGGCCGGTCGTGACTACCATGCCGGCCGGCCGCGGCGCTTCTGTAGGCGAGGAAAGGTGAAGGCGTGCGACATGCGACTCTCACGATCATCCTGGCTGTTCTACTCCCTGGGGCTGTGCTCGCTGCCGGCCCTGCTCTTGCTGGCGCGTCGACTCTGGGCGCCTGCTCGGTCACTCAGGCCAGAGTCCACCTACGCGCCGCTCACCGCGCCACTCTCCGAGCTGAACGTCGCGAGAGCGAGGCGCGGCATGTCCTCAGTGCGACTCGCGCGGCCACATCCACTTTCGGAAGTTCTGTGGGACGCTGGGTTCGATCAGCTCGGCGGGCAGGCTGGCCCTGGGGAGCGATACCCCAGCTCATGTACGTCATTGACCGCGAGTCCGGCGGCGACCCCTGTGCTAAGAATCCCGCGAGTACGGCCAGCGGCTTACTTCAGTTCCTTGCGTCGTGGTGGTCGGGCCGCTGGAACCCATTCGACGCAGCCGTGAACCTGCGTCACGGCTACCGGGCGTGGTGCGAGGTTGGGTGGGCGCCGTGGGCGCTGTGAGCGACACCCACATCTCTGGCCCGGTCATCCTTCCCATCTGCCCCGACTGCGACTCGCCGCTCGTGTGGCCGCTGGGGGAGTCGGCCCCATTGTGTCTTGACCCGCACCACCGGCATACCTGGTGGTGCTCGACGTGCGAAGAGGCCTTCTCTATGGGGCCGAAGCGGCCGTGAATCCCATTTGCCACATCAAAGCCGCCCCGCGCGTCCCTGGCTGCGAGCTGCAAGGCAAGCGTCCCCACGACTACGGGCCCGGTCGCATCTGCGCAATCCCCGGCTGCGGCACGACCCTCAGACGCACGCACAAGGGGCCGGTTTGCGACCCCTGTATCTATGAAGCCAAGGCCCGCGCAAGGGCCACTGCACGCGAGGTGCCGGCACCGCTGGTCCGCGCAACGAAGGAGGAGAAGGTGGCGAAGGAAAGCATGCGCGAGGTCGTGCTCTTGGTGTTTGCGGGTGACCCGTCGCGGTGCCTGAACGCCGGCGACGTGGTGAAGCTTTCGGGTATCAGCCCGAGCTGCGTCTACAAGAACCTCAGGTCGCTGGTCGCCAGCGGTGACCTCGTGAAGGACGCACCCGGCGAGTACCACTGGCCGAAGACCGAAGACGCGAAGACGGCGCCGGCCACCTCCCCGGCGCCCGCTCCGGCGTCCATGACGGGCGACCCCTTGGGAACGGAGCAACCCGCGAGTCCGGCGCCGGCTCCCGACCCCCCCGGCGATGAGCCGCGGGGGCTGGCGCCGTTCGCGGGCATCGACTACGAGCTCCTCGTCATCAGCGAGGTCGTCAGGCGCATCGAGTCCCTGACCGGCCACGAGACGCGCGTCCGCGTCGCTGCGTATGTGGCCTCGAGGTTCCTGTAATGCCGCGGCTGTGTGGCCGTCGCTGGCTGACCGCCAAAGAATATGCCGAGGCGACCGGGTTAAGCCCCTGGACCGTGCACTGGCAGCTGCGCACCGGGCAGTTGCGGGGCCGCGACCTCAACGCCGGGACCGAGAAACATCCGCGCTGGCAAGTACGAGCCAGCGAACTGCGGAAACAGGGGAGGTGAAAAGTGAACACGACTAAGCTGACTGCGGCGCTCATCCGCGCCTTCTGGACGGTGGTCTTCCCGCTCATCGGGGCACTCGTGAACTGGCTCGCCACCGGCGACAACCTGCACCAGATCGGCGTCGACAACGCGGCGCTCATCCTCGTCATCGGTGGAGTCTTGTACGGGCTCAAGAAGTTCATCTGGCCGAACACGAAGTTCTAGGCGTCGACCCTGCGGCCCGAGCGCGCGACCGGCCCGGGCCGCGGCGCCTTCCCGAGAAGCGTATCCGCCTCAGGCGACAAGTGGCGCTGGGAGCCTGAGGAGCATGGCGGCGGACGCCGGGTAGGAGTATCGTATCCACGATGCCCGGGGCAGGGCGGTCAAGATCGGAGGGTCATGAGTCCACGCAGACGCGGACGGCCGCAGAGGCACGAGTACCTGACGACGACGGAGGCCGCCGCCTGGCTAGCAGAGCGTGGCTACCAGATCGACGCTCGCACCGTCTCCCGCGCCTGCGACCGGGGCGATATCGCGTGCTGGAAGACTCCGGGTGGCAATCGGCGCATCCTTGTAACCGTCCTTGAAGATTATTTGCGTACAAGGCTAGACATGCCGGACAGCAGGGTATAGAGTCTTCAATGTCCACGTAAGTAGTGCACGAATGGAGGTGGAGCACACACACATGACCGTAGGGGTGAACGACCGATAGGAGCAAGAGATGGCCCGTAAAAGACGGGCCGAGCAGCCGCTGGTACGGCGCCCGGCCCTAGCTGACCCGAAGAATCCTTCAAAACCCCAGGCAGTTGCCGTTGAGAATAACACGAAAACGGCTCTGCGCAATATCCCAGTCTCGCGCACCACCCGTCGCCGCTGGAATCGCAAGCCCCGCGTTACCACTTCCGACGTCGCCGCCTGGACGTTCTGCGTCCTCCTCACGGCCGCCGGCCTCATGTCCTTGTGTGTCCTTCTGGCACTTGTCTGGTCGAAGCCATGAACCTCCTGGCCTGGACAATCCTGATCCTCACGCTCGGCCTCATCGGCATGCTCACGGCGATCGCGCTCCTGGCGCTGCGCGCGGCGGGCATGTCATGAGCGACACCACTCGCAAGCGCCGCGAACTGCTGCACGCCGGTTACGAAGCCGCCCTCGAGAGTTGGCGCGCATCGTCCGCCGGCGTCTGCCCGGCCTGTCACGACGCCGGCACCATCTGGCACGAAGATGAGCCGTTGCCGTGCCCGTACTGCCGTCTGGGCGAAGCCCGCAAGGCGGCGTCATCATGACCGGGCTGTCGCCGTGGCAGGCCGGCATGGAGCTCGGCTGCGCCGCCTGCGTCTTCGTCACCTCCGACGCCTACAGCGAACCCCGCTGCCAGATCGCAATGGAGCTGGCGCTCTTCGGCGAGACGCTCACGGCCACTGCCTGCCCGCGCTCGATTCAGGAGCAGGCGGCATGAGCGAGCCGACGTGTCCAGCAGTTGACGAGTTCACCTGCGCCGAATGCTCAGGCCACAACCGCTGTGAGGACGAGATGAACGCCGGGTTTGGGCAGTACGAGGCTCCGGACGTGGACCGATGACCGACCCCGCCTACGCCGAGACCTACCCCCAGTACATGATGCTCGACGCCGAGCAGGAGCGCGAAGACGAAGCGCAGGCCAACGGCTGGCACTTCGCCCCGCCGTTGCCTCCGAATCCCGAGATGGTCGAGACCTTCCTGCGTCACGCCAATGAAGACGCCGCGGCCGATGCGGCCTCGGACCGTTACTACCTGACCACTGCCCGCGGCCGCCTGGCCGCCGAGCGCGTCGACGCTGCGGCACGCGCCCAGCTCGCGCGCACCAAGGAGACTACCCGATGACCCCCACCACCACAGCGCTACAGCCCTACGACTTCGAGGCCGCGGCCATCCGCGAGGCTGGCCTTGCGCTGGCCACGCAGGCCGAGGCTCTCGAGATCACTGACGACGAGACCGACGCCGGCGCCAAGACCGTACTGGCCATCGTGACCAAGGGCCTCCGGCAGGCCACGGCCCGGCATGACGAGGTGAAGGCGGAGCCGCTCGCCAAGTGCAACGCGATCGACGCCGCCTTCAATGACGCCTACGCGCCCTTCAAGAGAGCGAAGACGCTCATCGGCGCCAAGGTCGGCGTCTACTACGCCGCCCAGAAGGCTATCGAAGAGGCCGCCCGCCGCGAGGCGGAGCGGCTCGAGCGTGAAGCGTTCGTCGCCCGCGCCAAGGCTGAGGCCGAGGCGGCTGCGGCACAGAAGCGTGGGGAGGAGCCGGCGCCCGCGTCGGAGCCCGTCCCGATCGCCCCGCCGGCGGTTATCCCCGTCGCCCAGGCCGTCACCCGCACCGAGGCCGGCACTGTCGGCATGGTCAAGACACGCGGCTTCGTGATCGTCGAGAAATCGCAGATCCCCATCGAGTACTGGACGCTCGACGTGGCGAAGATCGCCCGTACATACAAGGCCGGCGGCGACGTAGAAGGCTGCGTTGAGGACATCACTTACAGCCCGCGCACGCACTGACGCGCGGCTCATCGGAGGTACACACCATGACTGAGAACACATCCCCCACGCTCGCCGCGCGGCTCCTGGCCGTGATGGGCGAAGTGGGCTACATCCAGAAGGAGGGCAAGACGCAGAGCGGCCCGAGCTTCAAGTACGTAAGACATGACGACGTGGTCGCCGCCCTGCGTCCGGCACTCGTCAAACACGGCATCGCTTTCATGAGCGGCATCGACGAGACGTCCGTTGGCTGTGAGCAGGTCGGCACGACGAAGAGCGGAGCCGCGCGCTACAAGACGACGCTCGTGCTGCGCCTGACCTTCGTGAATGCCGACAACCCCGAGGAAGCCTACAGCGTGAGCTTCCCGGGCGAAGGCGTCGATACCGACGACAAGGGCAGCGGTAAGGCACTCTCCTACGCGCTCAAGAACGGCTTGCTCAAAATGTTCCTGATCGAGTCGGGAGACGAGGCCGACGTGGAGCAGGCGGGAGCGCCGGCGGTCAATACGGCGGCTCGCGCCGACGAGCAGCGCGAACAAGCGGCGGCTGCCGAGGTGCAGGGGCGAGTCGAGGCGTTGCGAGATGCAGTGACGCATGACGAGCCCAAGGCGCCCAACGGCGGAATCACGCGGACGCAGGCCGAGCAGCTCCATGCGGCTATCTGGAGCAAGGGAAGGACGGACGCCGCCGTGCTCACCATCCTCGGCGAAAACGGTGTCGGAGATGGTAAGCGCTTCGGCAGCATCCCCGCCGACAGGTTCGCATACGTCCTCGCGCAGCTCAGCAAGCTGGCCGACCCGCCGCCTCTGGAGCCGACCGCTCCGGCCGCTGCACCAGTCCCGGCGGCTGTCTCCGCCGAGGACTTCACGCAGCCTGCCCCGTCCACGCAGGAGCCCGCTGAGGAGGTCGCCGCGCCTGCGGTGACTCCTACTACCACAGAGCCGGAAACGGCGCCACAGGCAGCTCCTATGGCGCAAGGCGGGGCGAAGGATGACGACGGCTTTGACGTCCTCGACGAGGCGATCAAGGAGCAGGCCGAGAAGACGGCTGAGCCCGGCAAGGCGAAGCGCAAACCTACGGTGACTCCTCAGCAGATTACCCGACTCGGCGCGCTCTGCGCCAGCATCGAGGCCAAGGGCGTCGGCGAGCAGGAGTGGCGCACCTACATGGAGACAGAAGAGGGCGTGCGCAGCCGGAAGCTACTCACCAAGGCAGCGGCCACGCGCATGATCGACCGCTTCAACCGCTGGAGCGTCGACCTGCAGACCGGGGTCGTCGGGGCGACGGAAGGGGCGGCGGCATGAGCGACGATCCGAGATGCGACACAGGCTGTCCGTTTTACGTGAAATGGAACGACATGTGTGGAGTCTGCCGCTGTCAGCCGCCGAAGACTCGGGGCAAGTCGAGTATGGCTCGCTGGCCGCAGGTGAAGTCGAACGACTACTGCGGCTCCCACCCCGACCGCCAGCCGCGCGGCGAGGGCGCGACGACGACGCTCGTGGGGCGCGAGACGTTCCCCACGGAAAGCGACATGCGGCGCATCGTCGACGCACTCGAGAAGATGGCCAGCCGCGCGGCAAGGGGGCAGTCATGACCCCCTACGAAGGCGCGGGAGATGGAAAGCACTACTGGCTGACGCCGCCGGACGTGCTGGCGGAACTAGACGCCGAGTTCCACTTCGACTTTGACCCGTGCCCCTACCCACGGCCCGATGACTTCGACGGCCTGGAAGCGGAGTGGGGGCAGTCCAACTACGTCAACCCCCCATTCAAAGGTCCGACCGCTTGGGTTCGCAAGGCCATCGCCGAGAACGCGAAAGGGAAGCGCGTCGTCTTCGTCTTCCCCATCGACAAATGGATCCACTACCTAGTCGAAGCCGGCGCCGACATCCGCAACCTGAAAGACATCAAGTGGTGCGCCACGGAAGACGGCGAGCCTGGTAAGGGGACCGGACGCTTCATCGCGGCGTTTGTACTTGAGCCTCCCGAAGAGGTGAAGACATGATTCCTCTCGCTCCCCGCCATCAGATCATCGTCGACTTACTCGGCGAGGGCCCCAGGACCATCCGCGAGCTAGCGGTCGCCTGCGGCTATGAGGAGGGCGCCCTCGGCGGCCGCAACTACGTGAGCGTCGTGCTCGGACGCCTCGCCAGCCGCGGCTACGGCTTCCACAACTACACGCCGGTCGGCGCGCACCGCGGCGCCTACTACGTACTGATGACGCGGCCGCGCGAGGCACCCTTAGATGCGGCCTTACCATGTGCCGCCTGCGGGGCGCATCTAGCGCGTGACCATCGAGAATGGCATCCGGCAGACCGCTACTGTTCCCCCTGCCAGCGCGGCAGGCTCGATGCTGAACTGGAGATGCTAGCTCCTCCAACGCTGTTCCCGGTTAGCGTGGCCTCATGAACGCCACAGACCACTATTTAATACCCGGCCATCGCAACTGGTGGCTGGCGATCAATTCATCTGACCCGGACTTCTTCGGAGACCGCCACGTGGACGTACCCACCGCGCCACGTGGGCACCGCCTCTGTGGCCGAGACTCCTACGTCGGAGCCGAAGAGCAGGAGCTTCTGTTCGCCGTTGCCCAGTGGCCCCGCCAAACGGCGGACAGAGCGTGGTTTTCTCGGAAGGCGAAACCATGACCCCTGCCACGACAGCCAAGCGATTCACCATCCCGCCGGCCACTCGCCACTCCGACGCGCTCACCACCCGCCGCGCCCTCCTGCGCCTCACGGAGCGCCGGCCGAACACCATCGTGACCACGGCCGACGTCCGCGAGGAGCTCGGCTACAAGGTCGGGCGTGGCGCCATCAACAACGCCGCCGTGCGCTTACGGCGCGACGTCGCCATCGAAGGCGTGCCCGGCAGCGGCGGCGGCTACGTGAAGCTCGTGCCGATGCCGACGCTAGGCGTCGAGCGTTGTGCGAACTGCCGGCACCGCGAACCACTCACGTCGGCCTGCGAGCGCACGCACTGGCCGCACGTCGGGCTCAACTGCGTCTGCTGGGGATGGGGGGCGCTGTGAGCCTTGACCACATCGGAGAACTGCCGGAAGTGCGGCGCTACTACGACGACGGCAAACACAACTTCATGCTGCACGGCGCGTGCGGTATCAGGTACATCCGCGAGTCCATCGCCGACGCCGCCCTCGCTGCGGTAGACCGGGAGGTGGAGCGGCGGGAGATGTGCGGGAGTTGTCGCCTCTGGAATCCCCACTCTGACGCCGACGACATGTACGTGTGCTTCTCGCCTGGTGCGACATTTGGACCCACCAAGCCGGGTTGCCCCTGCCGATTCACCCCGTCCCACTGGATGGGGAGGGGGACGCCATGAGCCAATTGATAGCCCGCCTCTCCACCGACGCCGCCGTCCACGAGCTCTGCCGGCGTGACGGCACCTACGTGATACGCACTTACTGCGCCGACCCGCAGGCCGACCACGAGCTGACGCTACGCGAGGCCGGCGAGTGGGTCGACACCGTGCGCCGCTGCGGCGGCGAAGTCTACGCGCCGCTCGGCGCATCCCTGAAGATCCCCCCGCGGCAGGACGCCGCCAGCGAAAGGACATCATGATCCAGCTCACCCTGTCAGGTCACCTCTGCGCCGATCCGCGTATCAACGAGACCCCGAGCGGCGCCAAGGTGGCCAACCTGCGCGTCGCCGGCAACTACAGCGCCAAGAACGACGACGGCGCTTACGAGAAGCAAGCTCTGTTCTTCGACGTTGAGCTGTGGCGCAGCGTCGACGCCGTGGCGCAGTACTTCTTCAAGGGTTCCGGCATCGAGGTGGCCGGCGAGCTGCAGGAGCGCCACTGGACAGACCGGGACGGTAACGCGCACACGAACCTTGTGATCCGCAACGCGCAGTGGTCGTTCCCGCCGAAGAGCGACGGGGCCGGCGGCGGTGAGGCGGCGCAGCAGAAGGCCGCGGCGCCGGCAGCGGCACCACTCAGCGCCGGGGACTTCGCCGACAACGACATCCCGTTCTGAGGGGGGTGAATCATGACCTGCCCGAACCCCGACTGCCACATCGAGATGGACCCGACCTGGTACGCCGACATTGTGTACAAGGATGTGGAACCGCCGCAGACCTGGCGCTACTGGGAGTGCTGCCGCTGTCATCAGTTCGTGGTGGGGGAGGTAACGCGATGAAGGACCTGCTCGCCTACCTCGGAGAGAAGCTCATCGACGATGGGTACAGCGGTCTGTGCAGCGAGGAGTGCGGCTGCGAGGTCGGCGACCTCGCGCCCTGCGGCTGCGAACTGACCGGTTGCGGCCCCGGTTACAAGCACGATTGTGCTGAGTGCCCGCGTGCCGCCGAAGACAATTGCCCCATGGAAGACGGCGCGACCGGCTCGTGCGTCAGCTCGACGAAGGACTGGCCGGCGGCGGTGACGCCGTGAGCAACCTCATCCTGCCCATCGGCGACATCGCGAACAACTACGACCCGAACCCGATGATTGTGCGGCACGGTCGCGGCCCCGAGGGGAAGACGTGCCGCACCTGCGTCCACGCCGTCGCCACGTCGCCAACCGGCAACAAGACCTACTGGAAGTGCGATCGCCGCGGCATGAGCCGCAGCACGGCGACCGACCACCGCCTGAAGTGGAACGCCTGCCGGCTGTACGAGGCGGCCCCGTGATCGCCCTGGTCATCCTCGCGGGCATGGCCGGCGCCGCCCTCGGCGTCATCCTCGCGGGCATGCTGGCCGGCGCCGCCCTCGGCGTCATCCTCGCGGGCATGCTGGCCGCCGGGCGCCGGGAGGACGACTGCCGGGCTTGCCGAGGGGACAAGGCGTTCCGGGTGGCCGACGAGGAGGTGCGTCGTGAGGTTGTGTGAGGAGATCGGGCTGGAGGAGCTAGGCAGCCCCGTTGTCGTCGACATCCAAAACGTGGCTAACTATGTTGAAGCCGGGGACAGGGGCAATCTGGTAGACGACCTCAAGAGTTTCCCGGTCATGCCGCCCTGGCCCCGAGCGGCCTTCGAGTTCGCGACGGGCGACCGCGTAAGGCTCTGTGTGCTTTCACAAGTTCTTTCCCCAGGCAACGCCCTCCCCCTCTTTCCTGAGGACGAGGGGCTCGTTGTTCCAGACGACGGCTTCATGGTCTCTATGGACACCTACGCAGATATGGAGCCGGGTGCGATGCGCGCAGGCACATCGATGTTCCACGTTGCGACGGACGGGCTGTTGGCCGACTTTGGTGACGCTGGGGCCGCAGTCCACACAGTGCACGATCCATCGAAGCACCTCACGAGAGAACAACTTGACGCGATTGTTGGGCTGCTTCGGATAGCGACCTTGCGCGTCTTCTCCGCGTGTTTGTTCTGTCACTGCAAGAACGTCGCCATCCGCGACCATACGCCCCACATGACCCGCCAGCAGCGCCGCCACAGCCCGCCGGCGATCACATACAAGGTGCTCGACATTGCCCCCATGACGCGCGTCCTACGCGACGAGGGCGGTATCGAGCACAACGGCCTCAAGAAGGCTCTGCACATCTGCCGCGGGCACTTCGCCCACTACGGCCCTGACGCCAAGCTCTTCGGCAAGTACGAGGGCTCCTTCTGGCATCCGATGCACACGCGGGGTTCCGCGAAGAATGGCGTCGTCGTGAAGGACTACAAGGTCAGCCCCCGATGACCCCCGCTGACGACGAGCTCGCTCAAGCCTTCGACGAGGCCATCGCGGCGGCCCCGCCGGCGGCGCAGGGCAACGGCGGCGGCTTTGACCCCATGGAGACAGCGCGCATTATCGCCGCGGCGTCGAAGTCAGTGCCGCCGCTCAAGAAGCAGGATCTCGAGATGGGCCTTGACGACTGGGCGGAGCGCCTGGCTGGGCAGACGCCAGAGGCCATCACCCACAGTATCGCCGAGACGATCGACCTCATCACCCCGGTGTGCGACGACGCCGGGGCCGAGATCAAGGCGGCGCTCACGCGCGCTGGCCTACTGCCGCCGGAGTCGCCCGCGGATCGCATCTACGTCGACTGGTCGACGTTCTGGGACGATGAGGAGCAGCAGGAGTGGGCATACAAGAACATCCTGGCCCGCGGCCGGGGGCATGCCATCTACGCGGTGCACAAGGGCGGCAAGAGCCTATTGTCGCTGTTCATGGCCGCTGATATTGCCACATCGGGGGCCGGGATCTCCTGCCTCTATCTCGACTATGAGATGACCGCCAGCGACGTGCGCGAGCGTCTCCGCGACATGGGCTACGGCCCGGAGACTGACTTCTCGCACCTGCACTATGCGCTCCTGCCGACCCTGCCGGCGCTCGACACCAAAGAGGGCGGCGTGGCGCTGGCCGCGCTTGTCGACGGCATCACGGGCAGCGACCCCGGCCGGCACGTCGTGGTCGTCATCGACACGATCAGCCGCGCCGTGTGGGGTGAGGAGAACAGCGCCGACACCTGGCGCCTCTTCTACGTGCACACCGGCCTACGGCTCAAGCAGCGCGGCGTCACCTGGCTGCGCCTCGATCATGGCGGCAAGGACTCCGCTAAGGGCCAGCGCGGCAGCAGCGGAAAGGGCGACGACGTCGACGTGGTGTGGAAGCTCACGCCGACGGAGGGCGGCATCACCCTCAAGCGCGAACTATCGCGTATGTCCTGGGTGCCGGAGACGGTGACCTTATTGATGCAGGACTTCCCGCTCTGCTACCTGCCGGCGGTCTTCGACTGGCCGGAGGGGACGCGGGTCGTGGCGAACATCATGGACCGGCTCGAGATTCCGCTGGACGCATCAGTGAGAACGGCAGGAACGAAGCTCCGCGAGATCAACGAAGGACGACGTCACGACGTCGTTTCCGCGGCCCTCAAATGGCGGCGCGAGCTTGCCCCGGGGCGGCGCTCAGAGGCCGGGGAACACCTTGGGGAACACCCCTCCGATCAGCCCCCGGGACCACTACCTGGAAACGACCGGGAACAGTCCTCATTTAGCCTCGGGAACACCTCGGGGAACGGTGGGGAACAGGCGCCCGGAGTGGGTGGGGAACAGTCCCCCCCTATCTATAGGGGGACAGTTCACCACTCGCACTTTGAGCCAATTGAAATGGACGACATGCCGTGACGTCCAAGCCTTTCGCACCCCCGTTCACGCAACCCACCCCAACGAAAAGGAGCTGACCAGATGACCACGCAGACCGAGATGTTTCCAAGGACGACCCTCGAGCTGCTCGAGGAGCTCGCCGAGGTCCACCGCGCCGATCGCGACAAGGCGGTGAAGGCGCTCGAGGCATTGAGTGACGACGAGAAGATCGCCAAGGCTTACCAGAAGGCTTCGGATCGCGTCGGCGCTGCCCACAACCTCGTCGTCGCCATCGACCAGGCCGCAGAGCGTGAGCGCAAGCGGCTGATCACAAGAGGGCCGGATGTGGCACGCAACGTCATGCAGGAGGCCGCCGATATCGTCAACAGCGGTGCCCTCGACCCCGACGGTGTCGGCGTGGACCCCACCGTCCCGCCGGCCGTCGACCCGATCACCGGCGAGGTTATGAGCAAGGCGGCTGCCGTGAGCTGCGACACCTGCGGTAACGACGACTGCAACTTGCGCCAATGCGAAGGCTCTAACCACACGGGCTGCGGTGGCGGCAGTTGGGAACCACGCAAGCCCGAGGTCATCGCCCTCTACCCCGGCGACGACGACCCCCACGAGACGCCGGTCGGCGACCGCACGCGCTACGGCGAGCTTGTCGCCGACTACTTCACCGTTGCCGGCCTGAACGTCGGGCACAGCGTCGATGACTGGACGGTCGTCGCCCGGCGCGAACTGACGCAGGACGGTGGCGGATACCGCAACCTGCGCGACGTCATCGCCCCCGAAGACTACGGCCAGGAGCTGCTCGTGGTGGCACTCGAGCAGGGCAGCGTAGTGGGGGCGCCGGCTGAGAAGGTGGCGTCGTGAGCCGAGATGTCTGCGATTACGATTCGATGTCCTCGTGCGACCATGAGTGTGATCCGTGCGGGCCGAGCGAGGAGGGAGACGCCGTGAGCGACCTCATCCACGCCATCGAGCGCGACGGCAGCGAGTGGTATGAGAAACCCGGCGTGGACGCCCGCATCGCCGAGCTGAAGGCCGAGCTAAAGCACCTGCACTCGCGCTGGGATTGGACCGAGTACTGGTTCGACAACCTCTATCCGACCGACTGGCAGCGGTGCCAAGCGAGGTATGACGCCACGAAGGTCAGGGCACGCCCTGTGGCCGAGAGGGAAACGACGTGAGTACCGTCCTCGAGCGCGACCTGGTGTCCGAGATCCGCGTCGTGTCGAAAGCGATGAACGTGCAGCTCGTCGAGATGGGCCAGCGTCGCGCCAAGGGCTCGGGCTCGACCATCGGCCTGCCGGACCTCGCCGTGAACTGCGCCGGGCGCACGGTGTGGATTGAGACGAAGCGCGTCCACCGGCCTGGCGAGGGGCACGGCTGCCTGTCCCTGGGTCAGGAGGCGTTCATCGCCAAGGCCGCCGAGCAAGGGGTTCACGTGTTCATCGTCGACCGCGTCGAGGACTTCATTGGCGTTGTGAACGGCATGCGCAAGAGCCGGCGTTCGTAGTATGCTCGGCAAATGGGGTGGACGTATCGGCTGCCGGACGGACGCTGGAGGGCGTTCGAGTCGGAGGGTAGTGGAGCAGGCAGGACGCAGGCGAATGCGATTCGCCGGCTCCAGCATGACGCCGTATCTGCGGCCCGCATCCGGCTCACCGACAAGCTCAAGCACCACGGCCGTCCGTCTCACTCCGGCGAGACCTTCAAGAAGTTGGTCGCCGACTTCCGCGACCTGCACATGGTTGAGCTCTCGCCGACCACGCAGACCGGCTACGAGTCGATCCTGCGCCGCCACCTCGAGCCGTACTTCGGCAAGGACGTCGCCGCCGACATCGACCCGACCGAGGTGCTCAAGTTCAAGGCCGCCAAGCGCCGCGCCGGCCTCTCGGCGATGACCGTCGAACATCACCTCTCGTGCCTGCGCTCCGTGTTGTCGTTCGGGGTGCGCACCCGGCGCCTCGAGTGGAACGCCGCCGAGGCTGTGAAGGGTAAGAAGCCGCGGCCCGGGAATCCACGGCGGTCACTCTCGCAAGACGAGGTGAAGAAGCTGCTCGCGGGGGCGCTCGCTCTGCGGGGCCGCATCCCAAGGCGCAAGGGTGGCGAGCGCGACGACCTCTACGGGCCGGCGCTCGCCGGTCTCTGCGCCGGCCTGCGTCGCGGCGAGGTGCTGGCCCTCAGGTGGCGCGACATCGACCTGGCGGCCAGCGCTCTCTATGCCCGTCACAACCTCGTGCAGGAGAAGGGCAGGGGGCCGGTGCTCAAGCTGACCAAGGCGGACGGGGAAGAGGTGCGTCCGGTGCTCTTGCCGGCCGTGGCGGTGGACGCGCTGCGCGCCGAGCGGCTGCGTCAGAAGAAGCGGGCGCTGCGGGAGCGCGGCTGGAACCCGCAGGGCATCGTCTTCCCTGGCAAGCGCGGCGCCTGGCGCGTCCCCGACACGCTCACGCACCACTTCGCCGACCTGCTCACGGCGCTCGGTATCGAGGACGCCGACTTTCATACCCTGCGCCACACGCACGCCACCTGGCTGCGCGACGACGGCATTGACCCGCTGACGATCCGCGACCGTCAGGGGCATGCCGACGTGAAGACGACGGAGGGCTACCTGCACGCCAAGCTGGCGGTCCAGGAGTCGGCGGCGGCGAGCCTGCAGAAGCGACTTGTGCCGCGCCAGTAGGGTATGCTGAGACGGCAGAGACGGGGAGGATTTGTACCCTTGCTACGATGAGCAACGCTGTCCTGTCCACGCAGTGCGTCTCTGCACCGTCTCACTTCTTCGCACCCTTCTTCAGGCACGCCGTTGGCCTCTTCGCTCTGAAACGGGTACAGGACCGGCTACATCTTCGGCGAGGGCTTCGAGCGGCAACGCGCAGATTGATCTCAGGTGCAGGCAAAAAGATGGCGCGCACGGCAGGACTCGAACCTGCGACCTTCGGTTCCGTAGACCGCTGACGGGATACCGCAGCGTCCACACCACCCCCGCAGAGAGAGCCTGACTGAGCCCGGCCCGGCAGAGAGGCCGGCGCCTCTCGTCAACGCCCCCGGTGTGCAGAGTCGGCTACATTGTTGCTACATCTGCCGGGTCTCATGCCGGGTCTCATCAGGATCTCATCAGGATCTCATCAGGATCTCATCAGGATCTCATCAGGATCTCATCAGGATCTCATCAGGATCTCATCAGGATCTCATCAGGATCTCATCAGGATCTCATCAGGATCTCAT
>Ga0209748_1000178_pt1 | contig 38162 bp, 34 predicted proteins | sample BarGraIncu00421A_FD_185490 | JGI IMG/M metagenome (GOLD analysis project Ga0209748, IMG submission 185490) | Arctic peat soil microbial communities from Barrow, Alaska - Barrow Graham LP Incubations 004-21A (SPAdes) (version 2) | ecosystem: Environmental > Terrestrial > Soil > Wetlands > Peat... | reverse complement strand
GGCTTCCCCGCTCTATTTTTATTTTTCACTGTTAATTATTTGAATTTCAGTTATTACTTTCTATTATAATTCAAATCTTAATAAATTCAAACTATGATAAACATTATGGCAAAATATTACGCCCATTATAATGATTGTTCATCACATAATTATAACCAGTATTTGTGGGTATTGACTAACTACATGGGTTGAGTATTGATATTCACTAGGAATTATTTTAATTTTGGAGGGTTAATCATGAATACTCAGGAAAAGGAAGATGGAACCATTGAAGAAAATTTTGAAAGTGACGAATTAATTTCAAAAGAAGCGCATTCAAAAGATCCTGAACCAGTGGTGGTGACTATGTCGTCGTTGATACTGCTTAAAACGGAGGCAATATTAAAGTAATAATTATTATGATTGAGGGCTATAATGCAGGGGATATCCCCATTGAATTTGATTTTGGCACACCAGGCGATAATAAATTGAGTTGCCGTCATGAAAATAAAACATGGTTCGAATATAGTGCTGCAGAATATCTTGGCAATGGCCAATATCGTTTGCCATTTGAATTTGCCGGATCGGATATTATTACAATGGACTAAATTTCAGTGTCAAAAAAAGTGAAAACTCCCAGCCTGAATTTGACTGGGAGTTTTACTTTTTTAGACGTTTTTTTGTGATTAAAAACTGCTAATGCCATCTTCCATGCTTAATGCTTTTGAAATGTTTTATGGTTAATCATCTCATCATATGCATCTGCAAATGCAATAATTCTTTCAGTAATATTTCGACTTACACTCACAACTTCGACTTCTCCATCAGCATTGAAGCGAAGTTTTTTTGAGAGTTCAACCCAAATAATATCCCCGTTTTTACAGAACTGCTGAATCTCACTAATGTAATTTTTAGGATTTTCCGGATCCCTCAAAAACTCATTCAGGCATCTTCCTGCATTTTTTCTTTCAATCACCAGTGTTTCAGGGGTAAGCTTTTCCTCCAGACCCTCCTTCATTGCCTCTTCTGCTGTAAATCCTCTAAATTGGAAGACGGAAGGGCTGATATAGGTGAATTTATCATTTTTTATATTATATACTGAAATGACGTCAGATATGTTTTCTGCGATGGTCCTATATTTTTCTTCACTTATACGTATTTTATTTTCATCATTTTTACGCTCGGTAATATCATTGACGGTGACTCGGAATACAGGTTTGCCATCTTCATTCTGGACAACCGTGTCCACCATATGAGCCCAAAAGAGTGTTCCATCTTCTTTGACCATGCGCAACTCACATTCCTGAGGCTCCCTGATCTCAAAGAGCTGTTTACTGATAAGGTAATAAATATCCTGATCCTCACTGTAAATGAAGTTGGAGATTAATTTGCCCTTTAGTGTTCCCCGAGTTCGGCCTAGAAGCGTTGATAACGTAAAGTTGGACTCTAGAATCTCTCCGGTTTCGGAGATTGTGCAATAGCCAACCGGTGCCATATCATACAGATCGAAATAGCGTGCCCGGACACGGTCCACTTCTAACTGGGCTCTTCGCAGCTCTTCATTCTGCAACTCCAGTTCTATCTGATGCACAAGCAGTTCATGAACGATTTGTTCTATTTCTTCCAAAGTCATTAATTCAAGGTCTTCAGGAACTGATTTCTCCCTCCCTTTGGACAAATCTTCAGCACGCTTTCGCAATTCCCGCTTTTCATTCGCGGTAGAATCAGATTTTTCAGATTTTGTATCCTGTCTTTTCATCATGCACCTCTCATTATTGATCGTTCTGTTGTCGCTATGGCATATATTTTTCCATCCCCATTTAACAAAGCTGAGGAGGTCATCCATATCTCTACATCAGACCCATCTTTAGCTATTCGCCGAGTCTTGTAGGGTTTTAAAATTTTTGACTGGGTCAATTGGTTTATCTTTTCTAATTCTTTCGCAATCAGGTTCTTTGGAATAAGTTCACTGACATTCATGAGCAGCGCTTCAGATTCACTAAACCCATACGTCTTCTCTGCAGCAGGATTCCATGCTTTGATGTTACCCTCCAGGTCCTGTACGGTAATGGCATCATGTGAATCTCTCACTACGACAGCCAACCGCAACAACTCAATGTTGGCTGTACGGAGGGCTTCCCGGGTCTTCACATTTTTAGTAATATCAATGAAATTGATTACCGCCCCTTCAATCACATTGTTTTGGGTACGATAGGGCAGAATACGCATGATGTAAAACTTACCTTCCACTGTCTGCACTTCAATTTCTTTGGGAATGAGGTTTTTTAACACCGCCTTTGTGTCCTGGACCAGACAATTGTAGCCAACCAGATTAGGCACGATATGTCCGACAGGTCTTCCAATATCTCCCTGGATCAGATTGATAATTTGTATGGCAGCAGGTGTAAAGCGCAAAATCTCCATTTTTTGATTTAAGAAGATGGTTGCAATTTCGGTTCCCGCCAGGAGATTATTCATATCATTATTGGCCTGGGAAAGATCCTCCACCTTAATCTGCAGCTCCCCATTAACGGTTGCCAGTTCTTCATTAACGGATTGCAATTCTTCCTTGGATGTTTCCAGTTCTTCGTTGACGGACTGCATTTCTTCATTTATAGATTGCATTTCCTCATTTGTAGATTTCAGATCTTGGTTTGATGTTTCAAGTTCATCTTTTATTGTGAGCAGGTATTCATCTTTTGCTTGAAGTTCCTGTTTAAGGGAAGTGATGATTTCGTTATTAATCTCCGGATTGTCGCCTGCTTTTACTGGGACCGCATCTGAACACTCCTGTTTCGCTCCTGGAAGTGCCGTTGTTTTTGCATCCTCAAAGACGACCAGATACAAAAGCGACTCTGGCCTCTTATCTGAACCAGCTGATACTCTGCGAACGGTAAGGTTAACACCTGTAAAATGACTATTTGTTTTAACCAACAGTCCCGGATGTTCCACTGTTTCATTTTTCACCACAACACTCTGAATAGCCATGGTGAGTTTGTGCCTTAATCCTTCCCTTGCCATTTTTAAAATATTGTTCGTTCCCGACTCTCCCGATACTGGTTCAAGGTACATCCCAGTGCGACCATGGAGATACAATATATCGCCGATACTATTGACAAGTGCCGCAGCCAAACCGACCTGTTGCAAAAGTGCTTGCTCAGTGATTTCCCGGAGCGGTATTTTTTCAACATTTCCGATCCTTTTATTGACATGGGGAGTCATTGGATTCATTAGCGATAATGGCTGTATGACGCCATTCATCTTCATGCGTTGTTCACCGAAAGGAATTTCTTTGCTTTCATACAGTTTTGCTTTTTGGTTCAGTACATTAAATAGCTCCCCATGCTCACCAATGGTTTCTGATGATCCCAAAAAGAGAAAGCCACCTGGTTTTAGAGCATAATGGAATAATGGAATTAATTTTTTCTGCAATGCTCCGGTCATATAGATCATCAGATTACGACAACTGATCAGGTCGATTTTTGAGAAGGGAGGGTCTTTGATCACGTCCTGTTCGGAAAAAATCAGCATGTTGCGAATGCTTTTGTGAATCCGGTAATTGGCACCATCAGACTCCAATGTGAAAAAACGGGCCAGCCGTTCCGGTGAAATTTCGGCAGCAATACTTGCCGGGTAAAGCCCGGCTCTGGCAGTTTCAATGGCATGGGTGTCAATATCGGTACCGAACACTTTAATAATATAACTTTTCTTAAGCATATCCATGCGTTCCTGAAGGAGGATCGCAATGGAATAAGCCTCCTCACCTGTGGAACAACCTGTGGACCAAACACGAATTTGGGTATCTGCGGTCTTTTTTAAAAATAGTTTTGGGATGATCTCTTCCTCAAGTGCTTTAAACGCCATCGGGTCCCGGAAAAAATTAGTCACCCCGATAAGCAGATCTCGTAAGAGTTCTTCCACTTCAAAGGGTGTCTTCTGGAGGTATCTGAGGTATTCGTCCTTCGAATCAATGCCATGAACGGCCATTCGACGATCAACCCGCCGCAGAATCGTACTGGCCTTATATTCGGAAAAATCATGACCGGTTTGAGACCGGATCAGAATAAATATCTTGTTAAGTATGTTTTCCAGCTTTGGCTGGGATTCAAAATCGTAGGGATATTTCACAAATGCATGGGCAACATAGGTTATAATCTGGGCCGGCATCTCATTTGGCGGTAATATAAAATCCACCAATCCGGTTTCAATGGCGCTGCTTGGCATACCATCATATTCAGCGGATTCAGGACTCTGGACTATAACCATGCCTCCTTCTCCCTTGATGGCTCTTATTCCCAGGGTACCATCGCTTCCTGTACCGGAAAGAATAATGCCGATGGCGCGTTCGTGCTGGTCCTGAGCCAGAGATTGAAAGAAAAAATCAATGGGCAGGCGGTGTCCTCTTGGCTCATTAGGCTCTAATAAATGGAGGCTGCCATTAAGAAAAGCCAGATCCTGGCCTGGTGGGATAATATAGGCACAGTTTGCCTGAACCTCTACTCCATCCTCAACCTCAAAGACCTTCATCCGGGTATAGCGCTGAACAATCTCTTTAAGGATACTTTTGTGATCCGGAGCCAGATGCTGAACCAGAACAAAAGCCATATCAGGATTTCTATCAGCAGGCATTCCGGCAAAGAAAGCTTCAAATGCTGCCAACCCTCCGGCTGAAGCTCCAATACCTACAATTGGGATTTTGTATTCAGAATTCTCCTGATCCTTTTGGGGAACATAAGCTTTCTTATTGGCTGTTCGATCCTTTGTTTCTTTGGCATCAGGTTCCTGATCTCCGGTATCTTTGACTTCAGGTTTCTTAGCCTTTGCATCTCTAACTTCAGGCTTCTCATCCATTAATTCTTCATCTTCCGCTGGAGATATTAAGGGTGAATTTTCATTGACTTCATGTTTTTCGTCTTTACTGTTTTTGGCATCAGGTATTTCATCCTTGGTTTCATCAGAGTCCTGAAGTTTAACCGTGGCGTACTTTGAATATTCACTGAGCCGGGCAGGCATCTCACCTGGCGCTAGAACAAGATCAACCAATCCTGCGTCAACAGCACTTTCCGGCATATCAGCATACTCAGCGGTTTCAGAGCTCTGAGCCAGTACCATGCCGCCTGCTGCCTTAATGGCTTTTACTCCCAGGGTACCATCTTCCCCGGTGCCGGAAAGCACAATGCCAATGGGATGATCTTCCCGGGATAAAGATTCGAAGAAAAAATCAATGGGCAGCCGATGTCCGCGTTTGTGGGCAGGTTCCGATAATTGCAGGGATCCTTTTTTGATGGCCAGATTCTGACCTGGCGGAATGATATAAACACAGTTAGGCTGAACCGCTGCCTCATCCTTCGCCTCAAAGACTTTCATTTTGGTCTCACGCTGGAGAATTTCATCCAGATTACTTTTATAAGTCGGATCCAGATGCTGAATCACCACAAATGCCATGCCTGAATCAACAGGTACGACAGAAAAAAAAGCTTTGAAGGCTTCCAATCCCCCTGCTGAAGCACCAATACCCACAATAGGAAAATGACTCGAATTATTTTCAAGGGTCTTCCGAGTCTTCGCACCTTTCTTAGTTGAAGTTTCAACCTTATTGTCTTTGACATCGGGTGTTTTTTTCTTGGCAGTTTCAACTTCAGGTATTTCATCCTTTGTAGTTTTTTCAGAAATTAAGGGCGAACTGGCTTCGACATCATGTTTTTGATTCTTGGTGTCTTTGACTTCAGGTGTCTGTTCATTGCTGTCTTTGATATCAGGGATTGCTTCCACCGGTTTCATATTTTCCTTTTCCTTTACCATGACAGTATCCTCTTCCTTAGGCAATAATTGTTATCAATCTTAATTTTCTCTTTTTTAAATGCATTTATTTTTAAGCATCTTCTGCTTCACGTCCATATTTTCTTAATCACTCTATTATAGTCTGTTTGTTTGAAAAACCCTACACTAATTTAAACTTTGCTTTAAAAGCAGACAACACAAGGCAATACAAAATATTATAACGCAATACAATGCGATTATATTTCATATGTGTATACTTTAAGCTGTTAACTGTATTTTAATTTTGCCGATAAAAAATCAGCCTGAAAAGCTATTTACCATCATTATCATATATACCCGTTATGTAAATAAAATAATCATATAAAATGCGACTTTATTTTTATCATTCTGTTTCTGGATTTAACAGATGTTGAATAATCCTCAACAAAGCCTAATATTTAAATCCCAGCAATCCACTGACAACTAAAGACTTATGACCTAGAATGTTGCGAAGCTTTATGGTAATATTTTCATTTTCTGCATTATTTATTTTTTTGGGAAAGTAAAATGTAATATCATCTACCTTAAAGAGATCATATAATCCGCTGTTAGCTGGTTTTCCTAATTTAATGATAGGAACATAAACAGCACCTTCTGTGCAACATCCACCTCGATTGTCCATTGCAATATAAATATCCTGGACATTTTTTTGATGTAAATAGTCTTTAACACTTTTCTTAATTTCAATATTCACGATAATTCACCTTTTTCCTGATAACTGACGTTAAATACAACTAAACACATTGTAATATACGGTTCTATACTTTGCATTAATTATATTTTGTCACTATTGATCAGATCGGATTTTCTCAAAAATCAGTAATTTTTCAGCAGGCATAATTCACCTTTGCTTTTAATAATAATAACCCAAAATTTCAAACATAAAAAAAGAAGGGGTTTACCCTTCTCGAACTAAACAGTCTATTTAATAACATCTCCGGTAATAATAAAAATAGGATTCGCAGCCTTTAACATGGTCAGTCCCCCAATGCCTTCGCCACGGCTGATGCCTACCTGGATGAGCTCAACATTTTCAAAATACCGGTTCATCAGGGTCGTGGCCTGAGCGGCGTTTTCCAGGGTAACAAAATTTGCGATTACCCGGCCGCGGTTACGGATTTTTTCCCGGCACCAGATAAAAAGATCGTCCATCTTTCCCCCGGAACCCCCGATGATTACCCGATCCACATCCCTGGTAATGGCGGATAAAGCTTCCGGGGCCTTCCCCTGAATAATTTCAACATTATCGGCATGGAAATGCTCTTTGTTTTTTTTTACTAATTCTAACGCTGCTTCCTTAGCCTCTACCGCATAGACTGTTCCCGGGGCTGCCGCGTAGGCGGCCTCCATGGTAATTCCCCCGGTGCCTGCACCAATATCCACGACCACATCCCCGGATTTAATCCCCAGTAAGGAAATGGTGAGTATGCGGATCTCCCGTTTGGTCATAGGAGCCTTTCCCCTAATATAATCATCATCTTTATAACCTGCAATATTACTCATTTACAATCACCACCACTGCCATTCCTTCCTCTTTAAAGTCCAGAGCTTCCTTAATTGTCAGCTTTGTAATTTTTTCATTGGCGTAGGATAATTCTTCTCCAACATAAATAATACTGTTCTCTACGCCGGATGTTAGCATGGTTTTAGCAATAAATGCTGTATTGTGACTTTTATCAGTTAAAAGACCCAGCTTTTTATTTTCGATGAGGGCCGGGAGTAAATCTGTTTTGCGGCCATGAAGGCTCACTAATTCTGCGTCCTCCCAGGTTAAATTAAGCTTTGCAAAAAAATATTGGAGGGAGCTGATCCCGGGAATACATACAATATCCTTTGTCGGAATAACCTTTTTGGCATAGGATAAAAGACTATAAAAACCGCAATCCCCGGATACCACCAGAGCCGTTTTTTTTGTCTTATAGAGTCCTGCAACCTCTTCCATTAAATCTTTCAAAGGGGTACCTCTGCCGATATAAAGCATTTCCTTGCCCTTGGTATCAAAGCTTTCAGCATGTCGCACCCCGCAAAGAATCACTTCCGCAGCTTCAATTTCTTTTTTTGCAATGGGCAAAATATAATCCCGATGCCCTGGGCCTAAACCAATAATTTTTAGTGGATACATAATCTTTCCCTCATTTTTCCTGCATTTTGACTTTCACCTAAATGACCATGGATCTTTGAAAAAAGAATAACCTCAACCTCAATGGATCCATAAACCCGATCGGTTATCTTTTTCTTCACAACCTCTGCCAAATGATTAAAATAATCAGGCAGCTTTTCTTCCAGGATTAAAGCTGTGGCTTCATCTGTAGTCTTTGATGCCATAATTTTTTTCATGGTTAACCGGGAGCCTCCCAGGATTCCACAATGGGCTGTGAGAATTTCCATCCGGCCATCTGCCACACTGCTATGGGTGTTAAAAATTCCACCTGCAACCTTTACCAGCTTTCCTAAATGGCCGACTATAAGAATTTTTTCAAAACCCATGCGTTCGGCCTCATCCAGCATAAACCCCATAAAGTTACTGGTTTTCACCAGGACTTCTTCATTAAGCCCCAGACCGAGGGAAAAATCCTTGCCGTAATTTCCCGGAACAAAAATAATTTCCTTCACACCTTTTGCTTTCAGCACTGACAGTTCAAGTTTTAATGAGGACTTTAAGGCTTCCTCGCTCATCGGTTCCACAATACCTGAGGTACCAACCACTGACAGTCCCCCGACAATTCCCAGCTTGGGATTAAAGGTACGCTTAGCCAGCTCTTCCCCCTGGGGAATGCTGATTTCAACCATCCATCCCTTTGGCAAATCTGTTTTACCCAAATCTCGATATTTTTCTAAAACCTTTTCAATTTCAAGGGTCATCATTTCCCGGGGCACCGGGTTAATGGCAGGCTCCCCGGGAGGAATACTCAGTCCCACCGATGTGACGGTACCCACACCAATTCCACCTAAAAACTGAATGCCGCTTTTAGCCGAGGGCATTATTTTTGAAAAAATCTTAATCCCGTTGGTAATGTCCGGATCATCCCCTGCATCCTTAATTACTGAGCAGGATGCCTCACTTGAACCAAACTGCTGATCATGAAGAACCAGGTCCAGAGGCCAGCCCTTAGGGGTATCAATTTTAATGGATGACCGTATCTCCTGACTCAGATACATTTCCAGGGCTGCCTTTGTTCCAGCCGTGGCACAGGACCCGGTGGTATAGCCGTAACGTAATAGTTTCCCGTTTTTTTCAATGGTTTTATTAAACATAATAGCTCCCTGAATTAACCAATGGGATAATTCTTTTTAATTAACAGTGTAGACAGGTAGGGAATTTTTCCTTTGAGAACTTCAATGTCTCTGACAACATTCTGTGTTGCCATGCCAATATTGGATACTAGTACAAAGGCCTTTTCCAGACCCCGTTTTTCAAGTTCCTGTGCCATCAGGGCATTATTGGCAGAAATTTTCATGACTACAATATTTTGATGGGCATCTAAAATGGCCCTTATTTCTTCAATGGGTTGGGTCATGGCAACCACCCCCAGGGATTCTTCTCCCTGGGTAAGTGGAATATTAAGCTGGGCGCCGAGATTACAAAAGGATGGAACCCCGGACAGGGTGACCACTTCAACGTCTCGTTTTAACAAAAACTCCATAACATAGGAATAGGTGCTGAACACCATGGGATCTCCCAGGGTAATAAAAGCAACATCTTTTCCCTTATTTAAGAGCACTTCAATTTCATCGGCATTTTCTTCCCATTGTTTTTTAAGGACTTCCCGTTCTTCACTTAAAGAAATCATGGGAAAGTTCATTTCCAATACCTTGGATAGGTCGGGAATATGACTTTTCACAATATTAAAAGCAATGCTGGGGCTTCCCATTTTCTTTGTGGGCGTAATGACCAAATCGCATTTTGCTAATATCTTGGCAGCCTTAACCGTAATAAGATCCGGGTCCCCGGGGCCTACGCCAATGCCATAAAAAATTCCCTTTTTAATTTCTGTCATATTGTTTACCATTCCCTTCCCAACTGATATAACATGGCATTAAGAATAGCCGCCACAACCGGGCTTCCGCCCTTCCGGCCGTTAATGCGAATAATAGGGGTATCAATTTGATCTAAGGCAGCCTTGGATTCTGCCGCACCCACAAATCCGATGGGTGCTCCAATAATCAGGGCTGGTTTTGCAGCTCCCGCTTTGACTTTTTCAATAAGGGTATACAGGGCTGTAGGGGCATTGCCAATGGCAAAAATTCCGATGCTGTCGTCTTTTAAAGCTTTTTCCATGCTGACGGTGGAACGGGTAACCCCACGTTCTTTGGCTTCCGCCGCCACATCCGGGTCATGAACGTAATTTACAATTTCAATGCCATGATCCGCCAAAGCCTTCTTATTCACTGCCACCTGAATCATTCGTGTGTCGGCATAAATTTTCTTGCCCTGTTTCAGGGCTTCCATTCCACTTTCATAACCGCCATTAAGGATTTCCAGTAAATCCGCATATTCAAAATCAGCGGTGGTATGAATGATCCGTTTCACCAGTGGCGCAATGGACTCCGGGAATACCTTATCCCCTAATTCTTCGGTAATGATTTCAAAACTGCGTTCTTCAATTTCCTGTGGATTATTTATATATTGCATTTTTTCTCACTTTCTTTTTTTTCTTAGTCAATATTTTCTTCACTAACCTTAATTCCACCTGGAATCAGATGATTCAAATAAATATCCGCATAGGCAGTGGCAGGAATTTGTTTTTTCAGCATTTCCATAAATCCAGTCTCCTGGAAATTGTTTTTTTCATACATGATGCCAATAACCGTACCGCTGTGGCCGATAATGGTTCCCCATCCGCCAAAGTCCCGGCACATTCCGGTTAATATTTCCAAACAGGGTTTCTGGAGCCGGCCCTGATTAAGCAAAGCACTCTTGGTACAGGCTGCTCCAACATCCCTGAGGTTTTGCTCGTTCACACCTTTTTCAAACTGCGCGACAATCTCTGAAAAGGTATCTAAATCTTTTTTCGTATAATCATCCTGGGTTTCGTTAAACGTCAGGGTATCAACCCCGCCATGGAAGTCAATAATCAGTAAATCCGCTTCAACTACGCCGTTAAATTTTTTTAATACCGTCCCATTGATATGATTAAAGAGATTCAGCTTCGGAAACATTATATTATCTGAGGGTTCAATGGATGTGCAAAGCAGGCCGATTTCCTCCGGGATCAGGCCCAGGCCAAAATATTCGGAAAGTCCGGCTGCCATACCTGAAATATCCGCCGTACTGCTGGCCATCCCTTTTCCCACCGGGATTTCTGTGTTCATTGAAATATGAATATGATTCTTTTCGCTGTCTGAAATCTTATATCGCCGGAAAACTTCTTCAATCATCTTTCCGGTTTTAGGTTTTAAAAACGCCTGGTTTCCCGGTCCCTCTTCAATGGTAATCCTTGAGTAGCGATCAATGGGGCAGGATACCAAACAGGGGTTATCCTCAAACCATCCCTGAATAAACTCCCCGCAGGTTCCCGGGGTTTTCACTTGAATCCGCCTCATTCTGTTCCCTCTTTGTTGGCAAGAGCCTTTTCCAATAGGGCTTCTAAAAATAACGGATTACTGTAAAAATGAATATGGGGATACCCGGCTAAAACATTTTTCTTCCGGTAGCCGCAGGTCCAGGTTCGATCTTTTTTAGAGATAACATAGGCTGTGGGAATCTCTTCCCGGGTTTCCACAATGCTATGATGAAATTCATGTCCCCGTATTTCAATGGGGTTTCCTCCGAGATCAGCACTGATATTCACATAGCCAAACCGCTGAAGTCGTTTGGTCATTTTTGAGTTTCCATTAATAAAACCCAGGCCTTCATTGCTTTCTCCATTTAAAAGTGACATGGAGTTTGTCAAAACCATCAGCCCGCCGCACTCGGCGTAACAGGGAAGCCCTGCCTCCATCCGGCTTTTCAGATCCGCCATCAGGCTTTTATTTTCAGCCAGCTCGGCTCCGAATATTTCCGGAAAACCCCCGCCGATATAAAGACCGTCCAGATTTTTCGGAAGCATTTTGTCTGCCAGCGGGCTAAAGATCACAACCTCTGCCCCGGCTTTCTCAAGGGCCATAAAATTATCTTCATAATAAAAGTTAAACGCTCTGTCCCTGGGAACACCAATGCGAAGTCCCTGATATTTTTGATTAAATCCTTCAAAGGGATCACAGTAGGTATCTTCGGCATCAGTATGGCCACTTATTTCCAGAAGCTTATCCAGATCAATATGGGCTTCTGCTAATTCCCCGGCTTTTTCGGCTTTTTCCCTAAATCCCGAAAGTTCTTCTACCGGAACCAGCCCTAAATGCCGGCTATCCATAACAATGTCCGGATTGTTGGGAAAATACCCGAGACAGGTCACATCATTATAAGCTTCAATCATTTCTTTTAACAACTGATAATGGGATTCCGAGGACAGGCGATTGATGATTACCCCGGCAATATCTGTATCGGGATCAAAATCAATGTATCCCTTCACCAATGCCGCTGCACTTTTTGCCATGCCCCGGCCGTCAATGATCAGAATCACCGGTGCTTTAATGGTTTTTGAAAGAAAGGCACTGCTGCCGATATCGGATTCCAGGCTGTGCCCGTCATAAAGCCCCATCACCCCTTCAACAATGCCAAGGTCGTTTCCGGTAAGTCTCCGCTGGAATAACCCCCGAATGGTTTCTTCATCCAGCATCCAGGTATCCAGGTTAATGGATTTTTCGCCGGTGACAAAACTATGAAACATCGGATCAATGTAATCCGGTCCGGTTTTAAATGGCTTAACCCGGATTCCTCTTTTTTTAAAGGCTGACATAATCCCCATGGTGACCGTTGTCTTTCCAACGTTGCTACTGGTTCCTGCCAGCATAAAATAATTCAAAATTTTGCCTCCTTCTAAAATGACCTGTTTAAACTATATTTTCACTATGCTTTTTGCGTTTTTAGCAAAAAATAAATCCAGCTTCCTGGGGAGGCTGGATAACAAACTAAAGGTTTAATCCTGTTCTTCCCACCGAAGAAATTTAATGATAGATGAGTGTCCTGACTTTTGCTTCATCCGCCATTCTTCCTTCCCGTCTATGAGACAGTGGTTTTTGAGAATATTGTCGGCAATTACAGTAGCGGGGGCTGTAGGGGGTTTACACCCCTTTCCTCATTACTTGTATTATTTAATTAGTGGAAGTGTATCACAGATTACCAGACATTTCAATTGATTGTTTCTGTTAAACCAGAACGTTGGAACTCTTAACCGGTGTACATTTTTGCTTTCATCACTGCCACTGATGATATAATTAATCGGATTAGTTGATAATTATTATAATGAATTCATTGACTCCCTCAGTTTATAAATATAAGATGAGGGCATTAGATTAAAAACAATTGGAGGTCACCTATGAAAAATTATTCAAAAGAGTTTGCCCTTGGCATTGGACTTATCGCATTATCAGTTATTCTGTACAGCATTCACTATTATATTTTCAGAGATCCCCATCACATCTTCATCTATTTATTGGGAGATATCGCCTTTCTCCCCATAGAAGTTTTACTTGTTTCAGTAGTTTTTACTAAGATCATAAATGATCGAGATAAAAAGGAAACATTACAGAAAATAAATATGATATTAGGCGTGTTCTTTCCTGAATCCGGTGTGGAATTGATGAAATTATTTGCACAAAATGATAAGAATCCCAAGCAATTCCAGGGTGCATTATTAATTCAACCCGAATGGACCAATAAAGATTACAAAAATTCGATTAAAATCATAAAAAAATCGGACTATCATTTAGAATTTGACGGACCTCGTTTGGTTATCATCAGGGAATTTCTTTCTTCCAAACGGAATCTCTTTTTAACATTCCTGGAGAATCCCATTTTAATTGAACATGAAACCTTTACAGACTTAATTCTGGCACTTTCTCATGCAGAACAGGAATTATCAAATCGAGAGGACGTTTTGAACTTACCCAGCCATGACCATGACCATATTGTACTTGATATAGAGCGGGTGCACAAATTACTTTTCTTCGAATGGCTCCAATATATGAATTATTTACGCAAATCCTATCCTTTTCTTTATTCATTTTCCGTTAGAACAAACCCTTTTGATCCCAATGCCGATATTGAGATTAAGTGAAATCATTTAAAACCAGGCCATCCAATGAACATTATTATTGGATGCCCTTTTTTAATTGCTAATGGTTTCAACCGACTCAATGGTGTATTTTTCCTTGCTGAACACCAAATCAGTTAAAATGGATAAATACTTAATCACCACAGCCAGTATGGCAAAGATTCCGAAAAATCCCCCGGCGATGACAAGCATTAGGGATGTATACCCTGAAACCACCTGTTCGGTAGAATAACTTATGATGGTATAAACACCAATACCAAAGGTTGCAATCATCATAAATAGCGTTGCCGCAATGGATATTCGATAGGCAATATTGGTAAACAGCATCAACGAGTCTGTGGCCATTTCCTTACGGAGCTTCACGGTCTCACCGTTATAGTGCTTTTTGCAGGAAAGGTCATTTGCGTATTCAATGGTATCGATTTTTAAACCACAATTGGCGTAAACAGCCTTCCGATAAGGAATTGTTTTGCTCATTGAGTGAACCCGATTAATGGCTCTTCTTGAAAGAATCCGAAAATTTTCCGTCCGCAGGGGATTGGGACTCAGGGAATAATGGTTAAACAACGCATAAAACAACCGGGATGATTTATTGCCGCAACTCTTAGGGGCGGCATTGACAATGTCAAACCCTTCCAGCGATCTATTATAAACCGCCATCATCAACTCCGGCTCATAATCCATAACCATGTTATCAAACTCAAAAACAAAATCTCCGATAGAAAGGTCGATTCCGGCATTCATGGAAAGTTCAACACCCTGGTAGAAGCTCATGTTCACCACATTGATCACCGTTCCGGTAATGGTTTTTGCCGCTGATCTTATTATTTCGAGACTTTTGTCGGAAGAGGCATCGTTGACACAAATAATTTGATACTTTTCAAAATTATTTGCTAATATGCCATTGATCTGTCCTAAAAACCCTGAAATCCGAGTTTCATCATTGTAGACATAGATTACAGCGGATACAAAGTTTTTTTCTTTGATATTTATTTGTGCATTAATCATTTTTCAACACCTCATCTAAATCATAAACTGTATTAATCTTCCCGGACAACACTGAAACAAAGGTTGGCTTCCGGGTAGCTGTTCGAATCACTGTCGGGCGGGAATCATTGATCTCTGATTCCCTGAGAATCGGCTTCATTGAAAATAAAGAACTTTCATAGGAAAAGCCATACTCATCTCTTAAATATTTTCTCGCCATACTGGACATATAAGGCCAGGCTGATTCGGGCTTAGCCCGACAGTTATTACAATTTCCCAACTGCATCGGTGTACAATAACCGCCGCTCTTCTCCTGACAGCGAAAAACCGGCAGGTTTTCCAATGACGAAACATGCGGGGTAAAGGTTACCGAGGTCAGGGAGTGGTGCCCTGTTTTTCCAAAGGGCATAATGGAAAAAAAGGGGCCATCCATCACCGTAATGCCCACATCCAGAAGCTTGTTTAAAGGCTTGCAGAGAATAATTTCGCAAAGCTCATATTTAATTTTAAACGGTTCCGCACCGGCCAGATCCAGAATCTGATTGGTTGAACCATAGGTGGCATTCAGAAGGAAAGGGGTTTGAAAAGCCTGTCCATCTTCGAGCACAATCTCATAAACATCAGCATGCTTTATTATTTTTTCAATGCGCACACCGTATTTTATTTCCACTCCCGATTGTCTTTTCAGGAATTCCACAAAATAGTCCCTTAGAATTCCTGCATCATAGGTATATTCTTTGGTCAGATAGGCGCCATCGCAGAGACCTTTCTTAAAATATTTCCCGGGATTTAATTCTTCACAGGGAATATTGGCGGCTTCGCAAAATTGGGTAAATTGTTCCCGATTGGTCCAGCTAAAGTTCTCACCGGTGGCATAGACCTGATCAAAGCCGCTGTGAATACAGAAATCATAATCCTTGACAAAGCGATTAAAATACTGAGCCGATTTAATGGCCGTGGCATAGGATCTGGGATAATGGTACCCCATGTGAATCCGGGCCTGATTAATATAGGTTGCCCGCTTAAACGGGCTGTCTTCCCATTCCAGAACCAGAACCCGTTCTCCCTGCCTGGCGCAGAATTCGGCGGCATAAAGGCCATAAAGCCCTGCTCCGATAATAATTTTATCCCAGATCATGGCAATTTTTCCAAGCTCGCCGGTACGAAAGAATTCACAGCATCAATAACGGCTTCCACTTCCTGGTCCGTCATGCCGTAAAATAATGGCAGTGAAAGAATCTCGTCTGCCAGAGCTTCGGTAATGGGCAGAGTTCCCTTCCCCAGGTTCAGATAGGCATAGGCCTCGGATAAATGAGGCGGAATAGGATAATGAATAATGCTGCCAATCCCCTGATTTTCCAAATAGTCCTTGAGTTCATCACGATATATGGTGGTAATCGTAAACTGATGCCATACGGTTTTTGAATCCTTCCGAAGCTTAGGCAGTTCAATCACAGGATTCGTGATGTGTTTTAAATAGGTCGTACATACCCGGTGGCGATCCTCATTTAAAGCATCCAGATATTGGAGTTTAACATTAAGAAGCCCGGCCTGGAGCTCGTCCAATCGGGAATTGGTTCCCACAACCTTGTTATAATAGCGTTTTTCGCTGCCGTAAAAACGAAAAATCCGAAAATCCTTAGCTAAAGCCTCATTATTAGTGGTAATGGCACCGCCATCACCAAAGGCGCCCAGATTTTTCGAGGGATAAAAGCTGAAGCAGCCAATATCCCCAAAGGATCCGGTGGTTTTGCCTTTATAGGTGGCACCATGACTCTGGGCACAGTCTTCCACTAATTTAAGATCATATTTTTTACACAGCTCCAGTATTTTATCCATTTCACAGCATTGACCGTAAAGGTGAACCACCAATATGGCCTTAGTTTTTTCAGTAATTTTTTCTTCTATTTTATCGGCATCAATGGTGCGGTAATCGTCAGGTTCCACGAATACCGGCGTTGCATCGTTAATGGTAATGCCCATCACACTGGCAATGTAGGTATTTCCCGGAACAATGACCTCATCCCCGGAACCAATGCCCAGGATTCGAAAGGAAAGCCAAAGAGCATCCAGACAATTCCCAAGACCGACGCAATAATCCGTACCGATATATCGGGCAAAGTTTTCTTCAAAAACATCGACTTCCTTTCCTAACACGTAGTTTCCGCTTCTCAGGATTTCCAGTGCTTTTGTTTCGTACTCCTCCTGATGGGCGTTATAATGTCTCAGTAAATTATTTGCAGGTACCTTCATCTTTTACTCCTGTTTCTCTTATAATTTGGAAGACCGTCGATCTTCCCAGGTAAATTCTTTTTTAAGTCGGTAAATTCGTTTCAGATAAGCCAGGGCAGTTTTTGCAACTTTCACCTTGGTATCGTAATCGTCCTCCCAAATCACAGGAATATCATGGACTTCAATACCCATTCGTTCGGCCCGGAGCAAAAGCTCCACACAGTAAAACCAGCCATTATCCTGGCTGGATTCCGCCACAAGCGTGTCAATGGTTTCTTTTCTGAAAAAGTCAAAACCGCAAAGAGCATCAGAAAAATGATTATCAAAGACCTGATGGAGCAGTGTATTCAATCCCCGTGATGTAACCTCACGTGAAATTTTACGACCGATAACGGTTGAGCTCTTTAACAGCCGGGAACCTTTAATAATCTGAATTCCGGGCTGGTTTTCGAAAATTTCTTTCACATCCCTGAGATGCTTGATGCCTGTTGATAAATCAATATCCATATATCCCAGAATTTCACAGGTGTTATCCGCTATCCCTGTTCGCAGTGCCACTCCGACACCGCGTTCTTTGGTTTTAAGGTAATGCACCCGGGAATATTTCTCAGATAAACGGTGACTGATTGCTTCGGTTTCATCAGTGGAGCCATTATCGACGATGGTCAGTTGATAGTCAAAAAACTTGTATTTTTTTAGATAAACCAGGGTTTTCAGAATTCCCTTTTCCAATCGGCGTTCTTCATTAAGAACTGGAAATAGTATATTAACTTTCATTTTTACCACGCAATCCTGGAATATTTATATCATAGGGAGGATAAATCACTCCCTTTTCGGTAATAATGGCGGTGACATTTTGATGCGGGGTGACATCAAAGGCTGGATTTTCTATGGCCACACCATCCGGTGCCACCTGAATCCCCTGGATATGACTGATTTCACGGGGATCCCGCTGTTCAATCACAATCTCTTCCCCGGATTTCATGTCAAAATCAATGGTGGAGGTTGGCGCCGCCACATACATGGGAATCCCGTGGGCTTTTGCCAGAACCGAAACCGAATAGGTTCCGATTTTGTTGGCCACGTCGCCATTGGAGGCAATCCGGTCCGCACCGACCACCACACCATCTATTTTGCCCTGCTTCATCATCCAGCCTGCCATGCTATCCGTAATCAAAGTTACGGGTATGCCATCGGCCTGGAGTTCATAGGCGGTCAGACGGGCACCTTGTAACAGCGGTCGTGTTTCATCGGCATAAACCGAAATGTTTTTCCCGGCATCATGGGCCGCCCGAATCACTCCCAGAGCCGTTCCATAATCTGCGGTTGCCAGTGCTCCGGCATTACAGTGGGTCAAAAAGGTATCCCCGCAGTGAATAAGCTTTTCCCCATATTTTCCAATGTCCCGACACATTTGAATATCCTCGGCACAAATAGCCTGGGCTTCTTTTTCCAGCAGCTTTACAATCACCGGCAAGTCCTGATCCTTATTGGCAACCATGACCGCTTCCATGCGTTTAATGGCCCAAAATAAATTAACGGCAGTCGGCCGGGTTGCAGCCAGAACCGAACTCACTGTTTTCATCTTGGTAAAAAAACGATCCTTAGATTCATTTACATATTCCCGGGCTCCCAAATAAACACCAAAACCTGCCGTAACACCAATAGCCGGTGCTCCGCGGACAACCATCGTCACAATGGCCTTGGCAATTTCCCGATAATCGGTATAGGTGTTGATAATAAATTCAGTGGGAAGTTTTGTCTGATCAATAAGTTTTAATACCCCATCTTCATAGTAAACGGGCTTCAAGCTTACACCTCCAGCTTATCAATAAGCTTAAATATCAGGGCTTTCACTTTTTCGGCATTTTCTTTTAGGCAGGTTAACACTTCATTATTGGTTACCGGTAAAATATGGGGTTGACCTTCTAACCCGGCATCATAGTCTGTTACCAGGGCAATATTGACCACCGGAATTTCCTTTTCCAGACACAGGTAGCCTTCTGGATATTGGGTCATATTTACGACATCCGCTCCCAGAATTGCAAACATCCGACTTTCGGCGACGGTTGAAAAACGCGGTCCGTTAATAATGATGACTGTCCCGCCATCATGAACGGTGATCCCGCATTCTCGTCCCGACTCTAAAGCTAAAACCCTGAGGTTCTGATCATAGGGATGAGCCGAACTGAGGTGTGTTACCTCAGGGGATTCAAAAAACGTATCTCTGCGGCCGGAGGTCATATTAATAAACTGATCCGTAACCACAAAATCCCCGGGTTTCATTTCAAATTTCAGGCTTCCCACACAGCAGGGAGAAATAATGGCTTTGACCCCCAGGCTTTTCAGGGCAAAGATATTGGCCCGATAATTAATTTCCGAAGGATTAATGGTATGATCTTTACCATGCCGGGGTAAAAACGCCACCGTTTTTGCTCCGACTTTTACCAGGCTTATTTGCTCCGATGGCTTCCCGTAAGGGGTATCCAAATCAATCTTGATGACTTCCGAACTTAATTCATAAAGACCAGAACCTCCAATAACACCGATATCAGCACGATAATTCATAATTTTCTCCTTCATTTATAAATTGTTTTAAAAAAGAATGGTACCCCATGTTAAATTGGGTTATATTATATTTCACCCAGCTTGCTTTTTATCTTAAAAGTTTTTTTAATAATGCTTCGGGAATTTCATCCTGGCATAAAATAGCCGCAACCGAGGAAAACAGCGTCGGTAACCGCTGGTTTTCCGACCACTCAATGGTCATCTCTAATTCATTTTTTACAAGATCCACGACATCAAAGCCCAGGGATTCCAAAGAATAACGCATGAGCTCAGGATTACGGCAGGGTTCCCCGGTTTTTCTGGCGCATTTCATTTCCTGGATCTCACAAATAGGGCAATTCCCCGGGATGAGCCCCAGCGAACCCTTTACCTCATCTTCAATTTCAAGAAGCGTTTTCCAGGTCATTACTTTAATGGCGTCGAATTTTTCTTTGCAATAGGCGGCAATTGCATCAGGCTCACGAATATTAATGATATCTTCCGGTGGCACTTCAAACTGTCTGCCGATGATATGCATATATTTAAACTGCTTTAAAAATGTCGCTTCATCAAAAGCATAGGGAGAGCAGGACCAATACTTTGCATAATTAGGGCATGCCTTACATTCGCTCTGGACTTCATCACGTTTAAAATATTCTTCCATGAGATATTCCACCCGTTTGACTCCAGAATTCAGTTTATCTGTTAATTCCATCATTAAGCATCCCTTCATAATAAATATTAAGTTAATTCTACCTGTTAAGGCTTAAATCAACCGCTTTTATAGTCTTCCCTTTATTTTACATCGGTTTTTGCAAATCATCAATTAAACTTTTTGCCTATTTAGGCTGTTTTTCTTTTATTTTCAAAGAAAATAGAAGAATTGCTGTTTTTTTTTAAATATTTATGTTTATAATAATACGAGTAATTTTTTCGAAGGGAGATTAATGAATGGAATATTCGCACGAAATTAAAAGAATGTGTATTGTTGGCAATAATGCGAACCACGGTTCTGCACCAATCCCAGAAGAGGGAAAGTGGGTTCAATCGAAAGAAGTCACAGACATCTCCGGTTTAACCCATGGTGTTGGCTGGTGTGCCCCGCAACAAGGTGCCTGCAAGCTGACCCTTAATGTGAAGGATGGCATTATCCAGGAATGTTTGATTGAAACCATCGGTTGTTCAGGAATGACTCATTCCGCTTCTATGGCCGCTGAAATCATGCCGGGGAAAACTATTTTAGAAGCGCTGAACACGGACCTTGTCTGTGATGCTATAAACACTGCCATGCGCGAACTGTTTTTGCAAATTGTTTATGGTCGTACCCAAACCGCTTTCTCTGAAGGGGGCCTTCCCATTGGCGCCGGTCTTGAAGATTTAGGAAAAGGCTTAAGAAGCACCGTTGGAACCACCTACGGTACCCTCGAAAAGGGACCACGCTACCTGGAAATAGCCGAAGGTTATATCCAAAAACTGGCATTAAATAAAAATGATGAAATTGTTGGTTACTCCTTCGTTCATCTTGGAAAAATGATGGAAAGTATCAATAACGGCGTAGCACCTGCTGACGCTTTGGAAAAAGCCTCTGGTAAATACGGACAATTCGACGATGCTGTAAAATACATCGATCCAAGAAAAGAATAGGAGGAGATCACATGGCATTATTTGAAAGTTATGAAAGAAGAATCAAGAAAATCGAAGAAGTTCTAGCTGCCAATGGCATTGCAACTTTAGAAGAAGCAAAGGCTATCTGTGATGAAAAGGGTATTGATGTTGCTGAAATCGTAAGAAGCATTCAGCCCATCTGCTTCGACAACGCCTGTTGGGCTTACACCCTGGGTGCTGCCCTGGCCATTAAACGCGGCATCACCAATGCCGCCGATGCGGCTGAAGTGGTTGGCGAAGGCTTACAGGCTTTTTGTATTCCCGGTTCAGTTGCCGAACAGCGTAAAGTTGGTTTAGGCCATGGTAACCTGGGTGCCCGACTCTTACGAGAAGACACCGAATGTTTTGCTTTTCTGGCTGGCCACGAATCCTTCGCTGCTGCTGAAGGTGCCATTGGCATCGCCCGTTCCGCCAACAAGGTTCGTGAAAAACCACTCCGTGTTATTTTAAATGGTTTAGGCAAAGACGCCGCATTAATTATTTCCAGAATCAACGGCTTTACTTATGTCAGAACCGAATATGATTTTGCCACCGGTGATCTGAACATTGTTGAACGAACCCCTTATTCTGTTGGTGAACGTGCCGCGGTTAATTGTTACGGTTCAAACGATGTTCAAGAAGGCGTCGCCATCATGCACTATGAAGGCGTGAATGTTTCCATTACCGGAAACTCCACCAACCCGACCCGTTTCCAACATCCTGTTGCCGGTACTTATAAGAAAGAAGCCCTTGAACAAGGCAAGAAATTCTTCTCAGTTGCCTCAGGCGGCGGTACCGGTCGTACCCTTCATCCTGACAACATGGGCTCCGGTCCAGCTTCCTACGGAATGACAGACACCATGGGCCGGATGCACTCAGATGCTCAGTTTGCCGGTTCATCTTCAGTCCCTGCTCATGTAGAAATGATGGGTCTCATTGGAATGGGGAATAACCCAATGGTTGGGGCTACTGTTTCTGTGGCTGTGGCTATTGAAGAAGCTTCTAAAGCCTAAAAAGTTCTAAGAAAAAAGCATAAGATAAAGGCTTATTAGACTGCATCAATCTTTTATGGTTGGTGCAGTTTTTTTATAGTTAATGTGATGCTGATCCTAAAGAACTATACTCAAAAATACATAAGAGCGGTCTTCCTATTAAAACATTGTTACTCAATCAAACTATTATGGATATTATCATTAAAAAGGACCACTGTATTCATCAGTGAGAGCCATCATGTTCATATTTTAGAGCCACCCTGTTCATGGGAGGGCCATCTGGGTATAGTTATTTTATACGCCAATAAAGCGTAAATAACTACAGGGGGTCTATTTATGACCAAGTATCGAGAAATCCTTCGACTTCACAGTCAAGGTATCAGCAATCGCAGCATTGCTACGGCATGTCAGTGTTCAAGAAATACTGTTGCCGAGGTTCTTAAGGAGGCAAGTGTTCACACAATCTCGTGGCCACTGCCAGAGGATATCACCGAAGGTAACCTTCGGGAAATCCTTTTTCCAAACAGGCAAAATGTTACAAACCGCAAAATACCTGACAGTGAGTATCTACATAAAGAGCTTGCAAAAAGTGGGGTGACGCTGAGTCTGCTTTGGAATGAATATTGCGAAACTTGTCGTTTAAACGGTGATATCCCGTTTATGTACAGTCAGTTTTGCCGATATTATCGAAAGTATGCCCAAACAACAAAAGCTACCATGCGGATTTCCCGGAAGCCCGGAGAACTAACGGAAGTGGACTGGGCTGGTACGACCGTTGGTCTCATCAATGATTTCAACTTTGAAACCTCACCGGCTTACGTATTCGTTGCATGCCTTGCCTGCAGCCAGTACACATATGTTGAAGCGTTTCCATCGATGAAAGCCGAGCATTGGATTGAAGGACATAAAAATGCATTCAAACATTTTGGCGGCGTCACCAGAATTCTTGTTCCGGATAACTTAAAGACCGGCGTTGAAAAAGCCTCAAGATACAATCCAGTCATCAATAAAACATATCAGGAAATGGCCGAACATTATGGTAGTGTGGTGATTCCGGCACGGGTGAGAAAACCCCGGGACAAACCAAATGCTGAAGGTGCTGTGGGTATTATTACAACCTGGATTATTGCAGCACTGAGGCACCAGCAGTTTTTTTCACTGGTTGATCTGAACGTCGCGATTCAGCAAAAACTGGTTGAATTCAATGAAAGGCCTTTTCAAAAAAAGCCGGGAAGCAGGTTAAGTGCTTTTCTTGATGAAGAAAAACATTTTCTGATGCCGTTACCCACTTCCCCGTACGTGATAGCCACTTGGATGCAAGCTACCGTACAACATGATTATCACATAAATGTGGACAAAATGCACTATTCAGTGCCCTATGAATATATAAAATGCGAAGTGGACATTCGGGTAACCCTTAATGTTGTGGAAGTTTTTTATGAGGGTAATCGAATTGCATCTCACAAAAAGCTTAAAGGCATAATCGGTCAAAAAACCACGTTGCCGGAGCATATGCCGGACAATCATAAGCAGTATCTTGAGTGGAATAGCGATCGTTTCATTGAATGGGCCGATAAAGCTGGCCCGAGCATACTGATGACAATCAAATCCGTTCTTGCGTCACATAAGGTAGCTCAGCAAGGGTATCGCTCAGCCATGGCTTTTGTCAAACTTGCCGATAAATATTCCATTGAACGTTTAGAAACGGCGTGCACGCGAGCGTTGACTTACTCGCCAAGTCCCAGTTTAAAAAGCGTTAAAACCATTTTAAAAACCGGACAGGATAAGTGTGAACACGAGCCGGAACTGGATTTAACAACTTCTAAAACATCTGCTCACAGTTATACCCGAGGTGCAGATTACTATGGAGGTAAAAAATATGATTAATCAGAAAACCATTCAAAAACTTCAGGAAATGCGCTTAAATGCAATGGCAGATTCCTATAAACAACAGCTTTCAGATAATGACTTTCAAAATTTATCGTTTGAGGAACGCCTCGGTTTAATTGTTGATTTTGAGTGGTCCAGGCGCAAAAACAATAAGCTTCTACGCCTCATAAAAAAGGCTGAATTCAGAATGCCCGATGCCTGTATTGAGGACATTGAATATCACGAGGATCGAAAACTCAACAAAGAGCAGATTCTCAGACTCTCAACCTGCAACTACATTCAGGAAAAGCGAAATATCATAATTACCGGCGCTTCCGGAAATGGCAAATCCTACCTTTCTTGCGCCTTTGGAATCGCCTCATGCCGTAGCTTTTTCCCGACAAAGTACATCCGGCTGCCTGATCTTCTTGACGAATTGGCTGTTGCCCGCGGCGAAGGCATTTATAAGAAAGTAATGAAAAATTATAAAAAGATCAGTCTTCTCATTTTGGACGAATGGCTTTTAACACCACTGAAAGGTCAGCAGGCACTTGATTTACTTGAAATCGTTGAGGCAAGGCATCAAATCGGTTCTACTATCTTTTGTGCCCAATCATCGCCTTTAGGTTGGCATGAAAAAATCGGGGAAGATACATTGGCCGACGCGATTTTGGATCGGATCGTGCATGATTCTTACACAATTTTTATCGATGGCAAAATCTCGATGAGAGAACGGCACGGTATTAAATAATTCTTTAAAGGAGTCACCTTCGGGTGGCTCCCATCATGAACACAGTTGCTCTATTTCATGAATAGGCTGGCTCTCACTGATGACTTCAGTGGATCTAAATCAAAATATTATCCAGTGCCAGAGAAAAACGGTTTCTGATGGATGTTGAAAAATATAACATGCCATTGAAACCAGTCATATCAAAGTGGCCACTAAAGTGATAGAGCGTATCTGTCGTCTTAAAGATAAATACACAGAGTTCGAGAAGCTCTATGATATCCAGATCATCTTCAGTGACGATGAAAAAAAAGCCCAAAACCTGACTTGGTTAAAGCTTTTCTTCATATTGACCAATTTTGTGTTAATGATGTCTAAAAAACAGTACAGTAAACGCAAAGCATGGGCGTATTGATCTCTTGTGTTATAAGAAGAAGTTGCAAGTTCGATGTTCAAATAATCATAAACGGTTGAAATTACACACATATTGTCATCGTACAAAATAAAACTTGCAAATCCTTCTATTTTAGGTTTATAAAGTCTATAATAAAAGGTTCTTTCTTCTAAAACAATATTATTGGTGGTTGCATATGTCCGCATAAAAACGCTCAGATTATTAGCTTTTAGTTCTTTTATCGTAATCATTTTAAAATCCTCTCATATAAATTGTTGTAATATTAAAACCAAATTAAACTGATATTTGCATTTTGAAAAAACATTCAGAAACGTACTGCTACTAAGGATATTTATAATGGCATTAAATATAATATATATTAACATATAATACTTAAAATGGTGCTATTTTTGTGAAAAAAACTACCAAACGGTGTTGTTTTGTTGATATGAAGATGTTAAAATAACATTGAGGTGAATTATATGAAAAGTCATGAAAAGATTAGAATGATAAGAAAAGAGCGCGGATTAACTCAAAAAGAACTTGGAGAATTAACCGATTTAAACGAAGCTACAATCCGAAGATATGAACTGGGTGAAAGAAGACCAAAAATTGATAACTTAATAAAAATTGTTAATGCACTAGATATAGACATTGAAGATATATTAGGGGAGAGAGAAGTTCCGATTAAGTCTAAAATAATTAGAATTAGGAATGTATCTCAAACATCAATTGAAGAAATCATAGAAAAATCCGGAATTACAGAAAATCGTTACCGATCAATTGAAGAAGGAACGATAGTACCTTCAAATGAAGAATTACAAAATATTTATACAGCGGTGTTTGATAAAGAATTTGAAATGCCGTTTTGGATGAAGAGCCCTGATTATATATCTGATTTAGATTTCGATCAAGCATTAATAGAATATGAAAATGCAGAATCTGAAGTGGATCTAAGTACACCATCACTTATTTATCAGTACGAAAAACTCAATAGTGAGGGTAAAGAAAAAGCGATTGAACTGCTTAAATTATTAACAAAGGTCCCTGAATACCAAAAATATAAATTTATCGATAACAACTAAAAAACCTAAAAAATTTGTAAGCATTCTAAAAAATATAACAAATGGATTAAATAGTGTTGGATGTTCACAGACACAATGAAGTAAAAAAGAAACACAAGACAAGTTTTAATACTTGTCTTGTGTTGTATATAAAAATGTGCAAGTTGGTTAGGTAGTGATCTGTTATGGTAGACATTTATAATATTTAAAGTGACGAATACATGTTAAACAATTACACAAAAATAAAGTAATCATAAAGTAGAAATGATTAAAAATCATATAATTTATGCTATAATACTGTGTAAATTAGGATTTTCTAAAAAAGCATCAAAAAGCCCTTTTTTAAGGGGCATATTTGAAGTTACACAAATATAAAGTAATCATAAGGTTGCGAGAACCTAAAGGAAGTAAAATTGCCTTCTCAACTCAAAGAATTTTGGCAATACGCGATGACCAGATGCGGTATCGAAGAAATTGACATCCCTGGAAGTGTGGAACGCATCGCCTCCTTCACATTTAACCAATGTAATCAGTTGACCACGGTCAGAATCAATGAGGGAACCAGCAAAATTCTTTCATGGTCATTTAAAGATGCGTTAATTTAAAGGATGTATATTTACCTGCGACAATTATTGAAATCAGTGATAAAGCCTTTGAAGGATGCCCAAATGTAGTGCTTCATAGGAAGTAATGCTGTAAAGAATAAATTAAAAGTGAACAGAGGTGAGATACCGAATGTACGAAGCAGATAAACAGAGTGAGTTAATACTCAGGTCACATAAAAGATGTATTAACTATGGCGTAGATAAGAGTGGGGCCTTCCCTGTAAAGATGATTAGAAACGAAGAATTCAATATAATATTGGAAAGAAATAAAAAATTGTTAAAAGTTGCACGACCGTTTATCGAGATAATTTACAGTGTTTTAAACAAGTCAGAATTTGCAATAGTTTTCACCGACAGGGATGGTATCATTCTGACGATCACAGGGGAGGAAGACATCGTCGAAGATCTGACAAAAACAAGTATTCTCGTTGGTACGGACATGAGTGAAAAGAGTGCCGGTACGAATGCCATGGGCACCGCACTTTATGAAAATTGTTCCATTCAAACTTCCGGGGAAGATCATTATCTGACGGCATTTTATTGTTGGACTTGCTCTGCTGCGGTTATTCGCAGTGAAGATGGCGATATCATTGGTTGTATCAATTTAACAGGAAAAGGTCAGAGCAAACATCCTCATACATTGGGTCTGGCCATTGCAGCTGTAAAATCCATTGAAAACCAGCTCAAGGCTGAAAAAAATCAAAATGAATTATTTAATGCCTATCAGTATTTGAATAAGATTATGAATTCATTAAATTCGGGCATTATGGCGACAGACACAGATGGCATGATCAAAGCCATTAATCATAGCTTGTGCAATATGCTTGGTTTAAAAGAAGAAGAAGTCATAAATAAAAAAGCATATTCTGTTTTAGAAGACTGGGAATACATACTGGATAAACTTAAAAAAGGAAAGACGTATGAAAATAAAGAGATTATACAAGTTGTCAATAGGAAAGAGAAAAGGTTTGATTTAAACGTTTATCCCATAAAAAACATAACTGAAGATATCATTGGAATGGTAGCAATATTTAAGGATATCCAAAACGTATATAATTTGATCAATAAGTATGTGGGTCTGTCTGCCACTTATACCTTTGACGATATTATCGGAGAAAGTAAAGAAATATTAAAATTGAAGGAACAGGCAAAGAATATATCCAATAGCCCTTCCACCGTGCTGATTCAAGGTGAAAGCGGAACCGGAAAAGAACTGATTGCCCAGTCAATCCATAACAACAGTAACCGGAAAAACAACAGTTTTGTCGCAATAAATTGCGGCGCCATCCCTAAAAGTTTAATCGAAAGTGAGTTTTTCGGCTATGAAGAAGGGGCTTTTACTGGCGCCCGTAAAGGCGGCCGTCCGGGAAAATTCGAAATTTCCAATGGCGGAACCCTGCTTTTAGATGAAATAGGTGAGATGCCTCTGGATATGCAGGTAAGTCTTTTAAGAGTATTACAGGAGGGTTGTGTTTCAAGGCTGGGCTCAAACAGAAGTATCAATGTCGATGTCAGAATTATTGCAGCGACAAATAAAGTTTTAAAAAAGGAAGTCGTTAAGGGCACATTCCGTGAAGATTTATATTATCGACTGAGTGTCATTCCCATATATGTGCCGCCCCTGAGAGAACGGGAAGGGGATATAGAACAGCTTATAAAATATTTTATAAAGGTTAAAGCCGATAAATTAGGTAAACCCGTACCGAAGTTGAGACAAGATCTGTATGAAAAGCTGATCAGTTATAGCTGGCCTGGCAATGTCAGAGAAATGGAAAATTGCATTGAAAATATTATAAACATGGATGGCAATATTACTTTTAATTTTGACAATGAAAATTTAGAAAAAAAACAAAATAATTTCATTCAGTCTGATCGGGTATATGATATGTGTTCCCTGGAAAAATGGGAGGAAAAGGCGATCGTGAATTGTATCGATGAATGCAAGGGTAATATGACTAAGGCCGCCAGGGTTTTAGAGGTAAGCAGAGGCACATTATATTTAAAAATAAAAAAATACAAAAAAAAGTATGATGTTTAAAGAGTGCTCTCTTAGATGGCCTTATGAAATCGTTTAAAAATAAAACAGGTGTCTTATTTTTAAACGATAATATTTTTTCAGTGTTTAATTTTAAGACACTTATTTTTTATATTTTAATTTATACAATGAAAGATTGCAGTATTCTAATTTGTTTGATTAAAACATCAAAAGAAGACTTTTCTAATTTTTTGTACCATATGTAGTATAAAATGATCATTCTATATACTATAAGTAGTGCGAAGAGGAAGGCGACATTACTATTGCAGCCACAATCCTGTGAATTTTAAAAAAGTTGGCATGGAAGTTGCGAGTATTATATGTCAGTAAAGATTAATAATCAAAAATATTAGGAGGAACTATTATGAAAATAACAGCTGCAGTAATTAATGGAGTCAATGAAGATTATCAATTTGAAGAATTAGAGTTATCTGAGGTTCGTTTTGATGAAGTACGTGTACGAATTGTAGCATCAGGAATTTGCCATTCTGATGAAGCACTTCGAGTAGGAGATGCAGCGTATCCTTTGCCTGTTGTTCTTGGACATGAGGGGGCAGGTATTGTAGAAGAAGTAGGCAGTGGTGTTAAAAATTTCTCAGTAGGTGATCAAGTTGTATTAGCTTATAACTACTGCGGAACATGTCCAAGTTGCCGTACTGGACATCCTTCATCTTGTAACGACTGGACAACTTTAAATATGGGTGGTGTACGTCAAGATGGTAGCCCAATTTTTAAAAAATCAGATGGTTCAACTGTTTCTAACTTTTTTACACAAAGTTCATTTGCTACACATACAGTTGTTAATCAAAATAACTTGATTAAAGTAGATCCAGAAGCCGATTTACGTTTGGTTGGTCCTCTTGGCTGTGGCTTTTTAACTGGTGCAGGTACAGTGATTAATGGTTTGAAACCAAAAGCAGGTGAATCAATAATTATTTTTGGAACAGGGGCAGTTGGTTTAAGTGCATTAATGACAGCCAAAATTGCTGGATGTTCTCCAATTATTGCTGTAGATATTCATGATTCTCGTTTAGAGATGGCGATGGAATTAGGAGCAACGCATATAATCAACAGTAAAACAGAAGATTTAGGTGCTCGCGTAGGGGAGATTACAGGTGGTTTAGGAGTCAATTATTCAATTGATACAACAGGTGTTGTAGCCGTTATGAAAGCTGCTATTGACGTATTAAGTATTGGAGGAGTAACTGCGCCAGTAGCTGTGACACCAAATATACTTGAAGTTAGTACATTCTTAGATTTAGTAATGGCAAATCGAACAATTGCGGGTGTATTAATGGGAGATTCTGTTCCTCAACTAGAAATCCCTAAGTTGATTCAGTATCACAAAGAAGGTAAATTCCCGTTTGAGAAGCTCATAAAGTTTTATAAATTCGATGAAATTAATCAAGCATCTGCAGACTCTAGTAGTGGTCAAACTATTAAACCAATATTAATTATTGATGAAAGCTATCGTAAAGATGAACCATTGGTATTTAATAAGTAATGAAATTTATATATTATACTTCAAAAAAAAACATTTGAAGTTGGAGTTTAAGAGTTTATTAAATGAAATATTTTTATGAAATTCTTGCTTAAACTATTCAAGCCGCTGCTGGGGCGTTGTCCACCATGACTGTAGTGATAAAATCTTGTTTCAACAATTTCGTGAATTTGTACTCCATTTATATGCCCTCCTGAAATATGATTCTATTACTTTTGTAATAAGCGTATCAAAGGAAAAGGGCAAAGTCCATTTTAGATATGGCAAGAAGAAAAGACATTTGTCATTAATTTTTTGATTACTCATGCTGCTCTGGAAAAAACTTAAGAGACAAGAAGAACCTAACGTCTATAATGAAAATCGTAAACAGAATTTTATAGCTAATCATAAAGGTGCTTATGTCTAAGAACATGAGTTAAAAGGGAAGTCGGTTCGATGCCGGCGCGGTCCCGCCACTGTAAGTGAGAACAATCTGCAAAATGCCACTGAAGTTAAAGCTTTGGGAAGGTGCAGAAAGCGATGATCACGACTAAATCGTAAATTGCCATAAAAGGACTTAAATTAATCGACTGTTGAATTGGAATCAACGTAAACACCCACTTAAAATTGATATCCTTATTATACGACGAAAAAAGACATCATTTCCTCAAATTAATAGAGGAAATGATGTCTTTTTGATTTACATGGACTTTTTCAGTGGCCTCGTTTCGCCCTTTTAGATATTGCTGTAAAAGAGATATCTGATATTCAGATTTAATTGTCTCGTATGAGACCGTTAAATTCAGCCGATCTATTCGATCAATCGATTTTTATGTCAACGAAAAAAAGACGGTTATTGATAATTAAAAAAAAGTGTTTATAAGTTAATGTCAAATAGACTACACATATTTCACGTTGAAAATGAATGAGATAATATCTTCATCAGATTAATAAATGGAGGTATTTTTAATGTCTAAAGATGAACTGCATCTATTGCGTCGCCGGCAGGTTGATGACTATCGTAATTCCGGCCTTTCGGCAGAAACCTGGTGCGAAGCGAATGCGATGAAAGTATCCACTCTGCGTTACTGGCTGAGACGACTCAAAGAAATGGATCACCCGGAACCGGAACAGGCCTGGGCTGCTATGAAACTGGTTGGTAAAACAGCCTCTGACGCGTCAACGCCGGTAATTATCAGTGTTAACGACTTTGAAATCAGTCTACATCCTGGTTTTGAGCCTGCTGTTTTAATCGCTGTGATTAAAACTCTTCAGGGGATATGATTGATACCGCACTGATCGACCAGGTTTATGTTGCCTGTTTTCCCTGTGATATGCGAAAATCGATAAACGGGCTTTCTGCCCTTGTGCAGCTGACCTTTGATATGGATCCCTTTGCCAATCATCTCTATGTGTTTTTCAACCGAAAGGGCGATAAGGCTAAAATCCTCCGCTGGTCCAACAACGGCTGGTGGCTTTATTACCGCAAGTTGAGCCGTGGGACGTTTAAGTGGGTGTTTAACGAATCTCAGACCGTTAAAGGCATTTCAGAAAGGCAGCTACGCTGGCTTATCGATGGCCTTTCTCTGAACCAGCCCCAGGCACATTGCCCGGTTAAAAAACGATTGATTATCTGAATTTTTCGAAGGTACGAAAACCGCTAAAAAGACTGCTATTATGCGGTTTTATCAATTATTTTGCTGTTCTTTTTATCGCTTTTATGGTATAATAAAAGCATGAAAAACCTGAAGGAACCATCCGAAATCCAACGTTTAGCAACACAATCCATGCCCTATGATGAGCTGGTCAAAACCTGCAATGAACTGCAGGTTCAGTTGATGCAGACTCAAACCCAGCTGGCATGGGCAATGGAACAAATCACTCTGTTTACCCAGAAGAAATTCGGGTCAGCTTCTGATGCGGTTGTTTATCCCGAAGGATATGATCAACTGTCATTTTTTAACGAACCTGAAGCCACTGCGGATTTTTCTGTTCCGGAGCCAGACCTGGATGATGTGCTGGGTGAGGCTCTTCAGCCTCGAAAGAAAAAGGCCAAGGGTAAACGGGAAAAGGATTTTTCCAATCTGGTAACGATTGTGATTGAACATGAACTGCCGGAATCGGAACGCATCTGTCCCAATTGCAGTCATCCCCTTCACGACATGAAAGTGGAAACCACCCGACTGCTTAAATTTATTCCCGCCCGGTTTGAAGTGGAGGAACACCGTCGCCATGTCTATACCTGCCGGGAATGCGCCAAACATGACGATGGGATTGATGTCAAAATCCCCTTTGTTCGTGCGGCGATGCCAAACATCCTTATTCCCGGTAGTTTTACAACGCCGGAGCTGGTAGCTGCCATTATCAATGCCAAATATGTCTGTGCCATGCCACTTGCCCGACAGCAGCAGGAGTTTGAACGTTATAGTGTTGCAATCTCCAGACAGACCATGTCAAACTGGGTACTGCGCTGCGCCGAAGATTACTTTTCGTTGCTCTATCAGCGGATGCGGGAAATCATGCTCACCAGAGATGTTTTGCATGGGGATGAGACCAGCGTTCAGGTTGCCAATGAAACTGATCGGCCGGCAACCAGTCAAAGTTATATGTGGGTCTACTGTACTGGGGTTCACGATGAAACCCCCATGATCTATTATGACTATCATCCCACCAGAAGCAAGGCTGCTGCTCTGACCTTTCTGGGAACTTACAAAGGGTATCTTCATACGGATGGTTATGAAGTTTATCATCATCTGACTCCGGATATCACGGTTGTCGGATGTCTGGCTCATGTCAAACGTGGCTTTGCCGACGCCATTAAAGCCTTATCAAAAGAAGAGCAAAAACGAACAGCTTCTTTTGAAGGGGTTCAATTTTGTGATGCCCTTTTTCATATTGATAAAAAGTTTAACGATTGTACCCCGGAAGAACGAAAACAAAAACGGCTGACCCTGCTCAAACCGGTGATGGAAGCTTTCCATGTCTGGCTGAAAAACAAGCAGGCTGAAGCCCTGCCAAAGTCCCATCTGGCCAACGCAGTGAATTACACTCTCAATCAATGGACTTACCTGGAAAACGTCCTGCTGGATGGTCGCCTGGAATTAACAAACAACCGTGCCGAGCGCAGTATACGTGCATTTACAGTGGGTCGAAATTATGTACTCAATCAGGTTATGTGCTGAATATCAAATTAAATAGGAATATAGTTTGATGTTCAGCAAACTTCAGCACATAAAAACATAAGTATTTTTTGCTAGTATAGGCAAAAAGGAGATTCTACTTATGAACCATGAAATGCAAAAGATTGGTCTATCAAATTTTAAGGATTACCTAGTTAAAAATGGGTACTCCAAAAATGTCGTTCCGATGTATGTACGGAAATTTAAGGATTTTTTAAACTGCAGCGATCTAAATCCGGCTTCGCAGATGGATTATGGAAGTCTTAAAAAAACGATAACCAACTATCTGGCAAACATACCAATAACATCTCAAAAAGGTATGATTCAGGCGGCACTCCATGCTTATTATTTTTATATAAGTGGCATCCCATTTTACAGACGATTAAATGCCAAAGATTTTGATGCAGATCAATCTATTGATATTGAAATTGGCAGGTTTCGAAAGTACTTAACCGAAGTAGCCGGACTGAGTGAAAACACAATTATTTCTCAGTGCGGCACAATACAAATTTTCCTATACAGCAGTTTTGAGGGAAAGGACTTTTTACCCGAAAAAGTAACTTCGGATCATGTGCGCTTTTATTTTACAGATACTCTCCGGCATGTTTCAGCAGCATCGAAAAAATCAATTATTGTTAGAATCAGAAGTTACATCCGATTTCTTGAATTCACAGATGGATTTCAATCAGAAGAAATCTTAAAACTGCCAATGACATCACCGGTATGGAAACGTTCAGGAATTCCAAAATATTTGACTTGTGAAGAACTAATCCGACTTTTTTCTGTTTATGACCAAACCAATTCGGTCGGCATCCGCAACTATGCTATTGTGCGATGTTTAAAAGATTTAGGTCTGCGTTGTTCGGAAGCCGCTGGGATATCACTGGATGATATTGACTGGGTACAAGGAACAATCACAATAAAAAACACAAAATCACATTCCAAAAGAGTTCTTCCATTACATTCAATGACAGGTCAGGCTCTCGAAGGATATTTATTGAAAGCCCGGCCAGCCACATCAGAGCGCATTTTGTTTGTAAGATTCAAGAATGAACAAGGTTCACCAATGGGTGTATCACAGGTTCGCACCACAGTAAGAAATGCTGCTGTCAGAGCAGGATTGGAACATTTTTCCGGCACCCATATGCTAAGGCACACAGCCGCAAAAGAAATGCTTGATGGTGGTATAAGCCTAAAGACGATTGCAGATGTCCTTGGGCACGAATCCATTGAAACAACCAGCATTTACACTAAGATAGACTTTATTCAGTTACAGGATGTTGCAGGTATATGGCCAAAGGTGATGAAATGAATAATCTTATCTCCAGGCAAGTGGAAGATTACATTTCATATAAAAAGGGACTGGGTTATCAAATTAAAATAGAATCTCAGGAACTAAGACGCTTTGCTGCATATACTGAAGCGATTGAGCATGAAACTTCATTGACAACGGATATCGCATTCCAATGGGCGACGCTTAATCCAGAGTATTCCAGGTGGTATATGGCAAGAAGAATGGAGACAATAAGGACCTTTGCTAAATACATTTGTATCTTTGATCCCAATGCCCAGATGCTTCCAAAAGGGGTTTTTGGAAAATGCCATGGTCGAACGACTCCATATATTTTCTCAAAAGAAGAAATTGCCATACTTATGAAAGCTGCTTCAGGATTATATTCGCCTGATGGTCTCAGATCCAAAACAATTCCAACCGCAATCGGTCTTTTATGGTCAACAGGCATGCGTCCTAATGAAGTATGTCAGTTAATGAATGCTGATGTTGACTTTGACGAAGGATTGATTACCATCAGAGAAACAAAATTTTCAAAAAATCGGGTACTTCCTTTACATGAGACCACCGTTTCAGAACTCCGGGCCTATGTGAATGACAGAGATAGGCTCCGTAAGGATTTCTCGGACGAACATTTTCTGATTATGACAGGGAGCCGCAAACTGGTGCTGCCTAATCTTGAGTATGCAATGCAGGTAATCAGATCTGAGCTTTTGACAGATACTAAAGAATGGAACCGACGGCCTCCCAGATTATTTGATGTCCGTCATTCATTCGCTTGTCGAACGCTATTGAGCTGGTTAAAAGATGGAATTGACGTGAACATCAAGATACTTTATCTATCTACTTACCTTGGTCACGTTAAGGTGGCAGATACTTACTGGTATCTGACAGGGACACCTGAATTGATGGATTTTGCTGCCAGTAGTTTTGAAGAATTCTTTTATGGGAACAAAGGTACCTGCCATGAAGAATAATGAGTTTCAGAACCTGCTTCAAAACTATTTTATGAAACGGCTGATCAATCAGCAAAGGGCATCCCCTTGCACCATCCAGGCATATCGGGACACATTTCGAATTTTTCTGAAATATATGCATGATGAACAGGGTGCTAAAGCGGATACGATCCATATGGAAGCAATCAATGCCGATACGATTATCGAATTTTTGAATTATCTGGAGCAAAACAGAAAAAACACCTGCAAAACTGTAAACAACCGGCTGGCAGCCATAAAAGCATTTATGGAATATGTATCCTATGAATCTCCAGAATATCTGGAAATTATCCGCAGAGTAAAGGCGATACCATTTCGTAACGTAGAAAAAAAAGATATTTGCTATCTGACCAGAGAGGAAATGGATATATTGCTCAATGCTTGTGAAACCGCAAATCCCAATGGCAGACGTGATTATTTAATGTTGCTGCTTCTGTATAATTCAGGCATGAGGATTTCAGAAATGATTTCCATCCAGGGGCAAGATGCCATTATTTCGGGGAATGGACACTGCCATCTGCGGATCATGGGTAAGGGTAGAAAGGAACGAACTGTACCTTTATGGCTGTCAACCACGAAATGCATTTCTGAATATATGCACGAGAATCAGATCCAAGGCAATGACTATTTACTATCTGGCAGAAATGTAGAACATCTGACACGTTCAGGTGCACGATACAGAATAGACTGCGTCGTTAAAAAAGCATCTAAAGATTATCCGTTATTAAATAGAAAAACCATAACGCCGCATGTATTCCGGCATTCAACTGCTATGAGCCTACTGCAATCAGGTATAGATCTTTCAACCATTGCGATATGGCTAGGCCATGAAAGTATTGAAACAACCCATAAATATATGGTGGCTGATATAACGCTAAAAGAAAACGCTTTAAAGAAACTCCATGAACCTGATTCCAGTCACCTAAATGTTAGATATCGTGCTACTGATGATATCCTCCAGTTTTTGGATTCATTATGATAAACTAGGTTATGTGCTGAATTAATACATAAAGCCACTAATTGTAATGGTGATTAATCGATTCAGCACATAACCTGATTGAGCACATAATTTCGGTTATGTGTTTAAGAACATAAAAGAAAAAACTGGGTCATGCATAATACCCCCGAAGGAGCGACTGGCAGTGCCATGATTTACAGCCTCACGGAATCAGCGAAAAGCAATCAGCTGAAACCCTACAACTACCTGGTTTATATCCTGAAAAAGATGTCCAACACCGATCTGGTGAACCATCCTGAATTAATCGATCAGTTTCTTCCCTGGTCGAAAACACTTTCACCGGATTGTTATAAAACCAAATGATAAAGCATGAATTTACGAGTCCAACTCTTGCAGTTGGGCTTTTTTTATGGATACGTGCCTACAGTTTGATATTAACGTTTACACGGCGCAGAAAATGCAGAAATACAATTTGGATCAACGGTTGTCGTTGTCGGTATTGGAGCAGTTGGATTAATGGCAGTAGCCGGTTCCAAGTTACGTGGCGCAGGTAGAATTATCGGTGTCGGAAGCAGACCAACCTGTGTTGAAGCAGCTAAGTTCTATGGCGCATCAGATATTGTTAATTATAGAAATGGCGATATTGTTGATCAGATTATGGAATTAACTTCGGGAAAAGGCGTAGACCGCGTAATTTTAGCAGGCGGCGGTGTTGAAACAATGGCACAGGCCATTACCATGGTTAAACCTGGCGGCGTTGTTTCAAATGTAAACTATCATGGAAAAGGTGAATCTCTTCCAATTCCTCGTGTAGCATGGGGATGTGGAATGGCTCACAAGAAGATAATGGGTGGACTATGTCCCGGTGGACGTCTTAGAATGGAAATGCTGATAAGCATGGTACTAAACAAACGTGTTGATTTAAGCAAATTAGTGACACATACCTACAAGGGCTTTGAACACATTGAAGAAGCGCTTCTAATAATGAAGGACAAGCCAAAAGATTTAATTAAACCAGTGGTTATAATTTAATTAAGCCAGAGGGTATCATTAATAAATAGTGTTGTGTTAATGGTCAAATAATCAGTCCGTTGACTGACAGTGCGGCCGAGCCAGGTCGTATCATATAGAGGGTGCGAATCCCGCCGGGTAAGGTAGACCAACCACCCGTAGTTAGCCTTGGAGCTTATCGGGTAACTGATAAGTTT
>Ga0209748_1000176_pt1 | contig 38866 bp, 60 predicted proteins | sample BarGraIncu00421A_FD_185490 | JGI IMG/M metagenome (GOLD analysis project Ga0209748, IMG submission 185490) | Arctic peat soil microbial communities from Barrow, Alaska - Barrow Graham LP Incubations 004-21A (SPAdes) (version 2) | ecosystem: Environmental > Terrestrial > Soil > Wetlands > Peat... | reverse complement strand
TTAGGTCTCGTCCCAAAACCATCAGCTCACGCTGCGACTACCACAACCTTACCGACTAATACCTATTCAAATGGGGCAAGTGGAGTTGGTGCGACTTTAACAGCTATAACAGTTGGTGTTCTAACTGTTGACGGTATTGCACTCGCTTTAAATGATTATGTTTTAGTTAAAAATGAAACTCTGGGTTATACTAACGGGCTTTATGTCGTTACAACTGCAGGAACAGTCGGAGTGGCTTATGTCCTTACTCGTGACATAACAATGAATCAGAGTACGGAGTTTTCTAACTCCCTGATTGTAGTTGAAACTGGTACTGTCAATGGTTCAACTCTATGGCTTTGTACAAATAATGGTTCAATCACTGTTGGTACTACTCCAGTTACATTTCAAAATATACCAACCCCAGGAGCACCGATTGCTGGTTCTGGTATATCAGTATCAGGGACTACAGTTTCAATAGATACAGGTGTTACGGCAAATCTTACTGGCACTCAAACTCTAACTAACAAGACCTTAACTTCTCCAAAGATAAACGAAGCAGTTGCACTGACTTCTACAGCTACGGAACTCAATATTTTAGATGGTGCAACCCTAACTACAACAGAGTTAAACTATGTTGATGGTGTAACCTCTGCCATACAAACTCAATTAGGTGCTAAAGCTGCCAGTGGAGTCAATGCAGACATTACAAGTCTTACTAATCTGACAACAGATCTACCTATCTCCGAGGGTGGTACAGGTGCTTCAACAGCAGCAGCAGCAAGAACTAACTTAGCGGTTGGTCAAGCTGTTGGTTGGGCAGTTGAAACAGTAGCCTCTAGTGCGCCAGGTTCGCCTACTACTGGTGATATTTGGTTAGATACCTCTACTTCAATAGCCGCTCCTGGAACTTCTGGTAATATAATGCAGAGTGATGGGACTAACTGGGGGAGTGTCGCACTTACTAATGCTATTCTGCCGACTGCTAAACTAGGTTATGTCGCCTCAGCCACTACTTTTAGTACTACAAGTGTTACTGCGGTTCAAATAACGGGAATGACGCTAACTGTCACTATCCCAGCAGGGGGTCGTTCCATTAAAATTACAGGTTATCTACCAGATGCTTCAGCAAACCAAACAGCGAGTAATGTATTAACTATTTGGGATGGCACAGTGGGAAGCGGTACTTTATTGCAAAGTTGTGAATATACTAATGCTAGTAACGCCTATAGGGGTGTGATGACAGCACTAATAGTAGTAACGCCCTCAGCTGGTAGTAAAACTTATAATTTAGGCTTTCAGAACAACGGTGGTACTTCCCAGACAATAACGAATAGTGGTTCAATGTTTATTCTAGTAGAGTTAATATAAAGGATAATCATGGCAAAGAATATAAAGGATATAATGATGAAGGAATAAAGGATAAATAATGTTTGGTAATGGTTCAAATGGAGCATTAAACGTCACATCAGGAACAACTAATCTTGCTCTTGATACAAAATATCAATATACGACGGTTAGTGTCTCTTCGGGTGCAATTTTAAGTACTAACTCTACTTCTGGTTCTGTTCTTTATATTTTAGCCAATACTTCAATCACTATAAATGGGAATATAACTCTTAATAATATTCTACCTGCTGGACAGAATACTTGGTCAGTCACTTTAGATAGTACAGTCTATACTAATCCAAATGTTGCAAATGGTGGTAACGGTGGTGGAGGTTCTACGCAAGGTTCAGGGTTTGGTGGTGGCGGTAATGGTGGATTTTACTCCGCTTCTGCTGGTGTTGGAGGCAATGGAAATAGCACACCTGGTTCTGGCGGTGCTAGAGCAACGGCAACCTCTAGTTCATCTGTTGTTACGGCACGTAATAATGGTGGTAATAGTTCTGGTGGTAGTGGTGAAGCTTATTCTATATTCAGTAACTCGGCTACTAGTGGAGCAGGTGGTAGTGCATATAGTAACAATGGTGAGAATGGGGTTAGTGTTACTACAACAAGTGCTGCTGGTGGTGGCGGTGGTGCAGGTGGTTCGGCAGGTAAACCTGGAATACACTTAGTTCTAAAGTCCCCATCAATTATCATAAATGGGCAAATCATAACATCTGGTACTTCTGGTGGAAATGGTGGTAATGGTGGAACTCATTTGTATGGTTCAAATGTAAGCGGTGGTGAATCTTTGGCTAATGGTTCAGGCGGTGGAGCTGGCGGTGGTGGTAATGCTGGTAATATTTACATCTCAACATATCAATTAACCCCTGGTACATTTACTATGACAAATGGTTCGGGTGGTACTGGTGGTACAGGATATATTTCTGGTGCTAGTGGTTCTAGTGGGATTAGTGGAACATTTATATTAAATCAGTTTTCTTATGCCACTAAAGTATGGAACGGTTCAGCATGGGTAATTAGACCATCTAAAACATGGAGTGGTTCAGCATGGGTATCACATCCAACTAAGATAGCGCAATAAAGGAGTAAATTATGGCAAAAAATATAAAAGAGATAATGATGAGTAATAAAAGTTTCGTCAAGGAACATAAACATCTTGTTAAGATATTACGATCAGGTTCAAAAAAGTCTCAGTTAAAAGAAGCTAAAGACCAAGCGCAAGAATTGGCTAGAAAAAACTAGTGAAAGGTTGTAGAATATAGACATAGGCAAACTTTAAGCCCCTCCTTGGGGCTTTTTATTTAAGGAGTAAACATGACATACACTGCATCAGTACAAAAACAAGCCGTTACGTTTAGCGGATTAGTAAACGATGGTAATAGAATCGGAATGACTGGTTACACCGGTTCAGTTATACAAACTATAGACGCAACTGGAACACCAGTAACTTCACCTGCAACAGTAAACACAACTCAGACTCTAGTAGTGCCATCGAATGCGGTATCTATAACAGTTGCATCTGTAACTAATGCAGTACGAGTAAGTGAGGACTCAACATCATCAGCATACTTCGCAGTCCCAGCAGGTGTACCTGTCACATTTGATGTTTCCCGACAACAGAATGTTTATCTATCTACAGCTGGAAGTACAGTCGTATCGTTTTATTTCAGTTTAATATAGGAGTGAAATGAAAGTAGCAACCACTTGGACCACAAATACAGCAATTGGAACGGTAGATACGTTCGATTCTACTGCTATTTATGACGAAATTAGTAACTACGACGGCATTTCAAGCGGTTTGAGTGCCATTACAACTAAAAAGCCTAATACGTGGCTGTCTGGTGTTAAAAACTCAACACAGTGGCTTACAAACGCAAGTTTCGGAATGATTGACCAATACGATACGACAGGAACTTATGACTCAACGGGCAATTTTGATGGCATAATATCAGGAAGCACAATAACAACTAAACAACCAACGGTATGGAGTAAATAATGGCAACAAACTTCCCAACTTCAAAAGATGATGGCACAAGTCTAGCTTATCCAACGGCAACATCAGCACGTAATAGTCCCTCACTCTCGGGTTTGAGTGATAACCAAAACGACAGTATTATAGCCCTTGAAACTAAACTAGGAACGGGTGCAAGCACCGCAGCCTCTAGTAAATTATTAATAGGTACTGGCGCAGGAACTTCGGCGTGGACTAAAGACGCACCCACTGGCACTATTGTCGGTACGAGCGATTCACAAACTATGACAAATAAGACATTCACGAGTCCAACAATTAACAGTCCAACGATTACTAATGCCACGATCAATACAGATTTGATTACTGGTTATTCTGTAGCTACGAGTGGGACGGTTTATGGCATTCAAGTTTCAACCGGTAACGTAGCAATGGGCGGTACTCTTGGAGTAACGGGTGCTACCACTTTAACAGGTGCAGTTTCAACCGTCGGACAGTTAAGTGTTCAAACAGGAACAGCACCACCCTCTGCTGGTCTGGCTACGGCTGGTATCCTATTCTCATCAACCGCTTCATTAGGACTATTTTACAGTAACGGCGCACCAACATTTTCAGCGGCTAAAGGTTCGTTGTGTGTCAATACCGTTGCTACGACAACGACATCTCGTTTATATATTAACTCAAGTGGTTCAACTACTTGGACAACATTTACAACCGCAGCATAGAAGGGGGATAGAGCTATTTTAACTTTCCAACAATCATACGTAAGAACAGCAGATATAACAGGTCTTAATCTAACGACTAATGCTCAAGACATTGTGAATATAAAGCAGGATATTAATCAAGGACTCAGATTATTTAAAAACGCATCTCGTAGATACTGGACTAGGGAAGAGAAAACTGCTAGTCTTGTCGCTCTTCAGCAATACTATCAACTGCCGTCGGATTGTGTTCGTGTCACCGAAGTACGGGTAGTAGCCAACGGACTTACATTCCCTGTCGCACAAATTGACTCAGAAGCTATTTGGAATAAGACAAATATAATTCCATCAATGACGATTAATTTACCCGTTTACTTCTTCATTAGGGGTAATGACGAGATAGGTTTGTGGCCGATTCCATCACAGAGTTCAGTTAATACTTTGGTAATTTCTTATGAATCACGTTTGCCAGATATGACGGTAGACGATGTAACTAACGTAACTTCTAGTACAACAGCCACAGTTACTAACGGCGATACAACCGTTACGCTTTCAGGAAATGTTGTCCTACCGCAAATGGTCGGCAGATGGTTTCAAGTCAACGACGGAACGGATGGTAACTGGTATCAAATAACAATCTATAACTCTACTTCATCATTTGAGATAGGCAACTCTTATCAAGGTATAGGCGGAGCTTCACATACATTTATAATCGGACAAGCCCCTGACATACCAGAAGAGTATCATCTCGGACCAGTGTATTTCGCTATTTATCAGTATTACTTAAAAAGGAATAAGACTGAATCTGCCATGCTCTATAAGTCTCTATTTGAGGACTTACTACAGAAGTATATTGAAGTCTACGCCGCCAAGACGACAGGTCAAGTACAGTACGACTTGGGCAATACAGGATTCAATATATTCACAATCCCACCTAACCCAATTACATAAGGAGTTACAATGGCCAATCCAAAAGACAAACAGAAAATGAAGGTCAACCTTAACGCCTTTGCGGGTGGTATGTCGGTTGATTTCAAAAACGGTGTGCAGAACTCCTTCTATAATTCAACTGCGTTAGACTTCCGCAAGAAAGCCTCTCAGATGTCGGTCTTGCCTGGAATGACGGCTTCGGCTACTAACATGACTGACCTTATAGTAGCGATGACACAAGACCCGACTGGTGTTAGATGGGCTGTTGGTAATCAAGGCTGTGTGTATAAAATTAACACTTCGGGTGTACTGACTAAGATAGCTCAACTAACATCGGCTAGTGGGCATGGGATTGTCTATAATCAACTTTCAGACATGCTTTATATTACAGGACAACAGACGGTTTCGATGTACGGCCCGATTACAAGTACGATTGATTCACCTACATTCTACCCAGATATATTCGGTAAGTCGGCTTCAGTAGCTAGTGGAGTGGTTAATTTATACAATCCAACTTCGGGAACGTATGATGGAACTGCTAGGAATAACGCTCAGTCTATTGGTTTGAATATTGGCATAACGAGTCCGTCTCAAGTATCAAGCACGACAGCGAACGGCAACTATACTACTAAGACTTCTATAAGTGAGGCTGCGTCAGACTACTGCACGTTTGCACCGGACTTTGAGCCGTTTTATTCTATACCCGTTTTTATTAATACAAAGGGTACTGGAGACGTAAAACTTACCCTACATGATGGACTTCAAAACATTGTAGCAACTACAACAATTACCGCAGCTAATATGGTTGTCGGTTGGAATGAGTTTGTATTCACCACTCCTGGAGTTCGTTCGTTTACGGGTGCGATTCAATCCGGTCTGTCGGCGGCTTATCACTTCCACATTACCTCTACGGTGACCGATACGGTTGTAGATACAGTAACTGACGCTGACTTGACGGGCTGTAACTTCCTACTGTTTATTTATCGAATGGTCCAAACTAATAACACTTGGCATCCAATGGCAATTTTTACTGGCTCTACTATGCTTCTTTGTGTCGGGAATGGTCAATATCTCTCGACCTATAACTTCTCAAATGATTCCAACCCTTCAAACTATGTATATAACAGGGCTAGATTCCCACTTGATGCAGGCTATGAGGTTTGTGGACTGACGGTGAATAATCAGTATCTTGTCATAGCAGCTGAGAAACGCTCAACCTCAAACGTAAATAACTTCCAAGATGGGATGCTTTACTTCTGGGATGGAACTAACTCGTCTTATAACTTTAAGATTCAAGTACCGATGGGTGCGCCCTATTCAATTTATACGTTTAATAACATTACGTTCTTCCTTTGCATGGGTTCACTTTATGCTTGGGGCGGTGGTCAGCAAGTTATTAAAATACGACCTATCTCTTATCAGAACACCGATTACCTCGGAGTAGCAGACGATACTTACGTCAACCCAAATATGATGGATTCGCGCGCGAACTTGTTGATGATAGGCTATCCTTCTACGACTACTAATATACTTAATCACTATGGGATTTATTCCTATGGTACGGTTGAACTGGTCTATCCTAATTCGTTCTGTCTATCTTATGAACTTTCAAACGGTCAGACTAACTTCTCAGTGGCTAATCAATTGAAAATTGGTATGATCAAAAACTTTGTCGATACGATGTATATGTCATGGACTTACGTTGATTCGGGTGGTGCGACTCGCTACGGACTAGATATTACAAATAACAGCTCAAAGCCAGCCTCGACGTTTAGTTGGCAATCCCTTATTTGGGATGGTGGTGTTCGCTATAAGATGAAACAAGCCATGCGGTTAAAGATTAACTTCCTACCACTACCTGTCGGTTCAACCTTGACGGCTAATTATATAATTGATAGAGGTACGGCTATATCAGACGATGCTGGTACTTCATTTACGGCTGTTGCTGGTGATACCGAAATTGTAGTGCAGATGAACGCTAGACGTTTTCATGAGATACAATGCGGATTTACTGGTACTTGTAACTCAGATACTCCTCCGACTATTACCTGTGTAGTGATGGAAATTGACCCACTAACGGAAGAGGCGGACCTACGGCCCGATGATAATTAATGGATAACTCTAACCTAATCCAAAATGCCCCAAATGCGTCATTAAATAATATGACCTATACCCCGATATTCGGGAATATGAACTTTATGATACAACCCTCACAAAGCGGTGAAGTATCAGATACTTATGCAATAGTACCAACCCCACCTTCGTTAGAGTCGCTTGTTTACCTACAACAGATGAACGCTCAGGTTTCACCAACTAACATCGTAAGTGGGCAGAATACGGGCGAACAGAACATTCAAGGAGCTTACACCGTTAAAGACACATTAAACAACACTAGGGTAAGTATAGGATTTCAACAAACTGACACTGGGAGTTACTAATGAGTAATTTAAGCCAACCTGGGATTATAATTACACAACCTGGGATAAGTGTTGAAACCGCCGCTGATTATCAGATGATATTTAACTCTAACTGGCCATCACTACAGATAGCGTTTGAGGCTGTCATTACTGTTGCGGCTGGTTCTACAGGTCAAGTAGCTCATAATTTAGGTTTCTATCCGATGGTAATGACTTGGTTTATTGTTAATAATGTCAGTGTCGGTAGATTTTATGCTTATACAGTATTTGACGACTCGAATATATATATTGATAACTCCAATAACGCTGTTGACGTAGTGGCAAGTATAAAATGTTATAACGTAGATATCACGAAAGAAGTCAACTACGCATTACCCAAACCACCGTTTATTAACCGACAATATGATAAAACTTTTGGTATAAAGGTAAGTAAAAACGGTAAATCAATCGCTTCGGAAGATATGAGAGATTTTATATTACATTCACGTTGTCAATCACCGGCTATGTTATCAGTTACTACAACCGAAACAACAAAGTCTGGAGACACTTTTTCAGGTAAAGCCATAAGATATACAAACCCTGCTGGATATACCCCTTGGGTTATTGGTTATGCTACCCCTAATACAAGCGGTGACCCAACTAAATATAAAATATATCCAGCAGGAGGAAATCAATCATTCCCAGCATTTACACAAATTGGTAGTACATCGTATATTTTAGGTACTACAGCGAATGATGGTTCTCGTACTCGTGGTAGTATAGTTTCTCTTAGAGACCCACTCGTCATACCTAATAGTGTGAGGATACAATACTAATGGCTGGACCTATATCAATATCTAAGAACGGTAAATCAATTGCCACCACTTCTAAACAAGAGTTAATTTTTAATACTGAATACCCATTTCATAAATTGGATTCGACCAATATCCATAGTTTTCAGATTATAAGTATTTTTTTTGGTAGCGAACCTCCCGCTCCTGCATCGCCACCATCTGGTCACACTACATCAAGAACCCTTGTATATTCGTATGCTCATGGTTATGACTATGTTCCGTCTACTTGGTTTATAGTATCTAATGACAACTTTGTAGCAAATACTTTAGGTAATGAGGGTTCTTTATTAATTAGCCAAAGTGCTATATATGGGGCGACAGCAGCATACCTTAACATCGAAGTCGATTCAACTAATGTTTACTTCTATGTTGATAAATATTGGTATGCTTTTGATCCATCTCCCCCACATATAATCGGAACTACTGTATACGTTCGTGCTAATATATTCGCCGAAGATTTATCGGGAACAAGTCTACCCGCCAATGCGTAATTTATATTGCAACAATAATGGCAAAATGTTATTATTATACCAAAGGCAAACAAACTTAAGCCCCTCATGGAGGTTTTTTTAATATCATGACAGATTACAACTCACTTATAACTCAAGCGCAACAGCAGGGTCAAGCTCGACAGACTGACTATACAAATAAGGCTAACGATTATAGGAATCAATATAACACGGCTAAGAATCAAGCCGGTACTGCTCAACAGCAAACTCAACAGTTCTCAGACTATATGAAGAACGAAGGCAGTGCGTCTAATCTTTACAATACAGCCCTAACTTCCCAAGAACAGAAAACTGGTTATGATCAAGGTCAAATGCAGAACGCTATGCGTAGTCTCTCACAGTCTCAAGGTTCACTATCAGCCTATAATGACTACGCCAATACGGCAGCTTCTAAGTGGGGTCTTAATGCTGGTGGACTAGCTTCTGCCAATGCTGGTGCGCAACAAGGTATTAACAATAATATCGCCGCTGCTTCGCAAGGTCTTTCTAATCAGCAACAAGCTTACCAACTAGCTCAGACAGGTGCTAATCAAGAAGCTGGACTTGGTGTTCAACAGCAACAGACTCAACTGGCTACTTATCAGGCTGTTTATGACCAAGCTACAACCCAACAAAAGATGGCATCAGATAATATGCAAGCATACGAAAAGATGGCACAAGACCAGGGCGGACTTACGGCTCAACAGACGGAAATGTATCAGAACTCGGCCAAACTGGTTGCTGATGCTCAAAATGCTATGGCTCAAGCATCGGCTGCGATTGCTGCGTCTAAACTATCTATTGCACAAGCACAAGGTCAAGACATCATGAACTCACAGAATCAAGCGTACACAAACTCGAAAGCATATAAAGCTTATCTTGCTGGCACAACTGATAAAAATGGTACTAAAATTAATCAGACTACCCCAGCTCCTTCAAATAGTAACGCGTTCAGTCAGGGAGTCGATTGGATATATAATAATCTTGATAAAAAATCTATAACTAATTGGGCAGATAATAATATTAACAAACCTATGGGTAGTTTGTTTGGGATAAAATAATGAATGACAATACAATAGTCGGTCAAAACGGTGGTATAATCCAACAACAAATGGACGCTGCCAATGCTTCTAAGTTGGCACAACAACAAGTACAAGGACAGACTATCAACTCACAAGCACCTGACTCTGGTAATTGGTTTACACATCTTCTTCCTACTATCGGTTCAATCGCCGCCCCTATAATTGGTGGGTTAGGGACAGGTGGCGTAGGTTTACTAGCAGGAGCGGGTCTGTCGGGAGCTGGTGGTGCTGCTGGTCAAGCATTACAGAATTGGCTAGAGGGTAAGAACCCAGTTGATAGCAACGTACTCGAATCAGGAGTAATGAACGCTGCTGGAGGGCTTGCTGGTGGTCTTATTGGTAAGATAGGTGCAAAGTTCGCTGCTAACACCGCAGCCCCAGCACTCGAAAAAGCCGGTAGCTCAATGTTAGCCGGTCAAGGCGCAGGAAACTTAGCTAAAGAAGATGCACAATATCTATTTAGTAAGGGTGTAACTAACCTGAAACAGATGGATGATATCGCCCCACTAGTCACAGGTTCGGAGGGCGCATTTAATAGAGCTGTAGAAAACTCTTTACTTAACGCAAGAGAAAAAGGCATGACACTAGATTTAAGCAGTCTAGCAAAACAAGGTAAAAACCTACCAGGAGCTACTGTATCAAGCGCAATCACAGATGCTGGTATCGCGGGTGACGCAAATGCTGTTAAAGGTGTACAAGAAATGGTGCAGGGTACGTTAGAGAAGTACAATAAATCCGCCTTTACTAAACTATCCCCCGTTAGTAAGGGAGGTTCAACAGTCACTGTTTTTGATAATGGTGTACTTAATAACCAACACCCATTAGACGCTCTTAATATGAGTCGTGACTTAGATAAGACTGCCGCGACGTGGATGAAATCGTCGTCACCAACTATTCAAGCCCAAGGCAGAGCAGTTAAGAATGTCTCAAATGTAATCAAAGATAATCTATATGGACCAGAGACTGGCATTGCTAAGATGGGTATTACCGACCAAGTTAGACAACAAGCAATCGCCGACCTAACACCTCTACAAAAAATTAACCCTAAATATTATGAAGCTAAAGTATCCGAGATAGGACAGGCTAAGACTCTGGGTGATTTACGTTCATTCCAAGCTCCAGATGTTAGAGCAAGTTTGGCTTCTCAGGGTGTTCAGAAAATGGATAATTTAAGTGGCGGTACAACACTAGGTAGCGCATTGAAAGTCGGCGCACCTGTAGTCGGAATGTCAATGGGTGGACTGCCAGGACTAGCTGCTGGATTAGTTTTACCAAAGGCACTTGGATCGGGCGCAGCCCAAACAGGGACTACGGCTTTACTTTCTAAACTGTCAGGAGCATTAGGAAGTAAAACAGCACAGAAATTAATACCAACTTTATCAAGAATCGGAGCATCAACCGCAGTCAACCTACCAACGATGGGCGCGGGAGCAGTATCAACGGCTAATATGCCACAAATAGGAGGAAATATGAACGGCGCACCAATACCAGGGATGAACGGAGTGAATGCGATGCAACCAGGAGTAGCGCAGACACCATACGATCAATTAGTATCAGCGATGGAAGCTCAATCAATTTTAGCACCACAGTTAGCGGGTCAGTCTGGGGCTTCTGGTTTCTTATCAAAGATAGCACCTCAATTACAAGCTCGCCAAACATTAAGTGGTATGTTACCGAATATGCAAGCAGCTTATGGAAATGCTGGTGGCGCACAAGGATTGGGTGGAGCCTTCAGTATGCTTTCAAGTCTAGTACCAGGAACTGCCGCCAACACTTATCAGAGTCAGCAACAAGCAGTTGCTGCACAAATTGCTCAAGCGATGGGTATTAGTAAAGAAGAAGCTCTAGCACTCCTACCGCAGTTGATGCAAAATCCACAAGAAGCCCAACAAAGAATGGGTGGACTTGGTAGCATTCTCTCTAGTCTTGCACAGTAACTTTTAGTTTTTTATCTTCACTATCGAAATCTAACTCAAATACTAGGTTAGATTTTACGTCATAACCAAGTCTATTAGTGCAAACTTGTTTTAAGAATCCACCTATTAACTGACCTTCTTCTTGGAAGTGCTTGTTGCGAAGGTCGTTCATTGTTACGACATAATCCAACTCATCAACTGATAGGGCGTATTCGCTTGTTTTACTAGCTTTTATTTTTGCCATTATTACCTCCATAATAGTTTTTAGATTCTTCGGGATATTGTTCCCTGAACTTTTCATTGGGTTTGCCATTTACCCACGGTTGTAATAAGTCCCGTTGGTGATTTAAGCGTTGCATATCATGATCGTATTGTTTATCTGTTGAGGTACGTTTCTCGGTCTGTGGTTTCTCGCCATCTCTGTAATAAATACCGTCTATAATAACACCCATTACAAACTCTGATTCTTTTTAAGTAATTCTTGGTCGGCTTCCCACTCAATTAACTGTGGTGTTTTAGATTCACTTATACCAACATCACCCGAACTACTGTCCACTACTGGAGCATAACTCCCACGTGTAACAGTAGGCTCGGACGATACTTTTTTAGGGACTTTGACGTTGTGTATCTCTCTCAAATAATACACAACAGCCGAATTAATAACTATTAATAGAAATAGAAGTATCTCAGTCATGTTTTTGTTCTCTCGATTTATAGGTGATAGCTACAGAGGCTGTAATAAGTTTAGATACTACACTTGATGAGTTGCGAACGACTTCCTTTATAACCGAAGCTGGGTCAACAATCCCCGTCTTAATCAGGTCAACTGTCGTATAATCAAAGTTATCAGCCTTTAGGTCATAGCCGAATCCATCTTTACCCTTTAGGACGTTCCATGTCGCTTGCTCGGCATTATAGCCTGCATTATTTACAAGTATCTTAAATGGGGCTTGAAACGCCTCCTTGAAGTTTTTTACGTTAACCTTTAATAAGGTAGCACCACCACCAGGAACTATTCCGTCGGCCATTGCCGCTTGAACAGCACAAATAGCGTCTTGGACTCTAAGTTTAACTTCGCCCTGTTCGATTTCGGTCGCACCGCCAACTCGGATAATTGCAACTTTGCCGGTAAGTTTAGACAGTCGGTCTTGTAAGGCCTCGCGTGTGCCTTGTGATTCGGACTCACGTAGTTGCTTACGTAACTCTACTATACGAGTTTGTGCGTCCTTGTGTGCGCCCTGCGAACCAAATATTGTGGTGGAGTTCTCATTAATAATTACTTTATCAGCCCCGCCTAACATTTCAGTTGTGAATGAACTGGCATTCGCTCCGCCTAGAAATACTTTACCACCCGTTATACAGGCAATATCCTCTAAAAATAGACTTCGCATAGCTCCGAATACAGGAACATCTACGACTGAGACATTGATAACGCCCTTTAGCTTATTAAGAATCAAAGTAGCTAGAGCCTCTTCTTGCACATCACCGATGATGACAAACTCGGCACCTGAACCGCCCGAACGGACTATCTTCTCAATTATAGGAGCAATATCGGCGGCAGTTTTGAGGGACTTCTCGGTGATTAGAATATCTACATCAGTGTGTTTAGACTCAATGTTAGAAGGGTCGTTGATAAGGTTTATATTAGTAAATCCTTTACGGAAGTAAAAGCCATCAACTACCTCTGAGTATATACCTGAACCAGCAAAGTCCTCAACTGTAACTCCGCCATCTAGTCCAACACCACCGATGGCATCAGCTATCATCTGGCCGACGGCTTCATCTCCTGACGAGACGATAGCGACATTCTTGAGCATCTTATCGTCAACAGGTATTTTGATTTCATCTATCTGTTTAATTACTTCCTTGGCGGTCTGTTCAATCATCTTAGCGACCTGCATACGGTTGTAACCAGCCCCGATAAGTTTACGGGCTTCCTTGTATAGATAGCGAGCTAGTATCACAACAGCACTCGTGCCGTCACCAACTTTACGATTGTTCTTCTTGGAAGCCTGAATAATAATACGGGCGGCCATATTTTCAATAGCATCTTCTAAAATAACCTTCTCGACATTAGTAACACCATCTCGTGAAATCATTGGATCGCCGTAAGGGAGTTCTAATATGGCATTACCAGCTGTCGGTCCATAAGCTGCCTTAGCGACGGTAAAAACTGCCTCCACTCCTCGGTTGATTTTAGCGTCTAAGTCCTCATCGCTGGTTATTTGTCTAGCTAACATACCCTCTTATATCCTCCAGTTTAATAAATGCAAATATTTTGTCGTCATCTTTTACTTGTGTGCCGTCTTTGTACTCTTCAAAGAATACCGTCTTACCCTTTAGGTCACCGTCTGATATTACTATTCCACTTGTTTTTGTATCATACTTTTTATCTGGTACGTAAACACCAGCGAACTCTTCGGCGAGTTCGACCAGCACATATCCTGGCATTGGTTCTAGATTTATCATGGACATATTTTACCACAAAGTGTATTATATTTACATAAGGCAACATTAATAGCCCTCCACTGCGGAGGCTTTTTAGTAGGAGAATAAAATGAAACAGCGAGACGAAGAAGAGGACGAAAAAACTGGTAAAAAAGGTGAGATGAATGAGAAAAAAGGTTTTGATAAGAAATCTTTACTTAGCTGGATAGGAAAGAGAAAAGGTTCAAAGGAAGAGAAAAAAGAGAATCCCTTCTGGAAAAAGGTTAAAAAGTAGTAATGACAGAAACAACAACACCATGGAGTATCGAAAGTTATTCACTGCATAATGAAGCTATGCGTAAGGTAGAGGATAGGTTTCAGAACGAACGTGATAGACGTTATACTGAGGTTAATATTGAAAAAGAAAAGGCACTTAAAATTAAAGAGACAGCCGATTTAGCTGCACTTAGTTTAGCTAGAGAAAGTCAGACATATAAAGAACAACAGAATGATGCCCTACGTGATAAGAACCTTAGCGAAAGTGGTGTGTACGCCACCAATGTCAGCGTCTCTCAAGCTATTAGTGGTGTAAATGTCAATATTAATAACTTAGAGGCAAAACTTGATGCCTCATTACAACCTCTTATTAACTTTGTCGCAGGACAAAAAGGTGCTACTAACAGTTCACAAATAACTAAAACTACAGTATTCGCTATTATAGGTGCGGTTGCGGCTATTGTTGCCACTATCTTTTATATATTAGGTGGTTTTACTAGATAAAGGAGTAAATAATGGCTTGGAAAAGATTAAGAGATGCAAATATGGCTACTGGTTATCAAGGTGGCTGGTGCTTAAAGTTCGTACAAGATGCCTTTGGTACAGACCATCCTTATCCTTCAGCTACCTCGGCTTGGAACGCTAATTATGGCAATGGTAATCATCCAGGTGAACTTCCACCAGCAGGTCAGACTGTACCCGTTTATCTATCTCTTGGTAACGTACCAGAAGGACACGTTGCTATTTCATTAGATGACGCTGGTATTGCCTCCTCATCGCTCCCAGGATTTCACAATGCACCTTACTTTTATAAGAACTTAAATGCCTTAATTGCTGACTATGCTGCCTACAATGGTGGTGCGACCTATCTAGGCTGGAGTGAGTTTGTTGGTACTGTACACGTTGTCGAGTGGGATAATCCTAACGCTACCGCCGACCAAGTGCGACAAGACTACTTAGACATCCTAGAACGTGGCGCTGATGCCGACGGTTTACAGCACTATATGAACTATACTAACGATTTTGTTCGTGCTGACCTGCTTAAATCCGACGAATATAAAAACTTGCAAGCCAGTAAGATTGTTAAGCCAGTTCCACCAGTCATAACACCACCAATAGTAGTTGAGCCCGTCGTAGAGCCACCTGTAATCGTTCCTGAACCAATACCTGAACCAGAACCACCTATCGTAGTTCCGCCTGTTGTGAAGCCCCCAGTACAGCCACCAGTTAAATTACAATCAAACTGGTTTAACCAATTCATTAGCAGTATAATAGATTTTATTAAGGGCATTTTTGCCAGAAAGAAATGATATGATCCAGAAATTAGTATTAGCAGTAGTAGTAGCAGTAGTAGTAACACTAGCATGCTTCTTAGTCGGTTCAATCTTAGTAACTTTAAAAGTTGACATAGCCGTTGTCATAGGCGCGTGGCTCCAGGCATGGGGTAGCGTCCTTGGTATACTTGCCGGACTTTGGTTCTATTTTAACGGTTCATTAAGAGGCTAATTATGTGGGATAAAACATTTTGGACAGACGCGGCGGAAAGGTCAATCAAGACCTTCGCACAAACAGCAGTAGCATTAATAGCCGTCGTGGCCCCAGTCGCAGGGATGGATTTATTAGAAGTTAATTGGATACCGGTATTAGCAGTTGCATTTATAGCAGCTGTTATATCGGTCCTAACAAGTATCGCATCATCATTCGTAGGTAAAAAAGACTCAGCATCGTTGGTACAGTGATGGAACAAGACCCATTAACTGAACAAGCTGGTAAATTATTGCTAGAAGAAATAGCCATTTTACCTGAAAAAGACTTTAGACGTGTTAATATGACAGGTGTTATGGGCATTATCGCCGCAGAAATGGTAGTGCGAGAGGCTAGGGCATCGGCTGAGGTTATCAAAGCGCATGAGTATGAAGATTATCTGAATAGTAATACAGATCCAAGAGACTGATGGAACTTGAGACTGCCTACCCGACAAGAAACGGGCTGGCAATCTCTCCATTTGAACTTGAACTACCCGAAATAGAAACAGAAAAACTAACTAACCACCATGGAAGTTATTTTAGGCGTATGTTTGGCAAAACCGCTCTTCATCAGTGTTTTCGAGATTTAGATATAGTTCAATTCCAATTACCAGATAATCAACACCAATGGATACATGATAATTATGGTGCAGTTCGTATGCCAACACCAACTCAGATGTGGTACGCAATCCATACAGCTAGAGAGCGAGACGGCGATAAGGCTATTAGACAAGGTTCAGCTATGAGACCTGTATATAGTGGAATCTCTAAAGATAAGATAGACAAAATCGATAGGATATACCACAAAATAAAATGAGTGAATATATTAATTACCCAGAGATGCCAGTTTATCGGCTGATAGCTAGGTATAATGAATTGAACGATAGCTTAGAGTTACCACACCCAGAAGAGCGTAGACTGTTGATTATAAAAAACTCGCCCAAGTAGGATTTGAGTGTATGTGCAGGGTACATGATGGCGAAATAGACTTAGTGACTGAATCAGAATAATGGTATAATATAATAAATAGCACTAACGGACTTAATTGTCGAAGGTGCTATTTTATTTTAAGTATGAGTCCTTAGATGGCTATCGACTGTAACCCGTAATGGAACTGAATTAGGTCTACCGTATCGAGCCTGTATCCGTTTAAGGGATTCGGCTGATTGGAAGTTTATTTCTTCTATTTTATTTCTTTGAGGTTTTATGCCTGGATTATAAGTCGGGCTTAACTTGCGTCCTACAGCCTTGAAACTACGGTTTATTCTTTGTTCTATTTGTTCTTCTTCTGTCATAATTTTATTATAAACCATTATTCCGCCTTTCCCTTGCTATTAAGAGATTAGAGATTAATGAACCTTTTACAACTGACAACTGAGACATTTCACTTCCCTAACTACTTTGTGTTGTCTACCTACTTGTTTGTAAGCACCGCATAGGCTAGGTTGACGTTTAGGCGTATTAATCAGAGCCTAGACTTAGCGCTACTTGCAAGTTAATCCACCAGTTTTATTCAGACTGGAAACTTTAGATGTAAAAGTATTTGCATAAGTTAACCAAGTCTGATATAATGTCATCAGTCGAGAACGATAATTCAAAGAGATTTGCATAAGCGAGTCTCTTTTCTTTTATCCCTATACTACTGATTAGGGTTTTCGAGAACGATAATCAGGTAGTCATCATTATAATACTTACACTTGTTTTATTCAACCACAAAACTAAAACTCCCCTAGTAGTGCAACTGAGGAGTTTAGTTGTTTGTTTCCTATCTAATTGGGAGGGATAGGGTTTTCCTGGGTTAACAGGTATATAAGGTGCATTACTCTCGTGTCCACCGCCAGGCGAGCGTAGCGTAATGCTTATAATATACACGAGCGGGATTAAAAATACAATAAAATAGCCTAGCGCCACAATTTGGAGATTGATCTGTTGAGCGGGTGAACCCGATCTAAAGAAAAACGCTAGACTATTTCTGGTTATTATTATAGCAAAAAAAGTCTATAAAGTCTATTGACATTACGGCTGTGCTTTGCTATTATTAGTAGGTAAGAAACAATAAGGAGATTGAAATGTCACGATTGGTAAAATCTAGAAAAGCATTGCAACGCCAGACTTTAACTATGGGAAAATTAGTCAACGGTGTTACTACGCAATTGCAGAAATCAGCTAAAGGCAACGCTCAAGAGAAGTTGCGCCAGGCATTTGTTAAACGACAATCAACTGTAAATCTTGGAGGGATATACAAATGAGCAACGAGTTATCAAGAATTATCAATAGCAAAGAACTTGCGACATTTGTAAAAATGGACGAGTTTACCTCATTTGTGAACCAAGACCCACCAGCACAATACGTCAAAGACCACCCACTAGCAAAGGGCGTACGTTATATTCCTATAGATAAGATTGAATTGATGCTCGATAAGATATTCCAGCAATGGTACGTCGAAGTTTTAGACAGCGGTCAGTTATTAAATGCTGTAACTGTAACGATTAGATTATTTTATCGACACCCCGTCAGTAAAGAATGGTTACACCAAGATGGTTTAGGCGCAGTCGCTATCCAAGTAGAAAAAGGTGAAAACGCCAGCAATCTAGCGTCAGTTAAAAGTAACGCGATAATGTTAGGTTTACCGAGTGCTAAATCATACGCCATTAAAGACGCTACCGATCATATAGGTAAAGTATTCGGACGAGACTTAAACCGCAAAGATACTATGGCATTCACAGCAAGTTATGGTACGCAGGATGTAAAAGAAAAGATTGAGACTCAAAAAGCAATCTTACGAGATAGATTAGCAAAGGCACGTAAAGCAAAGGAAATGAAAAAGCATGAAAATAATTAAAGTATCACAATCAGACGATAGGGCCAACTGGTTAGAACTTCGTCGTGGCGTTGTAACCGCTACTAAAGCCAAAAACGTCCAACCGCCGAAACGAGGTACTGGCATACCACAAGGTATATACGAACTATTAGCTGAAAAAGTAGCCATAGCCAAAGATGGCGAACCTGAGAAAGACCGAGGGTTAAGACTTGAAAATGAGGGGCTAGAATTAACGGCCAAGAAATACAAGATTAAATTAAACCTAGACCCTGGAATGTGGTTATCAGATGACGGTAAACTTGGCGTATCACCCGATGCCTCCGAGGATAGTAAAAATCCAAAGTTCGCCGCCGAAAATAAAAGCCTAGATAGCAAAAATCACTTACAGGCGATTATAAACGACTGGACGGCTAAGAAACTACCAAACTATAACCCATTAGACAGTCTGAAAATCGCAACAGCCGATTATGCCGCACAAGCAATACAATACTTCGTTATTAACCCTGACTTACAAATACTATACTTCGGACTGTACGATGATAGAATTGCCCTAGAAAACGTCATGCACTACGTCATAGAGATTGAACGCAAAGACGTTGCAGAGTATGTAGACGGCCAAGAACTGTACGAACGAGACGCATTAGCAAAAGTAGATAATATGATTAAAATCTTGAAGGAGATAAAGTAATGAACAGTGAATTACAGGTAATCTTAACTGAACAGAACGTGGCGAAAGAAAATGCAGATGCGCTAATTAAAGCGTTTGGCGCACCATTCACCGAGGCTGGCAAAATACTATCAACATATAAAAAGATTGTTGTTACCGATGAAAGCCAGACAGACTTGATGGCCGAAGCTAGAGAAAAGCGCTTGACATTAAAAAGTATTAGGACTGGCGTAGAAAATAAACGCAAAGAACTAAAAGAAGATGCGCTTAGAACTGGCAAGGCTATAGATGGTGTCGCACGATACATCAAAGACAATATCGAACCAGCCGAGGCGTATCTTGAACTACAAGAAAAGTTTGCAGAAATCAAAAAGGCCGAACTCGCCGCTAAAGTCAAACAAGAACGCACCGAAAAGCTACTTAAATACACGGACGATATATCAATGTACAATATTGACGGTATCGAGGACTCAACATTTGACTTCTTATTGTCAAAGGTCAAAAAAGAATACGATGATAATATCGCTGCTGAAAAAGCCGAAGCCGAGAGATTGGCAAAAGAAGAGGCTGATCGTGTAGCCGAACAGGAAAAAGTAGTCGCAGAGAACGCACGGCTACGCAAGGAGGCCGAAGAAAAGGAAGTGGCACTTGCCATCGAGCGTAAAAAAGAGGCCGATAAACAGGCTAAGATAGACGCTGAACATCAGAAGGAGCTTTTAGCCGAAAGAGCTAAAGCTGATGCCGAACGTGCTAAACGTGATGCTATTGAGGTTGAGCAGCGCAAAAAAGAAGAGGCTATTGCTAAAAAACAAGCCGATGATGACGAGGCTGAACGCAAGGCTCTACTATCGCCCGACAAAGATAAACTACTAAGTTTCAGTAAAGCTATTGAGATGATACGACTAGAAAAACTTCCAGCAGTTAAAACCAAGCAAGCCCAAGACGTTGTAAACTTAATAGATGAAATGCTAGTTAAGATGAAAGATATAATAGAAAAGAAGGCGAACGAATTATAATGAGTGAAACAAAATTGTATGGCGATCTAAGGGTCAAGATAGGGACTTATGAAAAAGAAGGAAAAATTAAAAACCGCTATACCAATATCGGCGTATTGTTTGCATCGGAACATTTTAACAATATGTATATGGTGATTGACAGTTTACCGATTAGTAAAGAATGGGACGGCGTAGTCTATGTTAATCCTAGAGAAAAAGAAGATGCCTGACCCTGAAATATCAATAACTGTAAACGAGATTATAGAATGGATACACAGTTGGCATGAAAATACTTAACCTATACGCTGGCATTGGTGGAAACCGTAAGTTGTGGGGTGATGAACACGAGATTACTGCTGTTGAGTATGACGAGAATATTGCGGCGGTTTATAAAGAAAACTTTCCTAACGATACAATGGTTATCGCAGATGCCCACCAGTATTTAATTGATCACTTTAAGGAGTTTGATTTCATCTGGTCTAGCCCACCTTGTCCGACCCACTCACGCACTAATACATTCTTACATGCTCAAGGTATTATCAGATACCCCGATATGTCATTATGGCAAGAGATAGTATTTCTTAAAAAGTGGTTCAAAGGTAAGTATGTAGTCGAGAATGTGATTAGTTACTACCCTCCACTATATCCGCCAAGATTACTAGATAGACATTACTTCTGGGCTAATTTTGAAATATCCGATTACAAAATAAGTGCAGATAAACCTAATAATATCTGCAATGCCCGGAAGTCAACTCGCAGACCATCAAAAGACGATATGGAAGCGTTAGAAGATTACCACGGTTTCAAGATAGATAAAAAGAATAAAAACAGACGAATAATGCTTAGGAATTGTGTCTACCCTGGACTTGGTCTACACATATTAAATGAAAGTCAAATTAAACAAGGAGTATTGTTATGACCTCTAACTATGAAGCTGGCATTAAAGAAAGGGTGACTGAGATATTAGCATTATTATCACACTATAGTGACTTCGGATGTGATAATTATGAAGATGTTAAACAGGCAAAGCAATCTATCCTGTTTTTATTAGATGAGGAAATTAGGAAAGCAACGGTCAATGGTCAATTAGATGAAATTGAATATCTACTAAGTCTACCAAACCTCAACGAATATATAGTAAAAAAATATTGCTTAGATATGCAGGAAGCACTAAAACTACAATCAAAGAGTATAAATGAAAACAACTGAAATAAAGAAACTAGATAAACTGTGGCGTGAAGCGATCCATAAGAGAGACCAGTTCTGCCAGATATGCGGCAATAACTCTATGATAAACGCCCATCATGTTATAGGTAGACGTAATCGCAGCGTTAGATGGGTACTCGATAATGGTATCGGACTTTGCCCTGGATGTCATACGTTTAAAACTGTCTCGGCTCATCAAGACCCGTTATGGTTCAGTGAATGGTTTAGATCAGAATATCCCGAACGCTACGACTATATTATGTCTCTTAGATTAACGGTTAATAAGCAAGATTTTGACTATTGGCTAGACGAGTTATCCACAGGCAAGTAAAAACCGTAGCCGTAATGCTTGACAAACCACAGCCGTAATGCTAAGATGAATACAGTCAAACCACAAATGGAGATTGACAAGCGAAACGGATAAAATAGCCCCAGGGTAAACGACTAACACAATAAGCCCAACTCGCTCAGAACATTAACAATTCAATCATAGACTACAGGCGGTGATTAGCGAGACTGGAGCATAAAATGCTTATCACAGTAAAGCTAACACAAGACCAAGTGAATGAAGTTCATAAAATGTTGTGCGAAAAAAAAGAAGGGCTAGAGTATACAGTTAGAAAATATACTGAATGCCCATCTCCTGAAAGCGCAATGACTAGTAACAACTATGGTTCGTGGAATGAGTTCGAGTATAGTAGACTACCACAAACTAAACAACGTCTAGCATTCATTAAAAGACTACAAACCACACTGGCACAAGCCAAGAGTTAGTAAATACGTAACTACTAAATAATAACCGCTTAACGCCGCTTGTAACCTATGATTGAATTAAAATAAAAAGGAAAAACAAACAATGAGTATTCTAGCAATCAAACGCTACGATCAACCAAACAAAGTAAAGTTCATAACTATCAAATAGGAGAACTACATGTACAGATACAAACTTTTATTAAAAAACAATTGGCTACTTATAACACTAACTGTTATTGCAATAATAACCTTAGTAGTATGGTACGACAATTTTATATGGATATTAAATCAAACAAAAGGACTAAAATAAAATTATGAGTAAATCAACTAAAGAAGCAAAAGCACCACGAACAATCAAAGTTAAAACTGTGCTTATCGCAATAGCAGTGACCGTAGCACTATTCGCATCATTCGTAGCTGGTTGGACATTACGTTCAGCCGATCAAGCACGAGTTACAGCCGAAGCTAGTGTACTTGTTAGCACGTTAAAATCACAGAAATAACGCCAGCCGTCGTTATTAGCTCGCCACAGGCAAAAGAGACTCAAGTGGCAACAATTACCGAGTCAGCACCTGAACAAGAACCTGAAGCAACTACGCAAGCCGTAGAGCTATCAGAAGCCGAAGCAAAGGCATATATATACGAGCATGAAAGCAACGGGAAACTCGATTCAGTAAACCCCTCATCAGGGAGTTGTGGAATCGGGCAAAGTCTCCCATGTAGTAAATTAGAAAGCGTATGTCCTGACTGGCGAACGAACTACGAATGTTCAGACCAGTTTTTCACATCCTACGTAACAGCGAGGTATGGCGGATGGATCGGGGCGTATGACTGGTGGGTTAATCAAGGACATAATTGGTATTAAGGAGATAATATGTACAGTATCAAGAGAAGTGTTAATAATATAAATAGCTTTGTAACTTTATTCCATGTGTTTGGTGATCCATTAATAGTGATGTGGTGCATAAACGCCGTCGGGCATAATTTAAGTATTCCTATTTTAGCGACATTATCATATTGGAATATATGGCTACTAAACTTTGCAATTCAAGCATTATGGCCCATTGAATCAATCCCAGAAATGGATATTAAGAAGGTAATAATTAAATGATAAAAGATAATCAACTTATATATGGTTTATTCGGTGAAATTATTGGGTTTAAAGATAATCAAATAACAGGTAAAAAAGAATTGCTTGCTAATTCAATGGCAATGATTATACGTCGTAAACACCTAAGTAGGCATATACCCATAAAACAACTTGAACGCATACAGAATATATTTATGCCAGATGATACTGGAGGTAGGATTGCACTTAAAATTGGAGATGAATATCAATATTTCACAGATAACCCAAACATCGAATGGGTTGATAATAATGGTATCAACACACCATATTTGGTGAAAACAATAAGTCATATAAGCATGGGATTGGAGAAATAGTCATGAATCTAAAACAACAATTCAAAACAGCTGACAAAGCCATTAAAGATTTGGGGTTAACTCACCCATTCAAATTAGAAGATATTAAAATTAGTCCAGAGTTGAAAAAAGAATTGATCGAACACAAAGCCGTGATGGTTATAACGCCCAAAATAGACGAGAGTTTCAACACTAAAGACTTGTTTAATAGGTTAGTAACATTATGGGACGAGGATAATAGTTATTTTTACGAAAAATGGTCGGAATATTTTAAAGATGACTATCAGGAACCTAAAATTAGTTTTGTCTATATGGACGGTAAACGAGGACTTTACGGAAAAGGTAAAGGTTTAGAAGATAATAAAACCGAACTCGCTAAAATGACAGATTGTCGTTCACTCAACCCGATTGAATATATGTTATTACAAGTCATCTATAAAGATGAACCCTTAGACACTGGTTGGAGCTGGACTCGGTTTATTGATGCGGGCTTGCGTGGCTTCATCCGTGGTGGCGGTTGGAACGATGGCGGGTACGCCGGAGTCTTGGCGCTGTATTTGCGCCACTCGCCTGGCACCGCGAGCACGTACATCGGTTTCCGTGTCTCTCGGGATATTTTAACTCTTACCTCTTCAAATCTTGAGATTTTAGAAATTGAGTACATACCTGAAACTATCAAGGTAAATGGACGTGTTTACAGATTGGAGGAGCAGTTATGACTATTAACGAACCAGACGGAGTAATCACAGGTTGGGAACGACAGAAAGGAGGCAAGTTATGAATACAGACGATAAGAAAGGAAGGAATATGAAATGAACGACGACAAATTACAAAGTTACATAAGTTCATTAGTGCAGAAAGAGAGAGCAGAACATTTATTAGATTCACCGCAACTTACTATTGGAGAATTGTTAGATTTATTGAAAGATATTCCTACAAAAGACGGTGATGATGCAGTTAAAATATCGTTTGACTTCGGGTCTGCGTATCCAACTGGTTTGAGTTCTTGGCGTGGTTCTTACTGTGAGTTGGCAATTAACTATGGTTTAGGCGGATATGATAATGACAATGCTGACCAGTTTGCACACAGAAACTTGAAAGATTTTGTAGAGGAATTACAAGGTGCTGTTGGTAAAACATATACTGGTTGGAAAGGTGGCGACTTCGTAATGGGTCTGTACACTCCACTATGGGTTGATAACGATGGTAATAGTAATAATACAGGTGTAGTCGGAATAAAAAACGATGGTTGGCGAGTAATAATTTTAACTCAGTATTGCGAGTACTAGTAATGTCTAACCAAGGTAATATCAGTAATAAAATAGATGGCAATCAACGTATTAAAAAGATGCTCGACGAAAACCCTGAATTAAGACCTGCTGTTGCCGAAGCAAAGCGACTTGGCGACATCAGTAATAAAATAGATGACCTAATGACTGACTTACTATGGCAGTGTTCAGAATGTATTGATGAGAAAGAGATGACTTTAATTAAAAGTCTACCGAATTATAAGGATGTATTACAATCTTTTCTATCTCTATTAGAAGAAAGCAATCAGGAAGCAAGGTTAGACGAGTTGGCGAAAACTAACGAATATATTGACAACACTTATATGTTTATCACCAACGACCTACCAGCATTATTAGAACAAGACCGAGTATTTGAAATCAGAAAACAGCACAAAGACGAAATACACAAGAACATATCAGACCGTATCAAAGAATTAACAGAAGCATCTAAGGAGACAGTATGACATTCAAAGATTTAGTGAAACTTTTAGATACTGGTGCGACAGACAATAATACTGTGTATATCGTTAGAGCTGACGGTAAGGTAGAAGCATCTAAAAAGGAGAAGAAATGAAACTTAAATACCTATTCAACCGCCATAAATACCAATACGATAAAGAATTAGCTGCCATATATTATAAACTTGAGACCATATTAGATGAAATAGTTTTGCTTAGGGATGATTTAGAAAAGGAGAAGGAATAATGTTCCCATCATATTCAGATGATCAAGCAAGTGAGATAGAACCGGAGGATAAATAAATGACATCAACTGTTACAAAAACGTCAATAGTTACAATGAACGATTGGACTAAGCTATGTATGAACGTACTTATTCCATGTAATGAAATAATTATAGGTAAAATAGGCGATTGTTTTTATTTAACAGCAATCAAGGAGAAGGATCACAGTTGACGTAAGCGTAGCCGTAATGTATAATGTACTTAACAACATAAACGGAGATTGATCATGAGCAGCACAGTAAACTTATACGCAAAACACGTAAAGATGCAGCAACTTAAAGATGGTAGTTTTGATATTACATTAGAAGGTGTGGACGCTGGGGACTTTACAAGCGAGTTCAATATAAATGAGGTTCTTGATCAATACGATTTCGGGGACATCGAGAAGTATTACCTTATCCGCAAGGGTGAAGACGAGGAGGACTGGAGTGAGTAAAGAATCACAAGCCTCGTGGCTACTAAAAGAGTTCAAACGTCGTGGTGAGATTTATAACTACGAACTAGCTACTGAGATGCACTTACTTCAATATGTAGGCCGAATCTATGACATCCGGCACAAGTTCGGCGAGACAATCGAATGTCTCCCAGACCCTCAGAACAGACCAGGCGTACACCTTTACCGGTACGTGCCAAAAGAGCCAGAACAGACTACCTTGATAGACCCACTAGATTTTATCTTCGGCGATGTTCAACAACAATTAGACAAATTAACGATTAAAGGAGAATAAAATGTCAGGCACAAAAATCGGTGGACAGCGAGCGAGGGATAAGAACTTAGCAAAAGACCCAGACTTCTATAAGAAGATTGGACAGCGTGGAGGTCAACTTTCTCGGACTGGTGGATTCTACGCTAATAGGGAATTAGCTTCTACAGCTGGGCGAATTGGAGGACTTAAGTCTCGTAGGAAAGCTAAAAATAATAAAGTAGTATAATTAGATGATAATAAACACTCAAACACATTCAATTTAACAAAGGATAAATATTCGTATCAATGTAAAGCACATAAACACCAGACTCAAGCAAATAACAGTAACTAACGAATCAGAATGGAAGGAATATATAGATTATGATTGATAAAATGTACAGCGATTGGATAGATTACAAAGAATCAATAGTCCACATTAATGAACATCAGCCTTGGAAGAAATGGATCAGAGCATAATGTGGATATTTATTGGTGTTGCAGTATTTGCTTGCTTATGGGTACTAATAAACTCTAAAAAATGATACAATATACATATACTTTATAAACAGAGGTAAATTAATGAGCAAGTTTACCGACTTCAATAACAAACTAGGCATGAAAATAACTAAGATGGTTGGCTCCATGGGTGCTGCTTACTTGTTCGCCGTCATAGCCCTTATATCGCTCCCAGCGGCCATAACGTCCGGAAACGTGATTGTTATAGTCTCATGGGTGGCACAGACATTCTTACAGCTCGTATTATTGAGTATTATTATGGTGGGCCAAGGTGTACAAAGCCAAGCCTCGGACGCAAGGACAGAGAAGATGCTTCAACATATCAGCCGTGATAATGACAGAATTATAAAAGAGTTGAATGATTTATTATGCAAAAAGTAGCTAATGGCAGACCTAGCGAATATACGGACGATATATTTTATAATATTTTAGGCGAGGTATCAGATGGCAAGTCGTTGAAGAGTATATGTAGTAGAGACGATATGCCGGACAAAGCGACATTTTATAGATGGTTAGATAAAGACCAAAGGTTATGCGACAAATACGCGCGCGCGAAAGAGGATTCATCAGATGCGCTTGCCGATGATATACAGGACATAAGTGATAAAGTCCTTGTTGGCACATACGAAGCTAATAACGCCAGGGTTGCCATTGACGCTAAGAAATGGATCGCCAGTAAACTGAAACCTAAGAAATATGGTGATAAGATGGATATCACATCGGATGGTAAAGTCCTGCCAACTCCAATATTAGGTGGATTGAGCCGTAATGAACTCAACGATGATATAAAGGACTAACCTAAGTGCCAGAAAAAACGGCTTTATATAAAACATACTTAACAGATTGTGTAGGTGTTAAATCTAACATCATGAATGATATAAAATGAAATATATACCAACCACGGCCACACACAAACTCATGACACTGAAACGTCGTATCAAAGGTATAGCTGGCGGCACAAGTGCCGGTAAAACTATTTCAATTATTCAAATACTTATCGATAAGGCAGGATCAGATACTAGGCCAACTCTCACCTCAATTACATCCGAATCAATGCCTCACTTGAAGCGCGGTTGTGTACGTGATTTCCTAGATATTATGGAGGATGCCCATTATTTCAATGAAGATAATTGGAATAAGACGGACTTTACATACACATTTGAGACAGGTAGTAAGATAGAGTTCTTCTCACTTGATATGCCTCATAAGGTGCGTGGACCGAGGCGTGATCGTCTATTTATTAATGAGGCAAATAACATATCTAAAGAAACATTTGAACAATTAGAAGTCCGTACCTTACAAGAAATATGGTTAGATTGGAATCCAACTCAAGAGTTCTGGTTTTACACTGATTTGATGCAACGATCTGATGTAGACTTTATGATTTTAACCTACATCGATAATGAAGGGCTAGACCAACGTATTGTCGCATCCATTGAAAAGCGTAGGGACAATAAAACGTGGTGGACTGTCTATGGTCTCGGTCAGTTAGGTGAGGTTGAGGGTAAGATATATATAGGTTGGCAGATAATAGACATGCTACCGCACGAAGCTAAACTTGTTAGTCGAGGACAGGACTTCGGATACTCTAACGACCCAACCACCATTATTGATATATATAAATACAACGGTGGGTTCATATTTGATGAACGCTTATACCAAAAGGCTATGACCAATAAGGATATAGCTGACTTCATAGCAAACCTAGAAAGTCCACAAACAACTATTTACGCTGATAGGGAGCTAAAGAGTATCGATGAAATATACTCATATGGGGTTAATATACGTCCGGCACAGAAAGGCCCAGGTTCAGTTAATCAGGGCATATCATTTATACAAGACCAAAGGGTTAGTGTCACGAAACGCAGCATTAATCTTATAAAGGAATATCGCAATTACATGTGGCAGACTGATAAGAACGGCAAGATACTAAACGATCCAATCGACCTTAATAATCACGCAATGGATGCCATACGATACGGCACTGAGACCTATTCTATATATTCTCGTAGTGAGGCATCTATAGTCACGAGTACACCAGACTACCATAATACCAACCCATTTGTAGTAGAAGATGGCGAAAACAAGGCATCTTATGATATAACTAAAGCTATAAAGAGCGCTGAAAGGTATGATGAGTAATGTTTGTAACAATGTACGTTTATACGAATGAATTACCAGGCATTGAACTGACGCTGTTTCGTTGTTTGTACTGTGGTCGTGGACTGTTTAAGGCATCAGCTGACCACGTCATAATAGCTAATACATTCGGCATGAGCCACACATCTTATGAACCAGGTAGTAATTACATAGAACATCAATGCCATTCATGTAAGACACTCTATAAAATCCTTTTTAAATAGATATGAAAATGATGTATAATATAATCAACAGGCATTCAACCAAGCCCCACGAGGGCTTTTAATTATAGGAGCGCACAATGGTATTTGACCTCACTCAATCCAACCCGATACTAGACGATACAAAAGTAGACAACATTATTAATCAAACGGGGGCTGTTGATACACTTTCACCTCTTGATATAGATATACCCGACCTAGAAATTATTAGGAACTTAGACAATAGGATTAAAGACTCGCAGGGCTATTGGAACTCAGCCAAAGGTTTTGACTTATCACAGCGTCGGAACAGGAATGTCAAATACCACCTCGGCCACCAGATAAATACAAATAACCTTTATAGGTTTCAAACCCCATACATAGAGAACGAACTGTTTATTGGCGTTGAGAGCATGGTAGCTTATCTAACAGCTCAGCAATCACAACCTGAAGCCTATCCAGCTCAGGACACAGACCGCTCTAAACTATTCGCTACTGACCTAGAGAAAGCCCTATCGTGCCACTCAGAGAAGTTTAACCTAATGAGCCTAGTTGAACAGGCTGTCCGCAATTTACTACTTAAACATATTGGTATTATAAAGTTTCGCTTTGACCCCGACTATGGCAAGAATGGTGAGATTATACCCGAATCAGTTAAACCCGACCACATTATATTAGACAAGAACTGCAAACTAGGTGAAGACCCCGACTTTGTCTGTCACCTACTTAAGATGAACGTCGAAGAGTGTGTTGGTAGGTGGCCTAAGAAAAAGGAAGAGATACTTAACTGTCTAGGTATTAAGCGTGAAGGTTCACGTAATATGACACAAGAAATTGTCGTCAATGAAGTATGGGTATCTCATTACGATAAGAAGTACAAAAAGCAACAAGGCGTTGTCTGGTACTTCCAAGACGTGGTCCTTGAGAAGAATAAGAACCCTAACTGGATATATTCCAACGATAATCAGAACTTCCTTGATGCTCCACTTAAACCGTTTATATTTTTCAACCATATTAATGACGGCTCACACTTAATAGATAGTACAACAGTCTTTGAGCAAGCTATCAATATGCAGGATATTCTAAACAAGCGTGGCCGACAGATAATGGAGAATGCCGACCGAGCCAATGGTACTCTAGTCATTTCAACTGATTCGGGACTTACGAAGGATGACTGCCAAAATCTAACTGGTGATCCTAATCAGAAGTTACTTATTAAAACAGCAGGTCAACGTACATCGGATATGGTATATCAAGTTCCACCACACTCACTGCCACAGTATGTTGTAGATGATAAGATGGACGCTCGTGTTACTATTCACGCCCTACTCGGAACTCCAAGCGACTTCACAGGCGCAGACAACGATGGCAAGGACGAAGAGACGCTCGGACAGTCAATGCTTAAGAAGAACCAAGCCTCTGGCCGACAGGATGCTATTGTACGCTCAATAGACCGGTCAATGGGATATTACTTCCGCTTCCTAACCCACATGATGGCTGTCTGGTATGACGAGAAACACTTCTTTACATATAATGGTGGTGATGGACAGTTCGACCATATTACTATAAGCCGAGACTTATTTGAAGATGGTGTGGCTGTTGATGTTAAATCAGGCACTACTCTTCCGTTCGATAAAGGCAGGCAAGAAGCTATTTCACTGCAACTCGCTAAAATGGGTGTTATATCACCACTCGACCTATATAAAGACTTACACATGGATAAAGTCCAGCAACGCTATGATAACTGGTATAAGTATAAGACAGTCCCAGAAGAACTGGCTCGCGATGTGATGGATGATATTGATGAGTCCGATGCCTACGTTGCCTACATTGAAATCATGGCAGGTAAACCAGCCCCAGAAGTCAAGAACCCAACAAGGGAGTTTATACTATCGCTTCGCAAGTTAATGATTAATGACAACTTCATCAAGGCTAAGAGTAGTCTACAAAGCGCGTTCATTAAGTACGTTAATAAGAATATTGACTCATTTGAGATGCGCGATAGCCTAGAACAGATGTCTCAAGGCGACCCAGAAACTATGCGACCACAAAACCCTATCCAACCACCTATGCAGACGCAACCCCAATTCGGACCACAAGACCAAGGTATGATGCCAGGAGCTATGCCACCAGCACCTACAATGTCACAGGGTCAACCTATGATGCCACCATCACAAATGCCGATGGGAGCGCCCGAGACGGGAATGCCAGTACCTAACCCAGCAGCCCCACAAACCGCACCGATGGGTAATCCAATGAGTTTACCTTTAGTCTAATAAGTGTATAATAGAACCATATAAATAAGGAGTAGCCCATATGAGCGCAACAGACGATGTTGTAAACAAGGCACTGGAAGGTTTAGATGATAACCTACAGCCTATTAAAGATACCGAAGAGGCAGATAAAACTGCTGATGATCAGGATGACAAATCTAGTGAAGATAAAACACAAGACGACAGCACTGATGATAAAAGCGAAGACGAATCTGAAGATAAAGACGAGGGATATGTTATCGACGATGATGTCGAGGAAGCTCCAGCTGAAGTTAAGCCAGCCGAAGCACCCAAGACTAACCTAAACGCCGAGCAACAGTATATATATGATGGGTTGCCAACTCTATCTGTTACAGGTAAAGATGGTAAAAGCTATAACATTAAAGTCCCTGGTGAGTTACCTAAAGACTTTGAGTTTGCTTCTGATGTAGAGAGGATGAGTTTTACTGCGGGTATCGCACACCAGGAGAACGAGGCTGGTAAATTACAAAATACTTATCAGATGGAACAGAACGTCAAGTCAACCAAAGAGTTTGAGTCTAAAGAGAATCAGTCTATCGTTGACGACATAGCTGAGTTACAACGCAACGGTGACCTACCAAAGTTCAAACTACAACCAACCGACAAGAACTTCGACAGCGACCCAGCCGCCAAGCAAGTTGATGATGTAATCGCTTTTATGAACAAGCGAAATGAAAAGTATCTAAAAGACTCAAACGATGGTAAGTCATTCAGACACATCGGGTTTGAGGATGCCTTTTACTTATATAAACAACAGAACCCCGAAAAGACACGCTCAGCCGAACAACAAGCCGAGGATAAGCAACGCAAAGAGGTTGGACGCAGTGTTGGCTCTCGTGGAGCTAATAGTGATGATAATAAGACACCAATTGCACGTTCAGGCACAACTACACGCGACCTGTTTGCAATGATAGATAACTTATAGGAGGTTATATGATTAATTGGTTACTAGCTATATTGGTTGAAAAGGGTGTAATGAAAATGGACGAGGCTAAAGAACTGGCCCGACTACTATCAACAACCACCTACTCAAACGAGTTCAAAGATGCCCACAAAGACATCAAAACTTTGTTGGATGGAATCGAAAACAAATAGTATTGCATAACAAATAATTGTTGTTATAATAGTTAATGTTAGGCAAAGATTAAAGCCCTCCCAAGGGGCTTTTTTATATGCCAATAATAAAGTAATAAGGAGTAAATAAAATGGCAGGACAGGTCTTTACAGACAGAGTAGTCGATATAACCTACCAAAATATATTGCCAAGTATTGTTGATCAAATCAACAACTCTAATATATTCATGGCTAAGGTACTATCGAAACCAGAAAAATGGTCGGGTATCACAGAGAATCAACCAATCAGCATTGCTAACAGCAATACAGGTGGATCATTCGCTGGACTAGATACATTCTCAACATCGGCAACTAATAACACACGATTACTTACATGGTATGTCGCAGGTTACGAACAAAGTGTTGTTATCCCTGGTATTGAAAAAGCTATTAACGGTAATAGTGAAAAGCAGGTTCTTAAGCTGCTTACAACTCGCCTAGACGAAGCTAAGATTTCAGCATCTCAAAATGTTGGTCTTTTGTTCTACGGATTCGGCGCAGGTAAAGACTTTGATGGTCTTGGTAATATTGTTGACGATGGTACGAGTACAGCTACTTACGGTGGTCTTACACGTGCAACCAGTGCTTTCATTAATGGTGATGTAACAGCAGTTACTAACGGAGTCATCACACTTGATTATCTATCAAGCGAGTTCGACAACGTCAGTGCAGCCGGTTCAACATCAGAAGCTCCAACGCTTGGTCTTACGACTAAAGCTATTTGGACATTCGTTGAAGGTGTTTTGCAACCTATGGTATCAGCACGCTACGAAACTCTACAGCTAAAAGGCTATGACCGAGTAGATGGTGGAATCCCAGCAGGTACATCAGTTCCTCAAGGTGATACTAAACTAAGTGGCTTCGGCGGCTTTAACGCATTGAACTATCGTGGACGACCATTAGTCGCTGACGATAACTGTACACCACAGACATTCTACTGGATTAATGAACACTATATGGCATTCAAACGATTAGTTGATAACGATCTAACACAGATTGCATCAACTGTCCAAGTCACTGAAGGCTTCTATAAGGATGTTCCAGCACCAAGTGCATGGCAGTACCGAGACTTGCTATCACCTGTCAACCAGTATGGTGAAATTGGTCTGTTGCTCTTAATGGGTAACTTGATACATCGTCAACCACGACGTAACGGTAAACTAACAGGCATAACGAGTAACTAGGAAAGGATAAAGGAGAATTATATGCAAAACGGAATTAGAACATTAACCTCTACCGACCTTAACACCCTTACTACAGCTCAAACTGAAGTTTTCGGTGCATTAGGACAGACAGATGACGGAAGAGTATTCAGATACGTAAAGTTCGGTGGAACAGCTACTATCACTCCAGGATTGGTGATGTCAGGTCCAGCCGCTCCAGCTAACTCAACAGCGTTGGCTATCACAGCAGCAGGAACTGGCGGACAAGTAGCAGCAAACTTCAAAGCAGGATCAAACAGCTTAGTAGTTACTAACGGTGTTACAAGCGTTACAGCTAATCAGTTCCAGTATCTTGAATTAGTTACTGCCACTGACTTAACATACAGCTTAAAGATTGCTGGTCATACATCAGCAGGTAGTGGTGGATATGTAAAGATACAACTAGACGAACCACTTCCATTGAACGCAACGACATTGATTGCAGGAACAGATACAGCTAACTTGGTATACTCACACTATAATGGTGTAGGCGCATCAACAACTGGTAATGCTCCAGCAGGTGTCACAACGGTTGTAGTACCAAACACAGCTTCTGTAACTAACTACGGTTGGGTACAAAGCGGTGGTAAGGCTTTTGTTAAAGCAACTACAGCAACAATTGGACTAGGTATTGCACAAGACCTTTCAGGAACAGCAGGATATGTCATTATATCGGCTGCAACTACTGGAAATATCGGCTGGGCTAAAGCTTCAGCTGCCAGCAACACCGCATCTGTTATATTGAACATCAACTAGAACAATAAAGGAGTCATACGATGACCAAACACCTATATATTGAAGATTACATACCCTCGATTCGCATGCAGGGTGGTATTCTCTCGGCGAAGCCAGTTATACTTAGCGGTACAGCGGCTACATTAGCCGTTGGCGGTACTCTGGCGGTAACTGGAACTACGGTTTTCACTGGCGGAACAACCTTCACTGGAGCAATTGTTGCTAATGGTGGAGTAACAGGATTAACATCTCCAACTGTAAAAAGTGCCGCAGCTGGTGCAACTGTCGTATTGACGGCTGCACAATCTGGTGGAACATTCCAAAACGCTTCAACAAGTGGTAGCCCATCATGGACACTACCTACCGCAGCTAATGGATTGGAGTTTACATTCACCTGTGCGAACGCTACGGCAGGATTCACCGTTACTGGTGGTACTGTCCACGCTAAGACCGCATCTACGGGTACTGCAGTCACTGGTACTACTTTGACACATACACAGGCTACAGCAGTAGTTGGTGATGCAATCTCGTTAGTATGTGACGGTACAGCTTGGTGGACTACGGCCCAGATGGGTATATTCACAGCAGCTTAAACTAAAACTAACACAACAGATACCCGATTCGTCGGGTATTTTGTTTTCAACTAATATGTGTTAAAATCTAGCTTATGAATAAAGAGTCTTTAATCGCAAAGCGAGCAACCGTTGAAGCTAGGTTCATTGAGCTTCAAAAAGAACAAGCCAAAGTAAACGAGGAACTACTGCGCCTACTGGGTGAATATAGGAGTTTAAACGCCCTTATAGACGAGATAAAACCTAACGAAGTCATTAAAAAGGCAAAGGAGTAAACCATGCCAATTATTAAGGATGAGGAACAGTTAAAACAATATACAACTACCGCCGTAACGAATAAGTTGTTTCGTGAGCGACTTGAGGAACGATTTAGACCATCGGACTTCGTGAGAGTTATTAACATAGATGATGAGCCTTTTATCTGGCAGTATATGTCATCAGCAGACGAAGACGTATCTACTACAAGCGATGGTATGCACCGTATTATTACAAGGAAAGCTCCTCAAGTGTGGATGGTTGACCCAGGCGAAACCGAAGTTATACAGGGCGATAATGCCTACGTAATGATTGAAGCACTTTATAAAAAGATTACAGCTAAAAAGATTGTTAATAAAACACCTAATCAATCTGCTACTATGGCTCGTAACTTTAACTTCTCAGACCCTATAGCTCAAGAAGAAATGATAGACCGTATATATCTAGGAAAAGAAAACCCAATGTTTGGAGTAAAAAATGAAGAGCCACTCGGAACAACTGGACGAGATCCAGCAAGCAAAGCAACAACTAAGTAAAGAGCGCAAACTCTTAGAAGCTCAACAAGCCTATAATGAAAAAGCCCCGCTTGAATTAAAGGTTGCACTGGCTCATCTTGAACAGGCTAAACGTGAGAAGTTATCATTAGAGCAAGAGCTTACATCATTAAAAGATGAAATCAAATCTAAAGAGAGTGAACTTTTAGGTATTAAGCAGAACATTGATAAGTTTAAGAACGACTCTAATATCCAAAAGAAGAACGAACAATCAAAGATTAACTCTATTGAATCTAGCAAAACCAAAGCACAGGTAGTCTTATTAGATATAAACGACCAAATCAAAGAGCGCAAACAATACTTGAAGGATCAAGAAGAGCTTATTATTGAAACCAGTCTAAAGGGTAATGAATCCTTTGAGGAACTACAACTTAATTACTCCCAACTAGAACGAATTATCAAAGGTAAAGAGTTAGAAAAGATTAGACTCGGTGATGAGATTGCCAGTTTAATAATTGATTCAGAAAAGATAGACAGGGAGTTCTCTGACAAGATTATCTATAACGAAACTGAGATAGAAAAAGCCACCAAAGAACTTCATCAAATACAAACTAAAGCTCAAGAGACTGAAGCCCAATGTAAAATAATGATTAAGACTGTTGAAGATCGCAAAAACGAATTGCGAGCCGAGGCTGAATCAATAGATGCTAAACTGGCCGCTCTACATAAGGAAACTAGGGACTTTAGCCAAGTTAAAAGACGATACTCTAGCTCAAATGAGGGTTTTGATTTATAATGTAGATAGACACTAACTTAGTCCCCAGGAGGGGCTTTTTATATGGTAAGATTCCCAAGAGATGACAACAGAGTACCAATAACTGGCGGAGTAGCAAGCGGTGACGGTGTAACCCCGACTCCGATTGAAGTTGACGCAATTACGGGTGAATTATTAGTAAAAGACGCTAATATAAATAAACTTTTAGGACTAACGACGGGTCAATGGGATAAAGTAACACTTACTCAGGCTACATTAACCGATACGTATTCATTTGAACTTGCCTCAGTTCCGACTAAAGTTATAACAATAACCTATACAGATTCTGGTAAGGGTACTATCTCAACGGTGGTGCTAACTAATGCCTAATATTTTATTTAATCCGCTATCGGGTCAGTTTGATTATGTCGGTCAAAAAGGCGATACTGGTGCTACCGGTCAAGGAGTAATTCCAGGCGGAACGACTGGTCAAGCCTTAACTAAAAACTCTAATACTGATTATGATATGAAATGGTCTAGTGCTGGAGCTGGTGATGTTACAGGTCCTGCTAGTGCGGTAGATAGTAACTTCACTGCCTTTGACTCTACAACAGGCAAACTTATAAAAGACAGTGGCTATAATGCCTCTAGTTTTGTTACTGGAACTCCCTGGACGAGTTTGGGTTATATAACTAGAAGTGGTATATCGGCTGGGACTGGTATTTCTTACGATAATACTACTGGAATAATCACGAATAGCAATCCGACGGCCTATACTCTACCTACAGCCGCTGCCACAACGCTAGGTGGTATTAAAGTAGGCTCAAGATTATCAATCTCTTCAGGTGTTCTGTCAGCTGATGTTCAAACTACCGATATTTCAGGTAAAGCTGATATAAATCAGACAATGTATATCGGTACGACAGGAGTCGCTATTAATAGAACTACGGCCGCTCTTTCGCTCGCGGGGGTTTCAATAGATGGTAACGCTGGGACTGTAACTAACGGGATATATACAACCTCTCAAGTAACAACACTCGGAGCAGTTACTGGTACAGATAAAGGTAAATACCTTTTCAATGATGCTAGTACTGGAGTTTTATCATGGCAGACAGTCACATCAAGCGGTGGTGATGTAATAGGACCAGCTACAAATACAGACACTTATATACCGCAATGGAACGGGGCTAACTCCAAAACCCTAAAAGACGGTCTCGCAGTCCCAGCAGGAGGCTTGGCGGGTCTGACGGCGCTCGGTGGTAAAGAAGATACTTCAAATAAGGCTACGACTTTTGGAACGATAAATGACACTCTCTATCCTTCAGTAAAAGCAGTAAATGACGCTATCACATCCGCTGTAACAGGAACAGTGACCACAATATCTGTTATATCAGCCAACGGAGTATCGGGAACTGTAGCGAACGCCACGACAACACCTGCGATAACTCTTGCACTCGGAGCTATTACTCCCTCTAGCGTGAACTTAGTTACCATCTCAGGTTCATCTACACCAACTCTCGCCGTGACGGGTACTTCGAGTATCTCAGGAAGTAATACTGGCGATCAAACATTGAGTGGATTAGGTGGTGCAAATACAGCTCTCTCTAACCTTTCAAGTGTTGCAATAAACACTTCTCTTATCTCTGATACAGATGTTACTGATGATTTAGGAAGTACAACTAAAAAATGGAATAATATTTATGCCGCTAATCTAGGAGCAACTGGTACGCGATTGACAAAAGTATGGACTGCAGCTCTTGAAAGTACAGCACTACCTACAATTAACGGAGGAACTCTAGCAACTGCCCTTTCTCTTTCGGGTACGAATACAGGTGACTCTGCCTCTATCCCAATAGGTTATTTAGATACAGATGGAACACTTGCAGGTAACTCTGATGTAAAAGTATCATCTCAAAAAGCAGTTAAAACTTATGTAGACCAATTAGCCTTAGGTCTCGTCCCAAAACCATCAGCTCACGCTGCGACTACCACAACCTTACCGACTAATACCTATTCAAATGGGGCAAGTGGAGTTGGTGCGACTTTAACAGCTATAACAGTTGGTGTTCTAACTG
>Ga0209748_1000175_pt1 | contig 39039 bp, 17 predicted proteins | sample BarGraIncu00421A_FD_185490 | JGI IMG/M metagenome (GOLD analysis project Ga0209748, IMG submission 185490) | Arctic peat soil microbial communities from Barrow, Alaska - Barrow Graham LP Incubations 004-21A (SPAdes) (version 2) | ecosystem: Environmental > Terrestrial > Soil > Wetlands > Peat... | reverse complement strand
GGAAGTTTTTGTAAAAGCTCCGGATGGTACTTCACTCGAAAAGATTAAAGAAAAACTCAAGAAGAAAGCGCCCTGGATCATCAGACAGCAAAGTTTCTTTTTATACTTTCATCCTAAAACACCTGAACGTAAATTTGTTGGTGGTGAATCTCATTTATACCTTGGACGTCAGTATCGTTTGAAAGTAATTAGTGATGAGTTGGATGCAAAAAGTGATGAGGTAAAACTAAAGGGACAATTTATTGAAGTTCGCACACTTAATAAAATCAAAGTTAAAGATTTGGTGGAGGAATGGTATAGGCATAAAGCACAGGAAAAACTCAATCAAATTGCAAATCCCTTATTTGATAAGTTTGTTTTTAAGCACAACTTACCATTAATCACTTATTGCTTATCGCTTCGAAGTATGCCCACCCGTTGGGGAAGTTGTACGCCCAAAGGAAAAATCATTTTGAATCCCGAATTGATTAAAGCACCCAAAGGTTGTATTGAATATGTGATCATCCACGAGCTGTGTCATTTAGTCCATCACGACCATACCCAAAAATTCATTGACCTGCAAACCAAAGAAATGCCAGATTGGGAAAAATGGAAAATGAAATTGGAGAAATTACTTGCTTGATATTCCATCCCACGAAATTGTATTGTTCCCTATAATAAAAAGAAATCAGACCTTTATCCCGAAAACTCCCCAGGTTTTTGGGTTTTCTTTTTCATCCCAATTCTAATTTTTTTAGAAGATCTCTCTCCTCCAATTACTCACCAAATTTATTGATCGCTGGTCGGAAAAGTCAAGGGCCGTCCGGTGATGCAGAAAATAACCTTTGACGCATCACCTCCCGGTACTTCGTGCTCGGTCACTTTCAGCCCACGAAAGGCAGAAACTGACATGCCGCCATTGACAAGAATCCGCCTGGCTCAATGATCACTGGTTCAAATTAACAGGCGAGCCAGAAGCCAATATAAATCCGGAAGGCACCGGTGAGAAACAATGACACGCAAATTAAAACTCCAGCCACAGTATGTTTCAAAGAAATACACATGGGACATAAAAGTTATTCCAAAACTGACCCTCTGCGGGAAATGGCTTGAAACTGCCGGCTTCTTACCAAATGAAATCATTTATGTGAAGGGTGAAGAAGGAAGACTTGTAATCACCTCTTATCAGCCAGCTGAATAAAAAAACTGGCGTGCCAGATGCCAAAATAAGTCCCCTGGGCAAGGGGCAAAATAAATGACTGAATTTGAGTTTCTTGAAGAGTTGAAAGCTTCCTAGAAAAATTTTGAAAAACTCAATTACATATTCATCAGGGATATGCATAAATACATCCGTAAATCAACTGTATATGACAGTACATTTTTCAAAACCATTTTAAACTATTCCGTTAATATAACCCTGACAGCAGCCTGGATTAAACTTTTAAAAGATTTTAATTCAGATAAATACAACAATATTTTACGGTTCTCAACCGATTTCAATCATTCAACAGGCGTGCCCGATGCCAATAAGAAGTCTGTAAGGCAGCAGCAATTAAAATGACATGTTACACAAATGATCCTCGGCAGATTACTGCCAAATTCTCATCCACTTGCTCCAAATGCAAAACTAAAATTAAGAAGGGAGCCACCATTTATTACTGGCCATCATCATACGAAGTGTTTTGTACAAATTGTGGTGATACACCTTACCGTCAGTTTCTCTCAAGTGCTGCAGCTGATGAAGATGTCTATAACGGTACTGAAAATCCATATGCATACTGATAAAATAATAGGATACCTTGACATCCTCTTTTATCTTTTCCTTTAGTATTCATGCTATTAGTTTTACTCGAAAAATATTAAATGGCAGAACCTCAATTTATCAGCCGTAATCTCGCACTCAAAGAGTTTGAGTTGAAAGATACCCCTGATGAGAAGCTTGTAACATTCTAAAACAATTGCATAACGTTTTCCTCAATTAACACAAAAGGTAAAGCAAAATTGTCTCTGATCAAATATCTTCAGCCCATAATCGAGCAGTAATTTGAATGTGATTGTAGGTATTTTCTGCCTAGCAAAATTGCTGCTTCTTGCTTTATATGAATCGATCTTTTCCGGGCAGCAAGTAATACAACTTTTATTTATACTTTAGCAAACGATAACAAATCACCAAGCTGAATCATTTTTAACGTGCAGGAAAATCTGGAAAATAAAATCAGGCGAAAAGCTGATGAACTTTTTGATCAGGTTAAAGCTGGTGATCAAAAGGCGTATGAGCTTATGTTTTCGATCTATTTTGCTCGTTTAAATGACTTTGCAAAACACGTGGTAAAAGACAATATCATCTCACAGGATATTGTACTGGAAGTTTTTCTTAAGATATGGGAAAATAGGTCGAAAATTGAAAGTCTCAATTTGGAAGCATTTCTTTTTCGACTTGTTCGAAACGGCTGTATCGACTATATCAAGCACATTAAGGTTGTGAACAACCGGATGCACGAAATCGAGGTTACGGCGAAATACGAAGAATTATACCGCATTGATTTTGTTGGCAATGAACCCTACATACTCATTGAACAGGAATTGAAAAATAAAATCGAAAAAACAGTTCAAAGTTTGCCCAATCGTTGCCGTGAAGTATTCATATTGAGCAGAATTGATGGGTTAAAAAATAAAGAAATTGCAGAAAAACTGAATATCAATATTAAGAATGTTGAACGCCATCTAAACCGTGCACTTCAATCGTTTTATAAAAATTTTTCCGAAGACCTGCCAATTGCTTTAATCGTGTTGCTATTTAAGTGCTTGTAATTCTGATTTAATAGAAATTTGTTTTTTTTTTGAAAAATCGCTTTCCTATGATGGGTAACCCTGCCCTTTTTCAGTTATAGGATCAAAGGCTAAACAACTTCAATGGACATTCAAAAATTTAAGGATATTATTTCCCGGTATTTTCGTGGGCAGTTAATTGACAGTGAATATGAACTGTTAATTAATTACCTTCAGGATAAAAACAACTACAACCTCTTCGAAAAGGCAAAACTGGACTGGGAAAATCAGCCTGAAATTGATGAATTAGGATATCTCAATTTAAATCGACTTAACTACCACATCAATAAACAGAGAACCATCTCAACACAAAGACCCATTATTCGTCGTCTTTGGATTAAGTATACCTCTGTTGCTGCAATTCTGGTCTTCGGACTTCTTTTAGGAAGCACTGTTACCTGGCTAATTTCTAAAAACAAAACAAACGCTGAACAACTCGTATTTGAAACTCCGCGCGGTCATAAATCGCTTGTGAAATTGCCCGATGGTTCAGAAGTGTGGTTGAATGCAAATTCACGGTTGGTTTACAACTCATTTTCATCAAATCGCAGACAAGTTGAGTTAACAGGTGAAGCATTTTTTAAGGTAGCCCGAAATGAAAACGCCCCTTTTATAGTAAAGACAGATGAATGTGAGATAGAAGTTTTGGGCACAACCTTTAATGTGATGGCTTATAATGATTTTGGACATAAGGAAATCACTTTGTTGAGTGGAAAAGTGAATGTGCATACCGAAAATGCAGAACATGTTTTGAAACCAGGACAAGCGATGATTATGACTGATCATAAAATTCAGGTTGTTGATGTTAATCCTAATCAGGCAACAGGTTGGGTAGTAAATAAATTTGAATTCAAAAATATTACTTTATCAGAATTAATGAAACGGCTCGAAAACTGGTATGATGTTGATATTACGCTCGAAAATAACACCGGTAAGGAAATTAACTTCACAGGTACTTTTAAAAATGAAGAAACAATCTGGCAGGTGCTTGATGCAATAAAGATCTATACTCCAATATCGTACAAAAAAACTGATTTGAGGCAAATCAAAATTATAGTACTAAATAAAAAAACAATTTAAAATGTAAACAAACTAATTGAAGCATTACTAAACGAAGGAAGGAGGAAAGAAATGAAAACCAGCATTGGCATCTATGGGATTGTAAGTTCCCGTAGATTCCGGATTTGGTAATATTGAAAAAGAGTGTAAACGAGACGACAAACAATCCAAAGCATTCACGGTATTAATGAAAAATACCGTAATTGAATGACTTTTGTGCTATCCAGGATTAAATTCCGATCATTAAATTTTAATAATCAAACACAATGATAAAAAAAGACGCCAGCTGAGCGGCAACTCATCTGACGTCATTAAAAGGAAATTAATATTCATTAAAATCGAAGTAAAAGTATGAAAAAAAACGATCCGATGCAAAGTCATCGCAGATGGCCTATGCTCAAAAAAATGGTGATCATTATGAAACTAACTACAGTGTTGTTTTTTTTAACTCTATTTCAGGTTTCAGCCAAATCTTACTCGCAGGAGACACGGCTAAATCTAAAATTTGATAAGGAAACCCTTGAAAACGTGTTTAGTAAGATTGAAGCAAATTCCGAATTTTCGATCTTCTACAAAAACGATTTGATTAAAAATTCGAGAGAAGTAAGTGGTGATTTTAAAGACGTTTTAGTAACTGATATTCTGAATCAGATTCTGAAAACTGATAATTTATCCTATACTATTAAGGATAAATTGATTATGATCGTGCCGTCGGAAAATGCAGCTAAAGAAAGTATCACTCAGCAGCAAGGCAAAAAGGTTACAGGTAAAGTAACTGATCCCTCGGGTGCACCAATTCCTGGGGTTGCAATCGTTGTGAAAGGTACTACAACAGGTGTCACCTCAGACAATGATGGTAATTTCTCGTTATCATTACCTTCGGATGCTAAAACACTTGTTTTCTCATTTGTTGGTATGAAGTCACAAGAAATGGCAATTGGCAATAATGCCACTTTAAATGTGCGAATGCAGGAAGAGACCATTGGGATAGAAGAAGTTGTGGCCATCGGATATGGTACCGCAAAGAAAGCATCATTGACAGGTTCAATAGCTGCAATTAAAGGTGAAAAACTTCAAAAATCAACATCAACCAATTTTTCAAATGCTTTAGCTGGCCAATTACCCGGACTTGTTGTACTTTCAAGAACTGGTGAGCCAGGAAATGACGGATCTACCCTAAGAATCCGTGGTGCAAATACACTTGGAGATAATTCTCCTCTTATTGTAGTTGACGGTATTTCAAACAGAAGTTTGGATCGTCTGGATCCTGCAACCATTGCATCAGTTACTGTACTAAAAGATGCATCTGCTGCTATTTACGGAGCTCAGGCTGCCAACGGAGTTATTTTGGTTACGACCAAGCGTGGTGCATCAGGCAAACCTACAATTCAGCTTTCCTTAAGTCAGGGATGGAATCAACCTACTGTCCTCCCAAAAATGGCTGATGCAGCTACATATGCAACATTGCTCAATGAAATTAAAGCCGCAGCGGGTCAACCAGCAAGATTTACAGCGGACGATATTCAGAAGTTTAAAGATGGTTCAGACCCCTGGGGGCATCCAAATACAGATTGGTTTAAAGAAACTATTAAACCTGAGTCACCACAACGCTATGGAAATGTATCATTAACCGGAGGAACAGAAGCAATTAAGTATTTTGTTTCTGTTGGTTCTAATTTTCAGGATGGTATATACAGGAATAGTGCAACAAATTATTCACAGTCAGATTTCCGAAGCAATTTGGATGCGAAAATATCAGAGAATGTCCACATAAGTCTTGATTTAACCGGACGACAGGAAAACAGGAATTATTCCGGAGTTGGTCCTGGTGGTGGAACAACAGGAGGAGGAGCCCAAAATATCTTTTGGGCATTAAATAGGGCTTATCCTTATTTGCCAGCAAGATGGCCTAACGGATTGCCCGGACCTGATGTGGAATATGGCGATAATCCTGTTGTAATGGTAACTGATGCAACCGGATACGACAAGCAAATAACATATGTCATGGAAAGCAATATGAAGCTTGTTGTCAATATACCCTGGGTTAAAGGTTTATCCTTTACCGGTAATGCTTCAATCGATAAAACATTTATGCAACGTAAAGCATTTCAAAAGCCATGGTATCTATATAACTGGGATGGAGTGACAATGGATGCGAACAACCAACCACTTCTCATTGCTGCGAAAAAAGGAGTAACAGATCCAAGACTGCAACAGTGGATGAGTGATGCCGGCAAAACAACGCTTAATGGTCTTATCAATTATGAACGGACCTTCAATAGCAGACATGATGTCAAAGTGCTTGTCGGTGCAGAGCGTATAACCGGGAAAGCGATGGATTTCTGGGCCTACAGAAGGTTCTTTGCATCTGAATCGCTTGATCAGATGTTTGCAGGTGGTGATGCACAAAAGGATAATGGCGGAGCGGCCAGTAACAATGCAAGGTTAAATTATTTTGGCAGGTTTAACTATGCATTAGATTCAAAGTACCTTGCAGAATTTGTTTGGAGGTATGATGGATCTTATATTTTCCCGCAAGATAAGAGATATGGATTTTTTCCCGGAGTTTCTTTAGGATGGAGAATTTCTGATGAAAACTTCTGGAAAGAAAAAATCTCAGTTGTTAATGACATGAAAATCCGCGGCTCATGGGGGAAAACAGGGAATGACCTTATTAATCCCTATCAATACATGACAACCTATGGTTATAATAGTACTTACATTTTTAATCAGAGTGTCTCCGAAAAGACGTTGTCGGCATTGCGTATTCCAAATGCGAATATTACCTGGGAAGTTGCCAATCAGTCGAATATTGGATTCGACGCTCAATTACTTAAAGGTAAAGTGTTTGCCAGTTTTGATTATTTCTATAATTTACGCACTAATATTTTATGCTACAGAAATGCTTCGGTACCTTCTTCTACCGGTCTTTCCCTGCCACAAGAAAATCTTGGTGAAGTTGTGAATAAGGGCTATGAATTTCAGCTCGGATTTAAAGATAAAATTGGTGATTTTAATTACCAGGTATCTGTTAATGGTGCCTTTTCTAAGAACCACATCCAATTTTGGGACGAAACACCTGGTGTTCCTGAGTATCAAAAATCGACAGGAAATCCTATGAATGCAAGATTATACTATCAGGCTATTGGCGTATTTAAAGATCAGGCAGCAGTTGATGCTTACCCACATTGGTCAGGTGCACGTCCGGGAGATATCAGATTTGAGGATGTAAATAAAGATGGCGTCATTGATGGATTGGATAGAGTTAGGAGTATGAAAACTACGATTCCTACTTTTACGGGCGGCTTAAGTATTGATTTGCAGTATAAAAATTTTTATACGAATATTCTATTTCAGGGAGCAGCCGGAGCTGAAAGGTCTTACCGAATTTTCCAGGGTGAAGCAGGGAATTTCTTGTATAATGAGATAAAAGATCGCTGGACGCCTGAAAATCCTAGTTCAACACATCCAAGGGCAAATAACCGCAGCCTGGAATATTGGATGACCGATGGAGAGCCAAATAATACCTACTATGTAAGAAGCAGTGATTATTTGAGACTTAAAAATATTGAGATAGGCTATAACGTACCATCTAGTTTAACTAAAAAGATAGGTGTAGGAGCACTCAGAATCTATGCCAGCGGACAAAACTTCTTAACTCTTACGGGCATGAAGGATTGGGATCCGGAATCACCAGATGATGCTTCAGGCTCTATTTGGGTAAATAGTCAGGTTTATCCTCTGAACAAAACAGTGACATTAGGATTAAATGTAACTTTCTAAATTAAAGTATATGAAAAAGATATCAATTTTATATATGGTTTGCGTATTTGCTTTACTTCTGGTATCATCATGCGATCAAAGTGTTCTCAATACAAAACCATCGACAGAATTTCCGGAACAAGACGTTTGGTCCGATCCCGCATTAGCGGCAGCATACGTGAATAATATTTATAACAGTGTTCCGTGGGGATGGGATATGACTGGTACACGGGTCGATGAAATTCGTGAACGTGCAGATGCAGATGACTTCAATTGCAATAATATGTTGATAACATCTGATAATGCCAATTGGGGCGACTGGAGTGGCAGATATAGCAGTATCAGGGCTTGCAATATATTTTTAGAGAATATTGAGAAGCTTCCGGCCACTACTACTTTAACTGATGGCAAAACAATTAAGGACAGATTGAAGGGTGAAGTTACATTTTTAAGAGCATGGAACTACCATATGTTAGTCAGTTATTATGGTGGTGTACCTTTGATTAAAAAAGGTTATATTTTAACAGATGACTTTACTGCCGCCCGCGATAGCTATTCAGATTGTGTGAAATTCATTTCTGACGAATGCGACGTTGCAGCCGGATTATTACCTGTTGTGAATACAGGTGATGCAGTTGGCAGGGCAACAAAAGGAGCCGCTTTAGCCCTCAAATCGAGAATCTTACTTTATGCAGCGAGTGATCTGCACAATACAACCAAGTTTTCAAGTTTTGCGAAACCCGCGCTTTTGGGTTATGTCGGTAGCGATAGAACAGCACTCTGGAAAGCTGCTAAAGATGCAGCAAAGGCCGTAATTGACTTAAATATATACAGTTTGTATAAAGCAAATCCTGCCTCCGGTACGGAAGCAACAAAGAATTATGAAGATCTTTTTGTTTCATCACAAAATAGCGAGGATATTTTCATTCGCTTCTTTTCACTAAGTGCAGGTAAAGGGGTTGGTATGTTTGAGATTTATCCTAATGGTTGGTATGGTAATGGTAGAAATGGACTTACTAGTGAGATGGTTGATAGTTATGAAATGGCTGATGGGACCTATTTTTCAAGAAGTAATCCGGCACAGGTAGCAGAACCATATAAAAATCGGGATCCACGTTTTTATGGAACTGTTATATATGAAGGAGCTATATTGAGACCACGTACTGCCGATTTAGTTTCATTCGACCCAATTGGTGTTATGCAAGCCGGAACATGGGAAAAATGGGATAATGCAACCAATAAAATGGTAAAAGTATATGGATTAGATACCAGAAATAGTGTTGCCAATTCCTGGAACAGTAACCTTACCGGTACAGGAGGTCGGAAATATTTGAACACGACGGTACCTGTCTCTGCTGTATGGCAAAATAATGCGGACTTAACATGGCGTTATTTCAGATATGGAGAAATACTGCTCAATTATGCTGAAGCATGTATTGAGTTGGGTGAAGATGGCGAAGCCCGCACCTATATTAATATGGTAAGAAAAAGAGCCGCAATGCCTGATGTAACAGATTCAGGTGCTGCCTTAAAAACACGTTATCGCAATGAAAGACGCGTGGAACTGTGTCTTGAAGATCAGCGGTTTTTCGATGTTCGTCGTTGGTTAATCGGGCCTGATGCTTATCACGCAATGCACGGAGTTACAATCACCTATAAACTTAACCCCGATCATACAACTGCTACTATTCCAACAATTGAACCTGTGCAGATTATGACCGGAAGCTGGAATGATAAGGCGTACTTTTTCCCTATTGCCAGGGATGAGGTAAATAAAAATGCCTTACTAGTACAGAATCCCGGCTATTGATGATGTAACAGATTAATTCTGCTCAATCATTCATTCCCGAGATGGAATGTAAAGATTTTCTTTGTAATAAATCTGATATTGAGAACAGTATAGGTATTGTTTTTCAGATATCAACTTATTGACAAAGAATTGCATGAGCTGCATCAAGGGTTTTTTGAAACCCTTGATGCAGAAGGCAGAATTAGTAGCAGACAAAAAAACGATTTTTAAATTAACAATACTTCCATAAATTGCAAAACAAAATTGCAAATGTTAAAACAGAAGTACTTAGCTAATCCCCCAAAATCATTTTAATCTTATGAACGAGGTGACGATGACTTTTTGCGATTAACAGCAAATAGGTTCATGCCACTTTAGTGCAATTTAAAAACCGTCGTGCGTTGGACGTTGTCATGTTCTTTCGGGATTTGTCCCAAATTCCTGGGCTGTTGAAAGATCTGCAGTACGATGCAAAAAACAGGATTAAAACCCCTCCTAATCTGATGAATAGTCCGATTTCTTCGAAATTTATCTATTAGGGTAATTATGCATTATTCGATGCATATTATTAGAATAATTACTTAAGTTATTCAATGCAATATGAAATTGTCTAAAAATACTTTTACGGATATTTCCGTTTCAACTGTTTACACAGTAACAATTCTGATGTTGACTTTGTGTATTGGTTCTCTCTCCTTTAAGTCAGACAACAAAACGCAGGTACAGGATCAATTTACTCCCTTGCCTTCAGGTTCGATTCATTTGAATGGTTATTTGGAGGATTATATACAAAATTCAATCAACCATTGGAACAAGGGAGTTATTCCATATGCTGCATTGGTCGAAAAATTCAGGACAGGCAGGTCGTTTTTTGCCCAGGGCGAAATGTGGGGCAAAGCAGTCCGTTCCGGATCTATGTTTTACCGCTATACACAGGATCCTGAACTGAAGAAAATTCTGAAAGCCACCGTTGTTGATTTGTTGACGACCAGACGTGAAAATGGTAGCATCAGTTGTTCGGAAGTAAGCAAACAGCCCGATAGCCCAGGCGGCGATCTCTGGGAACGTAAATATGTTTTGCTCGGGTTAGACGAATATTATATGCAGGTGGAAAAAGATCCGGCTGTTTTGCAAGCCATGATAGATCAGGCCGATTGCATTGTTTCACAGATCGGACCTTCACCAAAAGTTTCGATTGTTGACCAGGGATGGAGCCCGAATCACATCGAATCAAGTACTGTTCTCGAACCAATCATTCGCCTGTATAAGCTGACAGGATATAAGCGGTACCTCGATTTTGCAAAATACATTGTCGAAGTTGAGGGTGGCGCCAAAGGCTACAATATTATTGAAGATGCATTCAACAACAAAGCTCCGGAGCAAATCGGGGGCGTTTATCCGAAAGCCTATGAAATGATGTCGCTGTTCGAAGGGTTGGTTGAATATTACAGGGTTACCGGCAACGACAAATGGAAGCAATCTTTTATGAACCTCTTTCACAATATTATTGAAAAGGAAATTACCATTATTGGTAATGGTGGTGGAGACCAACCTTACCAACCGGCGGTCATGGGAGAGGCATGGGATAATACTGCGCTTGAGCAGACGAATCCGGACATACAAAGAATGATGGAAACTTGCACTGGTGTTACCTGGTTGAAGTTATGCAGTCAGGTTCTTCGCCTGACCGGCGATCCGGTTGCTATGGATATGATTGAAAAATACACCTACAATGGACTCCTTGGCGCGATGAAACCAGGAGGAGATGGTTTTAGTTACGTTAATTTACTGAACGGAGTGAAAACAAATCTGAAAGGTTGGGGAGGAATGGTTGACGGAGTTTACGTGACCTGCTGTAACCTGAATGGACCTATGGGACTTGCATATCTTCCATATATGGCAATCCTGAATTCCACTTCAGGACCCGTAATAAACTTGTATAATGCCGGGAAAGCCACCGCATTGACGGCCAAAGGAAATCCGGTAAATCTCCAAATTGCAACAGATTACCCGCTTTCAGGGAATGTGATTATAAAAGTTTCACCGAAATCTCCTGAAGAATTTTCCATCAGACTGCGAATACCCGCGTGGAGCCAGAGAACGACATTGAAAGTTAACAAAGAAAAAATAGCTGTTAATTCGGGAACTTATGCTGAAATAAACAGGAAATGGATGCCGGGTGATCAGATCGAACTGAACCTGGATATGCGCTGCCGCATTATTGATGGACCGCACGGAAGCAATCGGGCTGGCGACAATTTTAAAGCCCTTGTCAGAGGACCAATCGTTCTGGTTAGAAATGAAGCCATTGATAAAAATTATAATCAACCTGTTACCATAATTTCAAAAGATGGCTATGTCGAAGTTTCCAGGAAAACTCCAACAGTTGAAAGTACCAAGATGCAGTTTAGTGTTCCTACGAGCAAAGGCTTAATTCAAATGGTTGATTATGCTTCAGCAGATAGTTGGGAAGGTAAAAAAATCTTCACCTGGATACCTTATGAATAGAGTGGTTAATTTAAAAGTTGTTTGATCTCAGAAAGAAGTCCTCGGATTTCAGGCTTCAACGATAAAAGACATAACATCGACACCATGGGAGTAACTACACTGACCGATAACTTTTGGGCAAACGACATTCTTTGGCAACTGAATGTTTTGGCTTATAACCTGTTGATGATGATGCGCCAAAAGAAAAGCAAGTTCAAAAAACAGGAACACCGAACATTTATTGACTGGTTTATAGCAGTCCTTACTAAAATAATCAGCAGCAGGCATTAAATAGAATTGAAAATCTATGAACATCATTTTTACAAATCCGACGTGGAAGGGCTTGATAAGCTCATCGAAGTGGCATAGAAACAAAAAAAGGAGGAAAATATGAATACCAACATGGAGTGATGAGAGAGGTGCGTTCACATAGCTCAAATGTCAGATATAAAGGGGTATGCACCCACCATGGGCAAAGAAAAACAGAAGGTTTAAACCGCGGAGTTAAACTAATTTGGCCGCAATTGACGAGCTTTAACCCATATGCCAGAATTTCTCCGGTTCACAAATTTCAAATTAGATATTTAAGTAATCTTTATAACTCAAACTAAAACATTATGAAACTTATGAAGAACTATTTATTAAGAGAATTACGTTCTCTTTATTATCAGAAAAAAAAATTATTTTTTTGTTTTTTAATAATTTCTTCCTCCTTAGCCGGCTATACACAGCAAACCATAGAGTTGAATAACTGGAAGATAAAAACGGGTGATAATTTAGAATGGGCAAATACAACGTTTAACGATTCATCATGGAAACCTATTAAAGCAGGAACATCATGGGAGTTTCAGGGTTACACAGGTTATGATGGATACGCATGGTACAGGGTAAAGTTTTTTTTACCATCCAGTTTTAAGGAGAATACTATAAAAGATCTAATCCAGATTACATTAGGCAAGATTGTTGATTGTGATCAAACTTTCCTTAATGGAAAATTGCTGGGACAGAATGCCAAACTAATTTCTAACAAACACGATTCCACTGTGAATGACATGTCGAAACTTGAAAGGGCTTACAATAAAACCAGAAATTACATTCTTTCTAAAAACGACCCCAGACTAAATTGGAATAAAGAAAATGTTATTGCAATAAGAATTTATGATAACAGTGGTTATGGAGGATTATGCAGTGTGCTTACAAACATTGGTGTACCTGATTTGTCGAACTATATTACCATGGAATATCCAGCAGGCCTGCTGAAAGTTGACCCTGATGGTAAGGTTCGCTTTAATATAACTTTAAAAAATAATTCGCCTGAAACAGAGTTTAAAGGATCCTTTAGTGTAAATGCTGAAAATGGATTTAATCCAAACGCTGTTTCAACACAATCATTTGATGTTGATCTCAAGGATGTTCCTGTTCCGTTTAGTTTTTGTTTCAATGGCGATAAATCAAAGTGGATTAAGGCAACCTTTACCTTTACAGAAGTAAAAACGGGAAAAACAGTATCATTTGTACGCTCAAACCTTATCGTGAATAATGATGTTTACTCAAGAAATTTTGATTCATTATGGAATGCAAAACTCGAAACACGTTTAATATCAAGCGACCCCACCAAGTGGCGACCTGCATTGTATAAAGCTGAAGTGCCTGTTAGTGGTGTAACCCTTTCCGACAGCGGTTTATTTAAAATAGTTATGGAGCGGAATATTGACTATCTGCTTAACTCTTTTACGGTAAACCATATGTTGTACCCATTTCTTATGCGTGCAGGAAAACCAGCGCTGCCAGACAACAGACCGCAGGTTGGATTTTGGGATACAGATTTAAGAGGTTCAAATGCCGGACGATTTATGATGGGTGCGGGAAATACTTTACGATGGATAGAAAATGCGCCACTGAGAGACAGTCTCAATAAACTTATAGATGGCATTGAGGCTTGTCGTGAGCCAAATGGCTATATATTACCCTATCCTCATGTGATAGACAGTGTGCGAAACGAAGAACCCGGTTATGCTCGTGCATGGCTTACACACGGGCTCATAGAGGCAGGCATTGCCGGAAACGAAAAAGCCTGGAGTTTGTTACGCGGACACGCCGATTACTTCAATCATTGGGATGAAATGCTCCCCAAGCTAATCTACTGGTGGTATAACGGTCATCAGGGGCATATTGCCAGCACGCGCACATACTTCACTAAAATAGGGAAGCCGGAAGATTTACAAGTTGCCGAAAAATATTACATATGCGATTGGTGGATGGATCAGCTGAAAGTCAGAGATGTAAAGGCAATTTGGCAATATCCGCTTAGTTGTCCGCACAATTATTTATTAACTGGCATTGAACCATATCTAGATCATTACCATGCAACAGGCGATAAAAGATATCTTGATGCCGCACTTGGTGGCTGGGATCTTTATCATGACAATTGGGAGCATGTAGGTGGGAGTACAGCAATTTGTGAAAGTCAATTTTATCCACCCAAATCATATTACCTCACATCTAAAGATCATACAGGAGAAACTTGTGGGAGCTCATTCTGGATAAAACTCAACCAGCGTTTTCATCAGTTGTATCCCGACCAGGAAAAATACATGAACGAAATAGAAAAGTCTATTTACAATGTTATACTGGCTTGTCAGATGGATGACGGAAAAATTCGTTACCATAATTTTATGGAAGGTAAAAAAGATGTTCCGGTAAAATGTGATAACACATGTTGCGAAGGACAAGGAACGAGGATTTTGGAATCGTTGCCGGAATACATTTTCTCTACAGCACCCGATGGGTTATACGTTAACTTGTATGAACCTTCATACATCAGCTGGAAGATAGACGGTGCTCCTGTTAAAGTATCCATGGAAAGCAAATTTCCTTTTAACCCGCATGTGGTTATTAAACTAGCAACTTCAAAACCAATGAAAATGAAACTCCGGGTTCGCATTCCTGCCTGGGCTTCGAATGTCATGGCTGTAAATGTCAACGGAAAGCAGTTTGTTACAGGAAAACCAGGAAGCTATGCTGTACTTGATCGGACATGGGCTAACGGCGATGTAATCAGTTTTGACCTTCCTATGGATTTTCGTGTTACCCGTTACGTGGGTGCAGATACCATCACAGGCCGTGAGCGCTATGCTATTGAGTATGGCCCGATTTTACTGGCGGCTGTTGGAAAACAATTACCCATTAACATAAAACACGATCCGAAACAGTTGAAAGAATGGTTAATACGAAAGTCGGGACAAACCTTGGATTTTACGCTTAAAGGCGATGATAATATATTGCTTATACCTTATTTCAGGATAAACGATGCTCAAACATTTACAACTTTTCCGGTAATAGGCCAATAATTCTTAAGGGCTTAATGGTGACAGGTCCCATTTCCTTCATTGCGCATCAGATGCCAGATAGATCTCGGACAAACGATAGGAGTCATGGTGCGGTAAGAGAAACTGCAAATTACTCAAATTAAAAACACGGAACAATACGAATGACAACTAAACATTTTTGCTTACGATATCCCCGCCAGACGGTGGGTGTACCCAAAGAAAGACAAGTTTAAAAAGGCAAGAACACCGGACGTTTATTGACTGGTTCATTGCAGTGCTTACTAAAATAATCAGCAGCAGGCATTAAATAGAATTGAAAATGTATGAACACCATTTTTACAAATCCGACGTGGAAGGGCTTGAAAAGCTCATCGAAGCGGCATAGAAACAAATAAAGGAGGAAAATATGAATACCAACATGGAGCGATGGTAGTGATGCGTTCACATAGCTCAAATATCAGACAAAATGGGTATGTCCCCACCATGGGCAAAGAAAAACAGAAGGTTCAAACCGCTGAATTATAACAATTTGGCCGAAAATGAATCGCTTCTGCTCACACATCGGAATATTTTCGGTTTAAAAATTTAAAATTAGATTTTTAAGTATAAAATTAGCAATTATGAAATTTAAAATAGTCGGATTACTATTCATTCTTATATTGATATTATCTTGTAATGAAGTAGTTAAAACGGATAAAGTCCAGAATGTTGATTATAAAGTTGGAATTTTGGGAGCACCTTCTTTTCCTGATGTGGAGTGGAATGATTTGAATATGAAGCGAATGAAAAAGTTGGGATTTAATACTTTGCAGCTTAATATTGGGTGGGGGTACAGACCTGGGGACAATCCACTAAATCTGGAGGATGTATTGGTTTTACCTAAAAAATTTGAACTGGATGTAGATATTGATTCGTTGCTAAATACAAATGTTGGAACCAGTAAAACTTTTATTCGTACCCCCGGTAAAATTGCAGAAAGAGCTAAAGAACTAAGACATAGAATTGAACTTTGTAAAAAGTATGGCTTCAGGAGTATCTTCCATTTTGGAGCACCTTTTGTTGCCTATCCTGCTGTTGAGCCTCTTTCTCAGTGTATTTCAGATCCATTGACAATAGATCGTTATGTGACGTTGATAAAGAACTTCCACAGGGCGTTTCCCGGAGTTGATGATTTATTACTATATACATATGATCAGAATGCATGGTTGTGCAGCGAGGATGGAGTTTGTGAAAGATGTTATGGCGTAACGTTGGACAAACGTGTAGCAGTATTTGTAAATAAGCTGGCACAAACGTGGAACACTTTAAACCAGGATGGTAAATTGTGGTGGGAGCCATGGGAGATCTCTGCAGGACAAACGTTTAGTGCAGTTGAACAGCTAGATTCCAGGTACGTAGGACTTTCTTTACACTCGAGTATTGCAGAGGTGCAAATAGCCTTACCCGCAGATAGATGGTTTAAAAATATGGTAACGCTTGCTGAAGAAAATAATATTCCGGTGATGGCGGAAGTATGGATGGGGGCAGCTACAGAAGAAGTTGAGCCATATATTCATCTGGCAACTCCTTTGGCGACATTACGTGCACTAAGGGCAGTAAATAGTTCAGGGAAATTGAAAGGCATAAAAGAATATTATGGTAATATACCTGATAAGGAAGATCCAAATCTTCGCATGACTTCTATTTTTTTTAATAATCCTGACATTTCCGATGATAAGGCGCTAAAATCGCTAAGTAAACCTTATGAAAATGCGTCCGAAAAGATTGCCTTGTATTGGAAATATTCCTCAGAGGCAATTGAATTATATCCCTGGGATATTTCATGGAATTCGAGGGAAGTCGGACGAAGTGATCCGCATCATTTAATGACTGCAGCAACATTAAAAGGAGTAAGTTGGGAAACTCCATCGTGGCAATCAAACCGCAGATCAACTTTTATGAGAACAAAGGAAACTGAAGCACCTCATTTCTGGATGTTAGAGGATGCTCAGTTACGGTATTCTGCAACTGCCAAAATGATTGATAAAGCATTAGGATGTGCCAAAGAAGCACGTGTACATGTTCCCAGGGAGTATCTTTTTGAATTTGATATGAGCATAAAGGAGCTTGAAGGTTTCCGGCAGCGTGTTTTAGCTTATGCTTACCATATCAGGGAAACCAACCTCTGTAAATTGATGAGATACTCGCTTGAAAAAACAGGAAATCTGAAAGAGGAGAACTTAAGTGAACTAAGAATGACACTTTTAAAAGATCAACAAAATCAGGGTGCTGAAAATTATATAGAACAGGCTATTGATTTGCTTGACAAAGATCAGAATAAGTTCTTAAAAACTTATTTTAATGAATCTAAACCTTCCGGATTAAGAACTGTGTGGAGTGTCACATCTCAATAAATTTACCAATTAATTATAGAATAGAATTATATAAACTTTATCAAGGCCGATTTATTTATACTGTTAAAATTTTAAAATATGAGACAAAACCAATTATTTAAATTCAAACAAACCTTCATCTTTTGTATTTCTATTCTGATGTTTTTAAGTATGGGCAAAGTAATGGCGCAAAAATCAACTATCAACGAAGCTGAATTTCGTGACAAGGTATATGCGTGTTGGCTTGGTAAAAATATTGGTGGTACTTTGGGGATGCCATTTGAAGGTAAAACGGATATCAATAACATTTCTTTCTACACGAACCTAAAAGCAGGTGAACCGGCAGCTAACGATGATCTTGATCTGCAGATTCTCTGGCTCAAAGCAATGGAAGAGAATAACTGTCAGGTTGATGCTTATTTACTTAGTGAGTATTGGCTTAAATATGTACCCGTTGATTGGAACGAATATGGAATAGGCAAAATCAATATGCGATTAGGTATTATGCCTCCTCTTTCAGGTGAATATAATAATGCGAAATGGAAGACAAGTAATGGCGCATGGATCCGTTCTGAGATCTGGGCATGTCTTGCACCAGGCAATCCAATGCTTGCTGCTGAATTTGCGTGGAATGATGCCTGCATTGATCACGGTGATGGTACTTATGCAGAAATATTTACTGCTACTCTCGAAAGTGCAGCTTTTGTTGAAAAAGACATGTATAAACTGATACAATTTGCCCTTTCGACGATCCCTCCTGATTGCCTTGTTGCAAAAGCGGTGAAATCGGCCCTTGAGGCAAAGAAGAATGGCTTATCGTGGGAGCAGGCACGTGATGCTGTAATTACAACTACTGCAGTTCTTGGTTGGTTTCAGGCTCCGCGAAATGTTGCTTTCACACTGATTGGCTGGCTCTATGGCGATGGTGATTTCGGCAAATCCATCTGTACTGCTGTCAATTGCGGTGATGATACTGATTGTACAGGTGCCACGCTGGGATCAATTTTTGGAATTCTATATGGTACATCCATAATCCCTGAAAGATGGAAGGCACCAATTGGCGATGGAATTAAAACAGTGGCTACCAGTGGATTTGAAGTGCCTGCAACATTGCAGATTCTTACAGATAAAACAATTGCAATGCAAAAAAAGGTGGCTGAATTTTATAAACTACCTGTAAAATTGACTTCTGGTAAAACCAACCTTTCAATGGCATCTAAATCACTTACCATTGATAATAAGGAATTTTATGAAATTTGGCATCGTTCTCCTTATGTAATTACCCATAAAACAGATGAATTAATATTTACCTGTGACTATGCAGGAACACCGGAAATATTGAGTGGCGAATCCAAGGTGTTAAACATTGGTATTTCGAACAAGACTGACAAAGTGAAAAACATTACCCTGAGACTTAAAAATGTACCTGCTGAATATTCAGTAAAAGGATTGCCACCTGGATTATTAAAAATAAATCCACATTCAAAATATGATGTGGCTCTTAGTTTTATTGCTTCCCCGGGCGCAAACAATGCAAAATTTAGTGCTGAAATCATTGATGCGGGTAAAATTCTCGAAATGCAACTGGGTATCATTAAAGTGAATGCTATCAATACCGCCAAATGAAGAAATTTATTTACAACTATCTTGCGCTGATTATTTTCGTCGTTTTAATGACATCTTGTTCCGGCAACCAGGATATAAGTTTTGAAAATGGCTTTTACAAACTGATGCTTAACGGTAAAACTGGTTCCATTAAATCAATCGAAAAGAATGGGAAAAACCTGATTAATTCGATTGAATCTGAAGGTCCCCTATTTTCGATCCGTTTTCGGGATGCTTTACAAAAAGGTGAAATCCACGAATTTAATGCTCTGCAAGCGCAAGATTGCAAAATAGATTCTAAGGAAGATCTGATTACATTGATATATAGCCAATTTAAAAATGTTGATCTTAAAGTTGTGGTGACTGTCAGTATGTCGAAAGACTCGCCTTTTATGCACTGGAACCTAAGCGTTGACAATAATACACCCTTTACAATTGATCATATTGATTTTCCGAATGTTGTAGTGAACAATGATTTGAAAGCAACAGGTGGTACAGGACGGATTTTTTGGCCTGCTCAGGAAGGTTGTCTAATCGAGGATGTAAGAATCAGAGAAGAGAGTGCCGGGTTAAAATTTAAGCCAATTGAATATCCTCAATTAGGTTGGGGTGGTCTTTATCCTTCCTCTGTCCAAATGCAATTCATGGCATATTATAATGCCAATGGCGGACTTTATCTGGCGGCCCACGATGAACAGTGTAATCCTAAAGGAATTGAATTTCACCGGACAAGTGGGAATGGAATAAAAATGGACTTTAGGCTATTTGCCGGAGGAGCAGGTAAAGGGATTTATAAAATGCCTTATGATATGGTAATTGGCGTATTCGATGGCGACTGGTATGATGCTGCAGCTATATACCGTGATTGGCGCGAAACCTCGAAAATGCCCATGCCGCCCAAAATTAAAGACAATAAAATGTTGCCGGATTGGTACTTCGAATCCCCTGTTGTCGTTACTTATCCTGTGCGTGGGCATAAAGACATGGGAGATCAGACTCCCAATGAACTATATCCATACACCAATGCTTTAAAAATAATCGATAAATACAACAAGGTTTTCAACAGTAAAATAATGGCTTTGCTCATGCATTGGGAAGGTTCTGCTCCGTGGGCACCTCCTTATGTCTGGCCTCCTTACGGGGGTGAAAAAATCTATCAGAAATTTGTAAATGGTTTACATGAAAAAGGCAATCTGGCAGGACTTTACGCTAGTGGTATCGGCTATACGCTGCGAAGCAATACCGATACGACTTATAATATGTATAAAGAATACGAAGAAAAACATTTGGAAAAAGTGATGAAAGTGGCTCCGGATGGTACGTTGGCTAATAATGGAGTTTGCGCCGGTCCCAATGCTCAAAGACTAGGCTATGATATGTGCCCTGCCAATGATTTTGTAAAAGATGTAGTTTTAGACCAGATTGCTAAAATTGTTAATAGTAGAACGGACTATATTCAGTATTTCGATCAGAACTTAGGCGGAGGTTGCTATGCCTGTTATGGCACTGACCACGGTCATGCCTATGGTCCAGGGCTTTGGCAAAATGTGGCAATGCACAATATCTTCAAAGGATTTCATCCTATTCTTGAAAAAGCTGGTTATAAACCTATTGTAGGTTGCGAAGCAGCCGCATCGGAGGCCAACCTGCCCTATCTGTTCTTCAATGATGCGAGGGCCACGATCAATTTATTTGCCGGCACACCTGTCCCGGCGTATGCTTTCGTAAATCACGAGTATGTGAATAATTTCATGGGAAATCAGAATGGTGTATCCTCCGCTATAGATCTGAAGAAGAGTCCGATGAATTTCCTGCAGCGTTTGGCTTATGCGTTTTGTGCAGGTGATATGCTTACGGTGATATTACGCGGTAATGGTGATATGATTTGGGACTGGGGAACTTTGTGGGAAACTGAAACACCAAATCAGGAAACCATTATACAACTTGTCCGCAATCTCAATTCCTGGCGGACGGGAGCCGGTAAAGATTTTCTTGTTACCGGAAGAATGTTGAAACCTCTTCCATTTGAAGGAGCCATTAATGTGCCTATGATCACCAAACCTGGTGGACGGAATATTAACTTCCCCTCCGTTTTCACTTCCAACTGGCAATTTGGAAACAACAGCAAAGCACAGATTTTTGTAAATTACTTGTCAAATGAGCAGGAAATAACAATCAATTTAAGTGATTTGAAAAATGTAAAGGTATTAAAAAGCGCTGCGGCACAGGGGGAGTTGAACTCTGATAAAGAACTTAAGTTAAAAATTGGCCCATTAAGTGCAATTATGATTACCTATTCAAATTAGTATTCTTCAAAATATAAAACAAATAACCTTTAAAAGTAATATTATGGATGTACATTTTAGAAATAACTTAAAGCGGTTTATAATTTTACCTATTCTGTTGGGTTTATTGTGTATAGGTCTGAACCGATGTAAAGAGCAAACTCCGAAAATGTCATCTGATCTTGAAGCCGGGTTTATGACTCCACCTGAAAGTGCCAAACCTCGTGTGTGGTGGCATTGGATGAACGGTAATATAGCCAAAGAGGGAATCAGAGCTGATTTTGAGTGGATGAAACGAGTAGGTATCGGTGGTTTTCAGAACTTTGATGCAGCTTTGACTACACCACAGGTCGTTGCTAAACGATTAGTATATATGACTCCCGAGTGGAAGGATGCTTTTCTTTTTGCTACAAAACTGGCTGATTCATTAGGTCTTGAGATGGCAATAGCAGGCTCACCCGGATGGAGTGAAAGTGGCGGCCCATGGGTAAAACCAGCACAGGCAATGAAGAAATTCGTATGGAGCGAGACCCGTGTTGATGCAGGGCATCCTTTTAAAGGTATTTTACCAAAACCGCCAACTACTACTGGCACATTTCAGAATATAGCAGTCAGACGTTCTAAGGATGAGGTGGCCCTACCTGAATATTACGCTGATGCTTCAGTAGTGGCCTATCGCATTCCCGAAAAAGATATCCTCATGGCAGAGCTAAAGCCTAAGGTCACTTCGAGTGGTGGAAAATTTGATCTGGCAACGTTAACCGATGGAGACCTGGGAAAAACCATATTCCTACCTGCAGCCAAACAAAATGAAAAAGCATGGATACAGTTTGAGTTTACCAAACCTGAAACGGTCAAATCATTGACATTTGTTATCCGGAGGGATAACAGGAGATTCGACCGCCGCACAAATGACAACAAGGCAATTGAAGCGAGTGATGATGGCATCCAATTTAAAACTGTAATGGAGATAAAAAGCGGGGAAGCAGCTCAAAATACAATATCATTTCCACCGGCTACAGCCAGATTTTTCCGAATAACATTTACTACACCGTTACCAGAAAAACAAAACGCCAGACCGAATTTTAGCGGTTCCAGGCGTCAGACACCATCTGAACCAGAGGGAATGCAGATCGCCGAACTTAACCTGCATAGTGTTGCACGGGTTAATCGTTTTGAAGATAAGGCAGGATTCAGCTCTATTGCAGACTTATATGCACTAGCTACACCCTCGGTATCAATTTCGGATGCTGTTAAGAAAAATGAGGTAGTTGACCTGACCTTAAAAATGCAACCTGATGGAACACTAAACTGGACACCACCGGCCGGTCGTTGGATTATTATGCGTCTTGGTTATTCATTAACAGGAAAGGAAAATCATCCGGCTTCACCAGAAGCAACAGGTCTTGAAGTAGATAAACTTAGCGCGGAACATTGCAAATCTTATTTTACTGAATATTTGAATCAGTATAAAGATGCAACTGGCGGACTGATGGGCAAGAAAGGCCTTCAGTATTTGATTACAGATAGTTGGGAGGCGGGTACGCTGAATTGGACAGTTAAAATGATGATCGATTTTAAAAATCGACGTGGTTATGATATGTTGCCATGGCTGCCAGTACTTACCGGCCATATCGTAGAAAGCGCTGAAGCCAGTGACAAATTCCTTTGGGATTTCCGCAAAACTATTGCCGACCTTACTGCGGAGAATCATTACGACCAATTAACTACTTTGCTTCATGAACGAGGAATGGGACGGTATACTGAGTCACATGAGGGCGGCCGTGCTTTAGTCGCTGATGGAATGGAGGTTAAACGCAAAGCCGATATTCCAATGAGTGCCACATGGACTCCCCGGATTGTTGGCAGCAATGTGATAGAAAACGTGCACAAAGCCGACGTTCGCGAATCTGCTTCAGTCGCCCACATTTACGGGCAGAACCTGGTGGCTGCTGAGTCCATGACAGCCATTGGCACTCCTTGGGCCTGGTCGCCTGAATCATTAAAACCTACGGCTGATATGGAGCTTGCCAATGGATTAAATCGTTTCGTGATCCACTGTTCGGTTCACCAGCCTGTGTTTGATAAATTCCCAGGTCTGGGTCTGGGGCCTTTCGGTCAATGGTATACAAGAAATGAGACGTGGGCAGAGGAAGCAGGGGCATGGACAACATACCTGGCCCGAAGTTCTTATATGCTTCAGCAGGGGAAATTTGTGGCTGATGTTGCTTATTTTTATGGTGAGGACAATAATATCACGGCCCTTTTTAAGGACAAATTACCTGATATTCCCACAAGCTACAATTACGATTTCGTAAATGCCGACATTGTTGCAAATATTCTGGCGGTCGATAAAAACGGTGATTTACTTACACCCAGTGGAATGAGCTACCACATGCTTGCTCTTGATGTAAATAGTAAGTATATGTCATTAAGTGTTTTACGCAAGATAATGGAGTTGGTGAAAGCCGGAGCTGCTGTAGTAGGCGAAAAACCGGTTATTACGCCAAGTCTAAGCGATGACCCTGCTGAATTCAAAGCCATTGTTGATGAATTATGGGCAAACGATAAAGGTGAAAATAGTGTAGGTAAAGGAAAAGTCTATGCGGGACAGACGATTGCGCAGGTCTTGGTTTCAATGAAGGTGACCCCTGATTTTGAATATACCAAACCACAGGATTCAACAAATCTAATGTTCGTTCACCGAAAGCTGGATAATATTGATATTTATTGGATTAATAACCGTAATAATAGGGAGGAAAACCTTGAGGTAACTTTTAGAGTCGAAGGGAAGGCCGCTGAGATATGGAATCCTGAAACAGGACAAATTGAACAGGCTTCTTATCAAATCGCCGATGGTCACACAACTGTCCCGTTGAAACTGCAACCAAACGATGCTATATTCATTGTTTTTCGAAAAAAAGCCAAAATGTCCTCGTTTAAATTGTCACCATTGATTGAAACACAACTGGCGGTTATTGATGGTACCTGGAATGTTAGTTTCCAGGCAAACCGTGGAGCACCTGCACAGGTTGTACTTGATCATTTGTCCTCGTGGAGTGAAAATGCCGATCCTGGAGTAAAATACTTCTCCGGAACAGGGAACTATAAAAAAACTATTCAGGCACCTGCCGAATGGTTTAAAAAGGGTTCACAAATATGGGTTGACCTGGGATCGGTTAAAAACCTTGCCGAAGTAGTAGTCAACGGCAAATCATTGGGAATTGTCTGGAAAATGCCATTCAGGGTGAATGTGACTGAGGCTTTGAAACAAGGAGAAAATTTATTGGAAGTAAAAGTGACCAACCTTTGGGTAAACCGGCTTGTAGGTGATGTTCAGCCAGGTACAAAAACGAAAATTACCTATACAACACAGGAATTTTATCAGGCTGATTCACCATTATTGTCCTCTGGACTTTTGGGACCGGTGAAGCTTGTAAGTCTTGTTACAAATTAGGTCTTTAATTCGATACGATCTATATGAGGTTGATACAGACCATAATATTTTAAAAGCAAGTGGTTAGAACAATAAGAAAGAAAGTATTTTTAATTTCCAAATAGCTTATTATGAAAATAAATTTCAAAAATGACTTAAATCGGTTTGTCGTTCTGCCCATACTGCTAATTTCATTAGCTGGAACGATACTTGTAAATTGCAATGGTCCTTCAAATAACAAATTAACGGACCTTGATGCTGGATTTATGACTCCCCCTGAAAGTGCCAAACCTCGTGTGTGGTGGCATTGGATGAATGGGAATATCACCAAAGATGGGATCCGTGCCGATCTGGAATGGATGCACAGGATTGGCATAGGAGGATTCCAAAATTTCGACGCGGCTTTTAATACACCTCAAATTATCAATAAACGACTGTTATATATGACACCGGAGTGGAAAGATGCATTTCTATTCACCACGAAACTGGCTGACTCATTAGGTCTTGAGATGGCTATAGCAGGCTCACCTGGATGGAGTGAGAGTGGCGGTCCGTGGGTAAAGCCTGCACAAGCCATGAAAAAGTATGTATGGAGTGAGATTCGGCTTAAAGGAGGTGAACATTTTAAGGGTATACTTCCAAATCCGCCAAAAACTACCGGCAGGTTTCAAAACTTAAAGCTTGACGATGAATTGAATGCGTTATCAGAGCCTCACCCAACTCCAGAGTTGTATACCGATATTTCCGTTGTTGCATTTCCTTTGCCTGAGAACGATTTTTCCATGGCAGAACTCAACCCTAAGGTAACATCGAGTGGCGGAAAATTTGATCTTGCAACCCTCACTGATGGTGATTTGCAAAAGACCACTCTACTACCATCTGCTCCCAAAGGACAAAATGCCTGGATACAATTTGAATTTGCCAAACCCGAAACAATGCAGTCTCTTTCCATTGTAGGTGGTGGTAATTTGGGTATGTTTTCAATGGGTATGTCTAAGGATACCCGATTTTTAGAGGCAAGTGACGATGGTAAAACATTCCGCACTGTTCTTGGCATTCCTGTTGGCAGAGTGGCACAAAATACGCTTACTTTTGCTCCCGTTACGGCAAAATATTTTCGGTTTGCTTTTGAAAATGTTCCGCCGCCTCCAAATATTTTTGCAGAATTAGGTCTGGGAGGGAAAAGCGGACCGCCTGTACCAACTGGAACTAAAATTGCTGAACTTGAACTTTTTACAGTTGCCAGAGTTAACCAGTTCGAAGAGAAGGCTGCCTTTTCCACTACCGCTAATTTATACGATAAGTCAACACGAAATGTGACGAACTTTATTCCTAAATCGGGCTCGATCGACCTGACTTCAAAAATGGCGGCAGACGGTACTCTTGACTGGACTCCACCCGCTGCCAACTGGAAGGTGCTACGTCTGGGATATTCATTGATTGGAATTACAAATCACCCGGCTTCTCCTGAAGCAACAGGTTTGGAAGTCGATAAATTAAATGCTAGCCATGTAAAAGCATATCTGACGACTTATCTTGATCAATATAAAGATGCAACCGGAGGTATGATGGGTAAGAAAGGCCTTCAATATGTCATTACAGATAGTTGGGAAGCAGGTGCTCAGAACTGGACGGACAGTTTAATGACAGATTTTAAAAATCTGCGCGGATATGATATGCTTCCGTGGCTTCCTGTTCTATCAGGCAATGTGGTAGAAAGCGCTGCGGCAAGTGATCAGTTCCTTTGGGATTTCCGCCGGACATTAAGTGATCTTTTAACCAAAAACCATTATAACCAAATGACTACGCTGCTTCATGAGCGCGGTATGGGGCGTTATACTGAATCTCACGAATCGGGACGAGCTTTTATTGCAGATGGCATGGAGGTAAAGAGTAAAGCTGATGTTCCCATGAGCGCTACCTGGACACCCGGAGGTTTTGGTGGAGGAACAGAAGTTGCAACAAGCTATAAGGCGGATGTACGCGAATCCGCCTCAGTCGCCCATATCTACGGGCAGAATCTTGTTGCCGCCGAATCGATGACCACTATTGGCAACGCCTGGTCTTATTCTCCGGAGAAACTTAAACCGACAGCAGATATGGAACTTGCCAATGGGTTAAACCGTTTTGTAATCCATTGTTCGGTTCACCAGCCTGTGTTTGATAAATTGCCGGGTTTGGGCCTGGGGCCTTTCGGTCAATGGTTCACAAGAAATGAGACCTGGGCAGAACAGGCAAAGCCATGGACGACTTATCTTGCCCGCAGTTCCTATATGCTCCAGCAGGGAAAATTTGTGGCCGATGTGGCCTATTTCTATGGTGAAGACAATAACATTACGGCCCTTTTTGGGGATAAATTACCTGATGTTCCCTCAAGTTATAATTACGACTTCGTGAATGCTGATATCGTAGCAAATATCCTGTCGGTCGATAAAAACGGTGGTATATTTACACCCAGTGGGATGAGCTACCACTTGCTTGCTCTTGATGCAAATAGTAAGTATATGTCATTAAATGTTTTACGAAAGATAAAAGAGCTGGTCAAAGCCGGAGCTTCAGTCGTTGGCGAAAAACCGATGGGCACTCCCAGTTTGAGCGATGACCCGGCTGAATTTAAAAATATTGTGGATGAATTATGGGCAAACGGAAAGGGTGAAAACAATGTTGGCAAAGGAAAAGTCTATGCCGGACAAACAATTGAGCAAGTTTTGGTCTCAATGAAGATTGCCCCTGATTTTGAGTATACCAAACCCAGGGATTCAACAAAACTGATGTTCGTTCATCGGAAGTTGGATGATGTTGATATTTACTGGGTTAATAATCGAATGAACAGGGTGGAAAACCTTGAGACAACTTTTAGAGTTGAAGGGAAGGCCGCCGAGATATGGAATCCGGAAACAGGGCAAATTGTAGCGGCTTCTTATCAAATCGCAGATGGTCACACAACTGTTCCTTTGAAACTCAAACCGAATGATGCAGTATTCGTGGTCTTTCGCAAAAAGGCAGATTCGTCCTCATTGAAAATGACGCCACCAGTAGAAACACAACTGGCAGTTATTGACGGAGCATGGAAGGTAAGTTTCCAGGAAAATCGTGGGGCACCTGCGCAGGTTGCCTTCGATCACCTTGCTTCGTGGAGTGAAAACGCTGACCCTGGCGTAAAATACTTTTCCGGAACAGGGAACTACACAAAAACTATTCAGGCTCCGGATGACTGGTTTAAAAAGGATTCACAAATCTGGATTGACCTTGGATCGGTTAAGAACCTCGCCGAGGTAGTAATCAACGGCAAATCACTTGGAATTGTATGGAAGACTCCATTCATGGTAAATGTGACCGAAGCTTTGAAAAAAGGTGAAAATACGATAGAGGTAAAAGTGACCAATCTATGGGTGAACAGGTTGATCGGCGATCAGCAGCGGGGCGTAACAAAAAAAATCACTTATACGACAATGCCATTTTATCAGGCAGGTTCACCTCTGTTGCCTTCAGGGCTCCTGGGACCGGTAACCATCGTAGGGGTGCCTGCCAATTAAATTACATAAAATATTTTTTATTAATTAATATAGTCATTTTTATGAAACGAATAAAAACTGTTCTGAGGATCATCATTTTCCTCACTTTTGTCAATGGATTAGCAATTTCTGCCTATGCTAAAAACGAGGTAAAGCAGCTTATTTGCGAATACAAAACAAATCCGCTTGGGATTGATGTCCTCAATCCCCGCCTGAGCTGGCAACTCTTCTCCACCGAGAAAGAGGTGATGCAGACGGCCTACGAAGTACGGGTTGCCGAATCAGCTGCGAAACTGAATTCAAATAAATTAATCTGGTCTACGGGAAAAGTGAACTCCTCGCAATCGGTCAGCGTGGTTTACAATGGACCCGCTTTGGTTTCGATGCAACAGCTTTTCTGGCAGGTACGCATTTGGGACAATAAAAATAAAGCCACAGCATGGAGCGCGCCTGCATCATGGGAGATGGGGATTATGGATCAGGATCTGTGGAAAGCTTCATGGATAACATTCAAATCGGAAAAAGAAATAAAAGGCTCAAAACCGTGCCCGTATTTAAGAAAGGATTTCGCATCGGGAAAGAAAATTACTTCGGCTCGTGTTTATGTCACGGCTTTGGGTCTTTATCAATTGTTTCTGAATGGTCAAAAAGTAAGTGCCGATTTATTTACGCCAGGATGGACCAGCTATAAAAAACGTTTACAATACCAGACCTATGATGTGACTTCGCAGATTCAGGCGAAAAATACGATAAGTGCAATTTTGGGTGACGGCTGGTATCGCGGAAATATTGCCTGGAATGGCAATAGCTACTATGGCGACAAAGAGGCTCTTTTATGCCAGCTTCATATTCAATACTCAGACGGAACCAGTGAGACAATTGTCTCTGATAAAAGCTGGAAGGTAACTACAGGTGCCATTATCGCTTCTGATATCTACAATGGTGAAACATATGATGCCCGCAATGAGATGCCAGGTTGGGCAAAACAAGGTTTTGATGACAGCAAATGGGAAAATGCCTCAGTTCTCGATCATTCAAAAAAAATACTGATTGCACAACAGGGTGTTCCCGTGAAGGAGATCCAGGAGATCAAACCCATTAAACAGCTTGTGACGCCCAAAGGTGAAAATGTCTACGATATGGGACAAAATATGGTCGGATGGGTGAGACTAAAAGTAAGCGGAAAAAAAGGGGACCAGGTGACCCTCAAATTTGCAGAGGTACTCGATAAGGCAGGTAACTTTTATACAGATAATCTGCGGGCAGCCAAAGCAACAGATGTTTACATTCTTAAAGGTGAAGGAACCGAGATTTTCGAACCACATTTCACCTTCCATGGTTTCAGGTTCGTCAAAATTGAAGGATTGCCAACTGCCCCCGCCTTAGATCAAATCACGGGAGTTGTGATCCATTCGGATATGAAACCCACAGGAACTTTCAGTTGTTCTGACACATTGATCAATCAACTGCAGCACAACATACAATGGGGTCAGAAGGGAAATTTTGTGGATGTTCCGACAGACTGTCCTCAACGTGACGAGCGACTCGGATGGACCGGTGACGCACAGGTTTTCAGCATGACAGCCGCTTTCAATTTCGATGTTGCGGCATTTTACACAAAATGGATGGGCGATTTTACGGCCGATCAGTCGCCTGAAGGAAAAGTTCCCCACGTGATTCCGGATGTTTTAAATGGTGAAGGAGGATCAACTGCCTGGGCAGATGCATCGATCATTGTTCCCTGGACAGTGTACCTTTCCTATGGTGACCAGCGGATTTTGGAAACACAATATCCAAGTATGAAGGCATGGATTGGTTATATGGACAGCAGGGCCAATGCCAATCACCTCTGGATCGGGGATACCCATTTCGGCGACTGGCTTGCTTTTGCCACTTCAAATTCTGACTATACGGGCGCCACAACCGAAAAGGATTTGATTGCAACCGCTTATTATTGCTACTCAACCGATTTGATGGGTAAAATTGCCACAATTCTGGGTCATAAGGAAGATGCCCAAAAATATCAGCAATCGGTCGTCGAAATCAAGAAAGCGTTTAATCATGAATTTGTCACCCCGAGCGGGCGCCTGGTTTCCCATACCCAAACCGCTTATGCGCTTGCACTCGCATTTGACATGCTCCCCGAAAACCTGGTTCCAAAAGCCGCGGAATACTTTGCCAATGATGTTCAAAAATTCAAACATTTGACCACAGGATTTGTCGGGACCCCGCTGTTGTGCAAAACACTTTCTTCCATCGGCCGCGACGATCTGGCCTATATGTTATTGAACAACAAAGAATATCCTTCATGGTTGTACCCTGTTTTGCAGGGAGCTACAACGATTTGGGAACGTTGGGACGGACAAAAGCCAGATGGCTCTTTCCAGGATGTAGGGATGAACAGCTTTAACCATTATGCCTATGGCGCAATTGGAGAATGGCTTTACCGTCATGTTTCCGGCATCGATATCAATCCAAATCATCCGGGTTACAAGCATATCATCCTTGCTCCTCATCCTGGTGGCGGACTGAAAAATGCGGCTGCCTCAATTATAACACTTTACGGAAAAGTGGAGTCAAACTGGAAATTTGAGAATGAAGATTTTGTATATGAAGTCACGATTCCGGCAAATACTACAGCCACAGTCACTTTGCCATTTGCCAAAGCCGAACAGGTGAAACAGGATGGTTTGCCGGTTAAGGCAGGATATGTTCAGAAAAGCAACGAACTTCAACTCGATCTGGGTTCAGGGAAATACTCTTTCCGGTATCCGGCTCTGGTATTAAACGAGGCTGTTTCGAGTCCAAAGAAATAGAATGCTAATTAATTAAATGCTGTCAATGGCAGCATTTAATTAATTATATGCCTTACATTCAATTTTATACATTGTTTTATAGGTGGCAATTGAAAAATATCTCCAAGAATAACAACAAATTACCTGCATACTAATGGTTCTATCTTACCGACGAATATTTCTGTTATTATTAATCTTTACAGGCATTGAATTTTCGGTTTCAGCGCAACAAAACAGGCTAAGTCAATCGCTGCTTTGGCTGTCGGATGAGACAACGCCTGAAAATACTTTTGTGGCCTTCCGGGGTAAATTCAGTCTGCCCAATGAAGGAATGGCTGATATTCAATTATCGGGTGCTTCCTGGTATGTGGTTTGGATAGACGGTGAATATTTCTACGAAGGACCAGATCGTTATAATGCAGCATATCCCGAATACCAGTTGAAAAAAACGACTTTGACCAAAGGAGATCATCTGATTGCCGTTCAGGTTCATTATGAAGGCATTGAAACACGTATCCTCAAGGCAATTAAACCTTTTCTCAAGTGCTCGGTAATTCTTCAAGATGCAGAGATTCCGATAGCCTGGACTTGTGAGCAGTTAACCGGGTATGATTGTACCGATTTCCGGATTAATGCAGAGCTTGGATGGGTAGAATGGGCGGATACGCGAAAGATTCCTGAAAACTGGCAGACTAAAAATTTTGACGATTCGAAGTGGAAAATCCCGGTTGAAGTAAAACGCGATTTAGGAACATTTTCGCAGTCGAAAATTGGCAATGTAAAGGCATTGGAAATTATCGCAAAGGTGATGGACAAAGGTAATCTAGCTGAAAGATATGGATATGAGAAAGATAATCCTTCTGCCCAGTTTTTCCTTCGCGATTTAGTTTGCGATAAACTACCTCCCCAGGGGGTATGGAAACGTTACGACCTGGGCTTTGTTATGTTGGTCAGACCAAAATTTGTGATTGATTTACCCGAAGGTGCTATCGTTGAGTTTGCTTACAGTGAGTCGCTTATTCATGGCCGTGTGGCGCCCTGGATTACACTTTCGGGGAGCGATTCCCATAACCTTGATCATTTTGTAGCCCGAGGTGGCCGTCAGGAGTTTTTCCCGTTACATCCGAAAGGGGGACGTTTTGTGGAAGTACATATCATTGCTCCTGTAACGGAAATAAAGTTTATAGAGGAAAAGTTCATCAAACGCACCTATTATGACCAACCGGAGGGTGATTTCAGGTGCAATGATGAGTTGCTGAATAAAATATGGAGAACGGGCATCGAAACATACAAAGCCTGTTCTGAAGATGCGCTGATTGATAATCCCACCCGTGAAAGAGGTCAATGGTTAGGTGACATGGGCATTGGTATGCAAATAGGCGCAACCGGGTTTTCGGATATACGCATTTGTCGCAGGGGACTGGTGCAAAGTGCCCAATGTGCCCGGAACGATGGAATGGTTGCCGGTTTGAGTCCCGGTGGTGAATCATATCTCTCGTCATTTTCTGCACAATGGGTTAAGTCCTGCCTGAATTATTACCAACTTACTGGAGATAAATCGATGCTGGATGAATTGTATCCTGCGGCTGTCAGAAATATAGCCTCCTTTCAGAAATATTTTAATGAATGGGGTATTGGTAATGAAGCCGGCTGGGCCTTCATTGACTGGGGATATGTACCCAATCCTGAACCGTCTGATATGGGTTTGAATCTCCATTATTATTTGGCTTTACAGAGCATGATCAGTTGGTCGGAATTTGTAAACAAAAAAGAAAGGATACCGGAATATAAAAAACTCAGCCAAAATATTTCGAAAATCATCGGGGAGTGGTTCCAGAAAAATATAATAAATGGTCAGTATAACTGGGAGAGCATTGGCTATCACCGCACAGTGCTTGGCATGCTTGCCGGATTTATTCCAGTAGAGTTTCACCCCGAAGCCATTGCATATATAAAAACACACATTCTGGATTGTTTTCCAAATAACCCGAATGCACCCCGATTAAGTGATCCTGCCGCAAATAATCCGCAACTTATAACACCGTATTTTTCGCAATATGCTTTCCAGTTGCTTATTGAACAGGGTGAAACAGAGTTTGTACTCGGTCAGTACAGGAAATGTTGGGGATGGGCACTCGAAGATAATCGGTCCACATGGACTGAGGTTTTTGATACCCGCTGGTCAAATTGTCATCAATGGTCGGGTAGTCCTACCTGGCAGTTGTCAAACTATGTATTGGGATTGCAACACCGGTTTGATCAAAAGAAAAACACTTTCGATCTAAGGCTTTATACCGGCGATCTGGAGAGTGCTGAAGGAAAAATACCCTTGCCTGAAGGAGGGACCATCAGGATTAAATGGTACAAGACGGGCAACGTGATCACTTATGAGATTATTACACCTGAGCTTATTTACATCAATATACCAACGGAAATGAAAGCCTCGGAAAAAGGAACTGTTTCTGTAAAAGATAGACTGGTTATCAATATCCCGTTGCGTTCAAAGGTCAGATAATATTGTTGAATGAGAAATAGATTGAACTATGCAGTTATTCCTCACGACAGGGTAATCAGTTTAATATAATATTTAAACAGACAAAATGCCTGCTGATTTGTAATTCCCGGGTACACACTATGTGTGATTTTAATTGCGAAATAATTGGAAATCAGTATGCAAAAGTGGCATCATTTAAAACATGAATACAAATTATGAGAATAGTATTTGGTATTTTTTTTACAGCGATTTTCCTTTTCTGCACTTTTTGCCATTCATTGCCTGCCAACGCTCAGGATGAAACTAAAACAAAGGTGGTGCAGGATGTATTGTCACCCGCAATATTTTCTACGGCTAAAATTGAAGGAATAATCGGACAGAAATTGAAAAACTGTGTTGAAAACGGAGTTATGGATAAAAGCTACAATCTGTACACCATTCCGTTCAAAAACAAGCTTGATGACGGAGGTGGTTTTGCCGGCGAATTTTGGGGCAAATGGTTCACCTCTGCAGCTTTGGCTTATGCATGGCAACCTTCTGCCTACATTCGGGAAATTTTGGATAAATCGGCATCGGAATTGCGAAAAGCACAAGATGCTGATGGACGTTTAAGTAGCTATTCAAAGGCCAATGATTTTGGATATTGGGATATTTGGGGTAGAAAATATGCAATACTCGGATTGATTGCCCATTACGACCAAACAGGCGACAAAGCATCCTTAGAAGCAGCTTGCCATGCTACTGATGCCCTCATCGAAATTGCCGGTCCAGGGAAGAAAAAACTTACAGAAACCGGACTTCAGATTATCGGTGGACTGTCCTCCTGCTCCGTTCTCGAACCGGTAGTGCAAGTATATCAGCGATCAGGTGATAAAAAATATCTCGATTTTGCCCGATACCTGGTGCAACTTTGGAGCGTACCGAGCGACTATAATCCCAAAGGGCTTCGCCTGATTGAGGATGCTTTGGCTGGTGTAGATCCAATTTTGATTGCTGCCCCAAAAGGTTATGAAATGATGTCGTGCTATGAGGGACTGTGTGAGTTATATCGTGTAACTGGTGAAAAGAAAATTTTAGAGGCAGTGGTCGAATTTGCTAAAAGTGTTCTGAAGAAAGAGATTATGATCGTGGGTTCCGGATCGAGTGGCGAATTGTGGTGTGACGGAGCCAACCGCCAAACTGAAATTCTGGAACAACCCATGGAAACCTGTGTCACTGTTACCTGGATGAAGTTGTGCTACCAATTATTGCAACTAACCGGAGATCCGGTTTGGGCCGATAATCTGGAAATATCACTATACAATGCCCTATCAGGTGCAATGATTGATGATGGTAAATGGTGGGCATATTTTTCGCCGCTTATCGGAGAAAGGATGCCTTCACCCATGCAGGTTCCTGTATGCGAGTCAAGTTGTTGCGTTGCCAATGGCCCCAGAGGTATGTTGATTACTCCCGGTTGGTCGGTTATGAAAAGTAAATCCGGACCGGTAATAAATCTATACAGCAAGGGAAATTGGACACAAAAACTTGAAACTGGCACTGAAATAAAAATTGTTCAGGAAACCAATTATCCTGAAAACAAAGATATTCTGATTCGTATTGACCTGCCCAAACCCGAACGTTTTACAATGAGTCTAAGGATTCCTGCCTGGAGCAAGAATATTAGACTTACAGTCAATAATGAAACGATAAACTGCCAGCCGGGAACGTATGCACAGATGGAACGTGTATGGAAAAATGGTGATCAGATTCGGATGGAAATGGACCTTCGGGGAAGAATTAAACTGTCACCTGGAAGTGTAAACGACCTTGCTGTGATGCGGGGTCCAATTGTGCTGGCTCTTGATAATCGTATGGTTAAAAATGAGAATTATAATCTCTGGCTTCTGCCTCAGGGAACTCTATGGAGTTCAAAAGATGAACTGGGTGGATTGAAGTATGTATTGCCAAAACCATGCCTCACAGCTGACTCACCAGATCAATACATCGAGCTGATTCCCTCTTCGTCTAAACCTTCGAATGTTTGGATGGCATTTGAAGTTCCATTTCTTTACAGGTACACTCACTTCTTTGATCACAAACAGATAAACCTGGTCATGTGCGATTATGCGTCAGCCGGAAATCAATATAGTGAAAAAAACCTGTTCCGGGTTTGGCTTCCCCAACCTCTTTTTATGAATGACATTTTTCCTGAAAATACCTGGAGGATACTCTTTCAAGGGGATTCACGACCGGAGATACAATCAAATAAATTTAAGAATTGATGACATCCAGATAAAGGAGTCTCAGAAACTTTAAACAAATGAAACGAGCATGGCTTGACAAACACAAAATAGGATGTTTAAATTTTTTATGCGAGTTCCTCACTGGTGGTAATGTCAAAAGAGTAATGCTGCTAATACGAATTAAATATTAATGTCTTACAAAAATTTGAACGTGTGAAAGCTATAAAATTCAGCCTTCTATTAATGATTATCACATGTACAGTTTTGTCAGTGTCAGCGCAAACCTGGATTTGGTTTCCGGGAGACTATGAGAACTGGTTGGGGAATCAAATGAACAACCGTCGCACAGAACGTGGCGTTAGCATACCAGTACAGTGGAAAATGGACAATCATGAAGCCCTTATGATTTTCACAAAGGCCGTTGAACTGACAGAACCGGAAGAAATCGAAATCTATGCAGAAGGTAAATACACGATAAGTATAGGGCGCCAAAGTGTAAACGGTAACGAGAACGGATCAACAAAAATTATGGTTCCTGCGGGTAAACAGCAGGTTAAAATTAAGGTTTTAAACTATACAACGGTCCCTGTAATCTTCGTGAAAGGTGAAACAATCAAGTCGGATGAAACCTGGATGACAAGTCCCGTTGAACCAATGCGTTTAACGGTTAACATGAAACACCCGGGTTCCCCGTCAGGTTACGCCATGAACGCTGGTTCCGGTGGTATGAATGATCCGCTAGTTAAACCATCGGAATTCAAGCTCAAGACAACACCGATGCAATACGTCGCTGTAAAAGATACCCTTGGAGGTAAACTGTACGATTTTGGCAAAGAAACTTTTGGTTATATATTATTCCATAATTTGTCGGGTAACGGTAAAATTACGATCCAGTATGGCGAGACCCCGGAAGAAGCACTTAGTTCTGCCAATTGCGAAACATTTTACACATTCGATATTCCCCAGGGTAAAACAGATTTCAAAGCGAATCAATCAAATGCTTTAAGATGTGTATTTATCTCATCTAAAGATGCACGAGATGTTCGATATGATGACCTATCTCTGCTTTATGAATACAACCCTGTTAAGTACCGTGCATCATTTGTCAGCAACGACGAGTTGCTCAATAAAATATGGGAAATGGGAAGATATACATTACAACTGACAACCCGTGAGTGTTTTATCGACGGCATCAAACGTGACCGTTGGGCATGGTCAGGGGACGCATACCAAAGCTACCTGATGAACTATTATATGTTCTTTGACAACCAGACGGTTAAACGCACCATCTATACCTTGCGAGGCAATGACCCGGTAATGGCCCATCTGAACAACATTATGGACTATACTTTTTACTGGCTGATAAGTGTTTACGACTACTATTTGTACACCGGTGATAAACTCTTTTTACAGCAAGTGTACCCGAAAATGGAGTCGATGATGGATTTTGTCCTTGAACGCCGAAATAAGGAGGGTCTGGTTGAGGGTCAGAAAGGTGATTGGGTCTATATTGACTGGTTCGATCACAAGGTCGATTTATCGGGTGAGGTCAGCTTTGAACAAATACTTTTCTGCAGAAGTCTGGAAGCCATTGCTGAATGTGCAAATATTCTCGGAGTAAAAGGTGAAGCGAATACCTACACCTCAATGGCAAAAGATGTTAAAGCCAAACTCGGCAATTTCTGGGATAAGAACCAACAAGCCATCATCTTTAATCGTAAAGACGGACAAAATAGTAGTCAGGTTACCAAACATGCGAACATGTTTGCCGTAAATTACGATTACGTTACCGATGAACAGAAGGCGCAAATTAAGACCAACGTTCTGATGAACAAAAATATTCCGGCCATTTCAACTCCCTATATGCGATTCTACGAACTTGAAGCGCTATGTAAGCTTGGCGAACAGAAGTATGTGATGAAGGAAATGAAGGAATACTGGGGAGGAATGATTAACCTTGGGGCAACAACTTTTTGGGAGAAATATAACCCGGATAGCAAAGGTTTGGAACATTACTCGATGTACGGACGTCCTTTTGGCAAAAGCCTTTGTCATGCCTGGGGTGCCAGTCCGATTTATTTGCTGGGCAAATATTACGTCGGTGTAAAACCTTTGCAGCCAGGATATAAGAAATTTGAGGTAAAACCTGTACTTAGTGGTTTGGAATGGTTTGAGAGCCTCGTTCCAACACCCAACGGAGATATTAATGTTTACATGGATAAAAACAAAATCAGTGTTACTGCAACCGAAGGCGAAGGAACTCTTGTCTTCAAAAGCAAAAGCGCTCCTAAAGCTAATATTGGCGTTGTTGAAAAGACCGGTGAAAATGATTATAAATTACAAATTAAGGGTGATGCACAAAAAGTAACCATTAATTATAAATCAATTGAATAAGCATGGGATTACATTTGCCACTTTTAGCAAAAATATACTGCAATATCGTAAAATGTCCTATTCGTAAACAAATAATAAATATGAAAAAATCAACAAATTTCATTCAAATCTTAATTGTTGTATTTGTTTTTTCTTTAAATGTCATTCAGGCAAAAGCAGCAACGACTTGTAACAACCTTCAGGTTGAATACACCAAAACGCCGCTTGGGATTGATGTTCAGACACCACGTTTTACCTGGCAAATGAGTGTTTCTGAAGGAGATCGCGATTATTCTCAGTCTGCTTATCAGCTCGTTGTTACCAACCCTAAAGGGAAAGTGATGTGGGACAGCAAAAAAAAAGCCGATGGTAAATCGTTAAATGTTCAATATGTTGGGAGCCCTCTCCAACCTACAACCAAATACAACTGGACAGTTACCGTCTGGGACCAGAAAGGAGCAAATTCATCCGACAGTTCATGGTTCGAAACCGGGCTCATGAACCCTGATCCTGCGTTATCTGCCTGGGATGGTGCAACCTGGATTGGTGGAAGCAGTGATGACCTGGTTCTGTATGCTCCCTACCTTGCAATTTTCAATTTAAAATACAAACAGACGATTGAAAAGGGAAGCACCCGCGCAAGTTTTATTTATGGTGCCAACGACTCCAGGTTATTGAATAAATACCTGAATATTTACCAGGTTG
>Ga0209748_1000174_pt1 | contig 39182 bp, 29 predicted proteins | sample BarGraIncu00421A_FD_185490 | JGI IMG/M metagenome (GOLD analysis project Ga0209748, IMG submission 185490) | Arctic peat soil microbial communities from Barrow, Alaska - Barrow Graham LP Incubations 004-21A (SPAdes) (version 2) | ecosystem: Environmental > Terrestrial > Soil > Wetlands > Peat... | reverse complement strand
TTCAACATAAATATTTTTTAAAGGTCGTAAGTGATAGTTAATTTGTAAATAAATGAGGTCACACGCTGTCCCCATTTATTTCGCCCATTTATTTCAGTATTTAAAATCAATTTCCTTTGATTTTAAACTAATTAGTTAAAATTTAAAGAATACTGCCGACTTGATAAATAGATACTATCTTTATCATTCTAAATCATCTGGCGATATGGATTACAAATCTGAATTAAATGGTGACAGGCACCATTTAATTCCGAAGCGAACGAATGTGATGTAGGGAGGCCCCTTGTGGGTCTCCATGGCAGCATAATAAAGAATCCTCATTACCGGTCAGGAGAGCCACAAGGGCCCTCCCTACATCAGGTTTATCGGTTTTAGAACAATTCAATTAACGATAGGTTTTACCGGTTTTTCAGACAAAGCACTCTACGATTTTCATTGTTCCGAAGCCTGCGGGATTCAGAGGGTTAGCATCACCAAAAGCAACCGAGATCTCGATGCCCAGGGCAACTACGACCGTTGTGCCCGGTTGCTGAAGTGCCGGTTGAGCAAACGAAGCTGACAGAATGATGTCTTCTGGTTCGGTGCTGCGGTGATGCCAGTCGGAGTAAGCAACTACCGAAAGCCTTTCCGTGTGGGGTACGACAGGCATAAACATCTGGTTGGCTTCGTTCCAGGCAAAGTCGGGCAGCTGGGCGATGACCAGGGCAACGCGGTACGAATCGAAGCGGACCGGCCAGTTGATACGGGCAATGGATTTGAAGCCCAATAGCTGAAGGTCCACCCTCTTTTTGTCCTCCGAAAAGGTAACGTTATGTTGATGCGTAAACACCTGTTCGAATGGGTAAAGCCGGTTGAAGTTAAGCCCTTTGAGTAACATGGCGTCTTTGCTCGATTCGATGGAACGAAATCCCCTCAGATTCACATCGTCGTGTTTCTGGATGCTTTTGGCCAACGACATGAATTCGGAGAAATAATAGCCCTTCATGAGGTGACTCAGGATGAAGAGCGCCTTTCTGAGTTGCGATGACCACATGGAACATTCCTTGAACTCGTTCATGTTCTCACGCTGACGGGCAAAGGCTGGGTTGTTCTTGATCTGGTCGCGGTTCGAACCGCCTTTGGTCGAGACGATGAAGCGCTTGAGGGTACTGTTGTAATAAGCACGGATTCCTCCAATGCTGCCGGTGAATAGGATAGGTCCTTTTAATTCGGCCATGATAATTGATATTTTTAGGTTTATACTACTTAAAGGTAGTCAATTGCATGGTGGGGTGTCAAGGATAGTGGGGGTGACATTGAGTGCCATTGAGTGCCATTGGGTGCCATTTTTAGGCAAAACAGCGAAAAGTGACAAAAAGTGGCTTTTTTTCCGCCCCTTTTTGGTGAACAATTGCAAAATGACAACAAAGTTTTCAATCTTCAATATATTGTTTTCAAAATGCAAACTAAGTTTGCAAAATGCAATCAAAATCATACAAAATGTTGTATATTTAATCCAAAATATTGGATTATTAGTTCAATATATTGGACTATTAATTTACAGAATTCTGTATTAAGAAGGAGGTACTAGTTAACTAATATTCACTAAACATTTATTCATTAAATAGTTGTACTATGCTTATACTTTATACTTATATCGTTTTTACGTGACCATAGTTGAATAAAGAATATACCAAGTATATACCAAGAAGGTATAAGTTTTGGGAGAGTTATATGAGAGTTATAGGAGAGTTTTATTTCTGTTTTCTATTGGTTGCTAATATATTAAAACGAAGTTATACTATACTCGGGGAAAAATGGCCGTAAATATTTTATTTCTTTTACGAAAATGTAGAACTGCTAATAAAGTTCTACATATATAAACTAATGAATATATAATATTTGAATAAAACGTACATTATTTAGACAGTTTATTTAGACTTATTATTTATTATGAAATAAAAATAATAATTTTAAGAGTAAATGAAATTATATTATATTTGTAGTTCTAATTTTTCTTTAACATCATTATTTTCATTCTTTTTGGGCATGAGATTAGCAAAGAAAAACACCGGCGAAAGGGAGTCAATCGAAAAGATTGAAAGCATCATAGTGTGTGTTGTCTTGCTGAGACTCATGCCGCCGAAGAAATACCGTATCATGAGTTATAACGTTGATGGAATGCATCTTGCGCTTAACCCGATACCTGATACGACCCAATTTAATTTATAGCGTACTTTTTGTTTAGGACGAGCAGATAGAAACTGGCCGAAAGGATGATTTTACTTTAGCATCATTTCTCCAAAAACAGAGGTTTTACAGGGTTTCAGTCCGATTCAGATTTCAGGTAAAAGTTGCCTGATTAATCCCATCACCGCATGAAATTTTACGGTTTTATCAAATGTAATTGAGAACACAAATTGCTTTAGTGTTATTGTTACCTCAATATTTTGATCATGGAAAATATCGAATTATCAGTTAAACAATACAAGGCCCTGCTAAGCAGGCTTGACGAACTTAACAACGGAATGACTTCGATGCGAATCAAGTCGGATTCCGAGGAGCGCTATATCACCAATATAGATCTGCGAAAACAGCTTCAGGTTTCAAAACGAACCGAACAACGCTGGCGTGATACAGGTCGACTGCCTTTTATTCAAATAGGGAAAAAGATTTACTACGAGGTTGAGACCATCCTGAAGAGTTTCAGGGTTGGGGCAAACAATCCGATAGAGGTCGAAAATCAGCCTGCAGATGTAAACGATCCGGAAAATGACATTCCACAGATGGAGTGCGTAAGGTGTCCGCTGTTCGTGATTTTGAATTCTTAAAGTGATCTTCGGGGGAGGACTATAAATCCACCTATTCTGAAGATTGATTACAAAAATTAGCGTAGAGACGCAATAGCTTGCATCTCAATATCTTCCAATCGTGGGGACGCAATAAGTCGTCTCTACAGGACCGCTCATTCCCGTTTATTGGCTAAAAGTGGCTTTCCTATTTAGAGCCAAAAAGAGGCACAAAAGTGTAAGGCTAAAGTTGTGCGTTGTTCAGAACGAGGTTGAATTTTATAATGTGTTGATATATAATATTTATGACAACTTATCATGGAAGTAATTTATATAACGGTTTTCAAGGATTTCTATCGGGATATCGAACAGTTGACGCTTGAAGAGATGCTGGGACGCATCAAATCGGGTTACTATGACTACCTCATCGAACCACTCCGCAAGCTGTTGAACGACGGCGATCAGGAGGGATACGACAAAGCTAAACGGATGCTGCTGGCCTTTACACCGTCGGCCAGGTTCGCGGGTGGACGCAAGATGATTTACATGTTGCTCTATTCCGGGATTATCGTGCTCGATATTGACAAGCTTTCTCCGGAGCAACTGGAACATGTGAAGGCGCTGATCTGTCAGTCGGACTATACGTTGGCTTGTTTTGTAAGTCCATCGGGCAACGGGCTGAAGGTTTTGGTCAGGGTGAGTACGGGGCCTGAAGGACATCTGAATTCGTTCCTGGGTGCGCAACAGTACTACACCGTACTGACCGGTGCTAAAATCGATCCTTCGGGGAAAGATATTACCAGGTTGTGTTTCGTGAGTTCAGACCTGAAGTTGTATTACAATCGGAACGCGAGGGTTTTCGGGGAGGAAAATGAAGCTGTCGATACGCATGAAGCTGTCGATACGCATGAAGGTGATGTAGGGAGGCCCCTTGTGGGTCTCCAAGGCATTAATAATGATAAACATGAAGAAGGAGACCCACAAGGGGCCTCCCTACATCAGTCATGTACGGATAAAAAGAGCATCATCGAAATCTATCAACGCTGCATTGACTACGTCGAACGCTACCACAGCTTTATCGTTGGCCAGCGCAATGAGTTTGTCTTCGCTCTTTCACTAAAATGCAGAAAAGAAGGCATGACCGAAGAGTTCACTGCGTTTTTAATGCTGAACGATTATAACTACGATGAAAAGGAGGTCCGTGCTACGGTCAGGAGCGCTTTCCGTTTCAACCTGGCCGAGGAACCCCCTTTCATGCGCAACCCTCAACCTATTGCTTCACAGCCTGCAACAAAGCCTGCGGGGATAATGGAGGTAATGACACAATCGCAGCATGCAGCAGATACCCCTACTGACGGTATGGAACCCCCTGAAGCTCCACCGAAAAAGATCAAAAGAAATCTGAAATACGACCTCCGAAAAGTAGAGTCGAAGATCAGGAGCACACACGATTTCCGTTACAACGTGGTGAACAGCCAACTGGAGTGGCGCGTTGCCGGTACCAAGTTGCCTTTCACACGGTTAACGGATTATGACGAGAATTCCATTTTCCGTGATTTACTCCTTGATGATCAGGATATTCCCCTCTCGGTACTGCATGCGATCCTGATGAGCAAATTCACTCCCGACTACAATCCCTTTGTCGAGTACTTCAATTGGTTGAAGACGTGGGATGGAGTGACCGATTACCTCGGACAACTCGCGGCAACAGTGAAGACAACCAATGATAAAGACTGGGATTTAGAATTGCGCAAGTGGTTCGTGGCTTTTGCCGTAAGCCTTTTTGAGGACGATGTCATCAACCATACTATCCTTGTACTCGTTGGCGCACAAGGCGTTGGGAAAACAAATTGGTTTAAATCCTTGCTGACAAAGTCATTGAAGGGTTACCTGGGACCGGGAGTCATTTCAGCCGACAGCAAAGACACGCAGATCATGATGTCTGAATGTGCCCTGATCATACTGGATGAATTGGAGAGCCTGAACCGCAAGGACCTGGCGGCCTTCAAAGAGATGATCACCCGCATCTTTTTCAAGATCAGACGCCCATATGGCAGGATTGCGGTCAACCTTGTTCGCAGGGCATCTTTTGTTGCTTCTGTGAACCATAGCCAGATCCTGACCGACACTTCGGGTTCGCGCAGGTATCTCTGTCACACTGTTAAGGAAATTGATTATCAGCATAATGTGGATATGGACGGCTGTATGGCCCAGGCATTTGCGTTGTATAAAAGTGGTTTCCAATATTGGTTTGACAAGGAGGAGATCAAAGAACTGACCAATCGTAACGAAGCCTATATGTCGAAATCGGTTGAAGAGGAGTTAATCGAGACCTGGTTGCGCCCTGTCACTGCAGAGGAATGGAATGACCGGTTCAAGTCAGTAGTTCCACAGGATATCAAGCGGTTGTCTGCCACGCAGATAGCTCAGGTGTTAATGGAAAAAGCCAAAATCATACTGATTGAAAGTACAGTCATCAAGATCGGGAAAGTCCTTTCAAAGCTGGGATATATTCGCGTGAGAGCCGGGAACACCTTTAGCTATTTTGTAAGGATTGTCTCGCAAAACACGGTCGAAATGAATACCAGGTCTACGGAAAATGCTGATGAAGTGGCTGTTCCATCTATAAATATGAATCAGAGTGTAAATAATCTTAATCAAATGGGAGATGAAAAAGATGATGAACTGCCATTTTAAATGATAATATGTGTGGGGTGTATGGTGGTGTGTAGGTGTGTATGGGTTTCTGAACCTATATACGTGTATATATAGGATAAATTTTTCTCACACATATAGTTTACAAAACCTCTACACACCCACACATACTACACACACTACACGCAAATGTTCTTTGACATCCTGAATTCTTTAAGTGCCCGGTGGTGCCGTGATGGTGGTTGCCGGTAATTGATTTAAAACTAAAATTTTTAACTATGGAAAAACTATACAAAACGATCACCTGTGGTGAATTAGATTCACCCCTGGTGAGATTACTTCAGGAAAAACTCATTCAGGCCGGAAGCGACCTGAAACGGGTCGACGGCTTGTTTGGTGAAAACACCCTTTATGCCGTGAAAATCTATCAACGCACGCATTTCGACATGTTTGGCAAACCTTTGACTGTAGACGGCATCGTTGGTCCGCAGACATGGGGTTGCCTTTACGGCGGTCAGAATGGCTTTGCGACTGTTACCCCGCCACTATTGACCTTTGCAGTCCTGATTGCACTGGGCGAGATTGGTGTACGTGAAGATCCTCCTTATTCAAACCGTGGCCCCGAGGTCGAGAAATATCTCAGCTGTGTGGGTCTGGGGCCGACTTATCCCTGGTGCGCGGCTTTCGTTTACTACTGTTTTAAAGGCGCTTCTGAAAAATTGAATCGGGCGAACCCGATAGTGAAGACTGCCTCTTCGATGAATCACTGGTCAAAGTCGTGTGGACAAAAGATCAAGGTCGAAGAGGCCAGGCGGTATCCGCAGCTTATCGTGCCGGGTTTGATATTTTTCATCCGGCGAAAGGGCTGGAGTGGCCACACCGGGATTGTTACCGGGTACAGTAATGGCATTATTTCTACCGTCGAAGGCAATGCCAGTGTCAGTTATTCTGGCAAAGGCGATGGTGTCGTGGCATTGGAACGCCGGTTGGAAAGTATCAATGTCGGGTTTATCAAATACAGATAATCGTTTTTTAGGGTATTGAAGAAAATGTAGGGAGGCCCCTTGTGGGTCTCCTAATCGGGAATGAAGATGCTTATTGATGAGGAATGAAGATTTTTGTGATAGTGCCCTGGAGACCCACAAGGGGCCTCCCTACATTTTCTGCAATGCTGTCCTTCTAAAACGAGAATACTTGATAAATAACTAAATATCAATAAAATACATTCACTTTTAAATTCATTTAAATTTATGGACAAAAATTCAATTAACGGTTCTGAAGAATATTCTTCGGGACAACAACTTCCCAATCCGCGGGAAATCATAAAGGTTTGCAGCGGACTGTTGAAGCTCAACCCTAAACGCTTTGATCTGTTAGTCTGCAGGGCAGCTGCCAGAAAAGCGTTAGGCGATAATGTGGGTGCTTTATGTGATTTAAATAATGCACTCATCATTAAGCCTAATTTGATCTCTGCGTTAAACAATCGCGGACTCATTAAATTCATGCAGAGAGATTTTCAGGGAGCCCTCGACGATTATAATGCAGCTTATCTGATTAATCCTGAATTGAAGGAGGTCATCTACAACCGTGCCAATGCATTTAGGGCGCTGGATATGTTTGAGGAGGCAATCGACAATTATAGCAAAGTTATTTACTATTGTCCGAATATGAAACTGGCATATTTCAGTAGGGGAATGGCGAAAGTTGGAATGGGGAACCCTGAAGGAGCGCTTGAGGATTTAAATAAAGCGATCGAGCTTGATAAAAGCTGTGCTAAAGCTTACTATGAACGTGGACTGGTGAAATTCAAACTCAATGATCCCAAAGGAGCAATTGTTGATTATAACAGTGCACTCAGCGTCGATCCTAAGTTCACGGATGTCTATTTCGATCGGGGACTTGCTAAATCCGGCACCTATGATTATAAGGGCGCCATTGAAGACCTCACAAATGCAATTGCCGTACATCCTGAAAGTGCAGAGAGTTACTGCAACCGGGGAGTCGCTCATTTTGAGCTGGCCCAATATGATAAAGCCGTTGAAGACTGTCTGGAAGCGATAGAACTACAACCCGATTTCATTGCAGCCTGGACAAATCTGGGGATCATTAAAAACGAGATCGACCTGTTGGAAGACGCCATGGTGGCTTTCGACCGGGCGCTCGAATTGGACCCGGACTATTCCCTGGCTTTGTATTGCCGTGGCATTCTTTATAATGAGCTGAACGATAAGGTTTCTGCTTTAAAGGATCTTCGTCGGGCCGGTCAACTGGGGATGAAAGTCGCCTTTGATGCCATCAGAGAGATTGTGGACGACTGATGACTTGAATATCGGTGTAGGGGCGACCCTGGTGGTCGCCCTTCTTCAAGCCCTGAACGAGGGCGCGATAATTGAGGGAAATTAGTGGCTGACACAATTAATCCCTATTTTTTGTTATTTGAAATTATTTAAAATCCATTGTTTATCCTCATTCTCTTTATCATTTTTGTGATACAGTTCTACAAAAATTATTTTTTCATGATCTTTGAAGAAAGCATAAATCAATCGTAATCCTGAATTTACACCACGACCTTTTAACGATCTACAGGCAATCTTTTTTACTTTGATTACACATGTTTCTAAAGTCAAATCGTCGATACGAAAACTAAACGGTGGTCTTGCATCGGGTGCAGTAGTCAAAACTTGTTTCACTACATATAAATCATCGTTGAGTGATCTGTATTTTTTCAAAAGGCTTTTTAAATCCTTTTGAAATTCGGTTAATTCTTCAAAAATCATTGTTCTTCAATTTCTTCTCCATAATTTCTCACAGAGAAAGGCGCATCTCTGTAAAAAGCTAATTCGTAATTTATTTCTTCTCCTTCTTTTGAAGCAAGCCACGGCATATCTTTATGGGAATAACTACTGATTGCAGAAGCCGACCAGTCGCTCATTTGTTCAATCACTTTGTCAATCACTTCTTTTTCACTTGCTTTCAATTCAGTCAAATCAGCTTTTGCAAGAGGAATGTAACGAATTTGCATCTTGCCGTAATACGCTGTTTTAATCCTTTGTATCATTCCCTTTTCCATCATCTGACCAATGATTGTGTCTAACTTTTGTGGAACAGGACCATAAGGCAACTTGCGATATTTTGCACCAGTCAAATGTTCTTCATACAATTCGTAGTAATTGAAATCAGAAAAATACAGCAATTTGTAAAGCACTGTTTCTCCAACATTGGGTTTGCCTGCACATCTTTCTAAAATGTATAGCAATACATTTTTGAACTTTTTGACTTGCAGAGTTGGGACAGAAATTCGTTCATCTATTTTCTCTGACTTTGCTTCGGCTTTGCCTTCAACATCTTGGCTCACTGAAAAATTTTTGGACATAAAATCATCCAATGAAAAACTCAAAATCAAAGACAACCGTTGTAATTCAAAAACATTTACCCCTCTATTCCCTAACTCTATTTGAGCCAAAGACGGTCTGGATATTTTGACACTTTTTGCTAAATCTTCCTGTGACAACCCTTTCATCTTACGAAGTTCAGTTATCCGCTGACCAATTTGTTTTTGTAAGAGTTTTATGTTCATATCAATCTGTTTATTTCAATTCAACGCCACAAAGATAGGCATTGTTTTAATTCAGAACAAATAATTGTTCATAATTCTTACAAATAGTTTTCAACAGGTGGTTTACTTAGGAATTGACTTAATTGGGTCAGCCCATTAAGCTTGAAAATTGGGTCTGACCCATTAATCTCTGTGTTTTATAAAAGCTACAAAATCAGGTTCTGCAGGCTTAATAATCGGTAGTTTAAAATCAATAGGGAAGAATATGGGGTCAGCCACCATTACTCATTCATATAATATCAAATTAACTGGAAAAAGACAGATAGAAACTTATAGTGAGGCGGGCAACTTCATTTAGACTGAAACTGTTCTTTGGTAGCTTGAAATTGTTCTTTAACAATACCGATAACTTTTTCAGAGACAATTTCGGCTATTTCATTAACAGACATACCTTGTTGAATCGTTAAGTTTTTTTCATCTTTATTCCTGAATACTGAAAGTATATCTTTATTTGATAAAGAGTTGCTTTCGCAATTGTTGTTAAAAGACAGGATGTTCATATTGTTAAATTTTAAAATAATTGTCAAAAAAATGCTGATTTAACTCTGGTTTAAAATAGTTCTTCCTCTTAATCCATACAAAACCGTCACCTTTAGAGATAATTGCCACATCGACAGGACCTCCAACACTTTCCTCTGCAAAAGTAATTCTTCTTTTTAGATAAGTCAAATATATTAAACTTTCTGCCATTTCTGCCAAATCTTCTTTTGATAAATTGCTCACGGCATTCATAAGGGGGAAAATATATTTCTCTCTTTTGATCTGTTGATTATTGTTGTTTAATTCTTCAACAATTGAATCGGTGTTTAGTTTTTTTATTTGCTCCGTTAGTTCTCGGGTGTGAACAACACCAACGTCAAAACAGATAACTTTGGGTAGATAATGGGGTCAGCCACAATTTCTAAAGAAACTGTGGCTGACCCCATTTCCTTCGCATTGTTAGTCTTATACTTTTCTACAGATGTAAATTTCCATGTTTGCTTTATAATGGTGCCTGAGTGTGCTATGAGAGAGAGTGTTCGGGTAACACTCTAAAGCTTTATTAAAGATGGGGGCGGGCCCCTCGGAACCGATTTACAGGAACTGGTTTCAAACCACCTTATGCTGCATTTGTTAAGAGCATTTGTAGTGAGCGATAAGGAAAAGGTCTCATTAAAGGGATCAGGTGACCATGTAGGAGACGACTGAAACAGAAACCGCTGATGAAATGTCGAAACCATACAAACGATGTCAAAACCGTGAATTTCAGGCGTTCACGGGATAAGCCAGAGAGAAACCTGATTACTGCTCAGGCGGCATCCGGCACAGAGGCGGCGTGAACTACATGGAGGCTTTAATATGGAACATAGGAAGCAGTCGTTTTGATGTTAAGGGAGAAATTCAAGCAGAGAACCTGCAAGAATTAAATACCGATGCAAAGCACTGTGGCGGACTGATTGGTAGTAGTGTAGATACTCCTGTAATGGGAAGAGGAGCGAAGAGATCAGATTATCCAGCCTAATATAAAATTAATCAACCAGTAAAATGGGAGGAATTAATCCACAATAGGTAAAGTCATTGCGACGGGATAATAAGAGCCGTATGAAGCGAGAGTTTCACGTACGTTCTGTGAGAGGCTTGGGCTGAAATGCCCTTGCCTACTCGACCCCATTTAATCTCCTGACCCCATTCAATCTCCCGTTTAATCCCAAATAAAATTGGTGCTAGACACCTTTAAATTTCATTTGTAGGTCAAGTATTATTGATTCCTTTTTGCACTTTGAAGAACCCTTGGTTTTTCTAAATCGAAGGATTCTTTTATTTTTTTCGCAAAATGAATTTCAGTTTTATCAAGATTCAAAAGTTCAAACTCTTCAGATTCTTGTTGCTCTAAATATTTTATATATTGTTCCAACCTTTCAATTCTTATTTCCATTCGGTCCATAATATTATTATTCTGTTTATGTATGGATTCGTCATTTGCAGATTTAGTAAAGTAGTTATTCAAATCTTCATTAAATAAACCACTATCAATATTTATTAAATCTAAGTACGCAAAATTAAATGCTAAAGCTTCAAACACATAATTACCATAAGCTGTTATTTTAATTTGATCAATATGATCACCATATGATTCTAACCTGTTACTTGATTCAATAAAGCCTTTTTTCAAATAAACATCTAAGTGTTTTTCACAATCATCCTTTAAATTATACTTTTCTTCAAATTCTTGAACAAATATTTTAGCGTCAATAAAACCTGTTGGATTGGATGTGAATTTTTGTGCTAAAAGATTTAGAATCCGTAAACCAGTGAAATGAGAACTATTAATATCATTCCTCAATCGGTACAAATTGGGGATTCGACTTAAATTTTCATCATAAAATATTCTATCAGGAATCATCATTGGTTTAATAACTTGATGAATTTGAAATACCCAAAAGGGATTTTGGGAAATTTGGACAACGTTAGTATATCCAGAAGTAATAAAACCTCTGAAAAAATCTAACGCTTGTCTAACATCGCCATGTGTTGCGAATCGTAAAAATTTAGATAGATGAGAGTCATTGTTTCTTAGCTGAGAAATACAAATGTCTAAGAATTTTTTAACAGTACTCAAATCACCAAATGTCTTTATCCCGTATTCTAAATCAACGTCTTCTGTATATGTGAGTTTACTTATAATATAATCCAAACGTTTAATTATTACTTCCGGAATAACTGGTGCAGATAAATGATATCCAGGAGTATGATATGCGTCTAAAGCACCTTTTGTTTTAGCAATATAAAAACGTTCTTCTCTCATTGCTATTATAACCAAACAACTCAGTTTCCTTGCAATTTCCACAGCAGTCAAATAGCAGATATCTTGTAATTCGGGATTTAATTGATCCATATTATCAAGGAAAATTATTAATCCCTTGTTTTTGGTTTTAAATCTTAAACTGATTTTTTCACAAAACAATTTTGTGTTTTTAATATGTTCAGTTAGGAATGAGCGTACAAGTTTCTGGTAATCTGCTGTTTCTGGATTCAAACCAACCAATAATTGCCTCTCAAATACCTCGAATTCATCAGAAAACAATTTTAAGATATCTTCACGTGATGCATTTAAAAGGTTCTCTTTATCAATACCTATTTTTACTTTTTCCCATATTTCTGTAGTTAAGGCTTCTGAAGTTTGTGACGAATCAATTAAATCTATCAATGCAATTTCAGAATACATATCTATTTCAATAGGTCTTATGTGAAATAAAAATCTCTTTAAAAAAGTCGATTTACCTGAACCTCTTCCACCAAATAGGATCATTACGTTATCTAAATTCTCTTGCTTTATGATTTTTACAATATTAGTTCCAAATGCCCCTCCGGCCTTATCATCTGAGAAATCTCGAAATCCTTGATTCTTAAAATATGGAGTTAGAGAATCATTTAAAAATCCATGTACGTTTTTTTGGAGTTCATCATAATGTCCCTTGTTTGTCACATAACAACTATCCATAAATTCATTATCTGATAATGGAATAGGTCCAAGAAACTTTCTTGACAATACACTTAAAGTTCCAGCATATTTATTGCTGTTTACGGGTGAGTCATACGAAGTAATGTGTTGTTTTGGGAAATATATTTCAGAATATGTTTTTTTATATAAACCAATGTTCTTGGAAATTGAATTTAACTCAACCATACTTGTATAACCAAGAAGATTTATTGCTGTAGTATAATCTTGTTCAAAGAAATCCAAATTTTTAATAACAAAAGCTGGTAATTTTTTCCAGGGTTTTTGATTAGTCGAAGTAATTTTAAATATTATCCACACAAGACCATTAGTAATTGCTCCGTATTGACATAACATATCTTCGCAATATTCTTTTACTTGATTAATAGCTTCTTTTATATTGTCATCAGATATTAGTTTGTCAATTGTTATTTTTTGAAAGTTATTAGTTAAATTCACAGTTATTGGCAATTCAAAGTAAATTCCAACTTTTTTGCTTTCAATAATTAAGATTGGTTTATCAGCCTTATTTTTTAAAATATAGTCTGCTCTGTTTCCCTCAACATTAAATTCAACTGCAGTTTTGTTCTTAGGCCATTTCAGATATTTTTCAAGTATCTCATCAATTACTTTAAACCTGGTTTCAGCTTCGTTAAATAAATTCAAATCAGAGTAATCGCTTTTTATTTTTTTAATGAGATCAATTTCGTTCATGATAATTTCATATTTTGATTAAACTTTAAGAATGCAAATAATTAATTTTATAAGTTGGGTAATTAAAAGGTAATGGGGTCATCCATTTCGGCTTAATTACTCTGTTGTAGTAAAAGTATCGTTATAAATATCCTGAAGATTTTTTCCTTCAAAAAGCCAGTAGGAAGTAGGTTGTACTGCGTAATCTAACCCTAATAGTTCCTGAGTTACTGCAGTAAGAGAAGATTCTATTCCTTTGAATAATACTTTCCTGTCTGCGCAAACTTTTACTTCTATGCTATTTCCATCTTTTGCATAAAGTAATTTTGCGCCGACTGGAATACCCATTGCTTTGAAGTTAAGGGGTGGTCGACGGTTTGTTTTTAGTTTTTCACCGGCAGCCTTGTCAACTTCAGTCAGGTCGTTGTTGATTTCTTCTGTAATCTCTTTTGTAATATCACTGGTTCTGTCCAAAAGCTTCAAAATAGCAATTACTTGTTCAGGATTGATTTTGAAGAATTCACGTTGTGCATGAATTTTGTAAGGATTGAATGCAATGTGTATTGCTTTCTCAACTCTGGCACAGTCTGTTACTTTACATGCAAATTCACATTCAAATGGTACCGGAACACTTGTAGTAAAAAGTTCTTTGAGTCGGGCATCTACATTATCCCTGTTTGTCATTCCAATTTTAACCAAATCAGGCATGGCCGGATTAGAAAGCACGTATACAATTCCGTAATTGGTAGTAGTTGTTTTCATGTTATATGTTTTGGTTCATTTTTGGATTAGTTTTCGTACTAGCAAATTCAAATTTAGCCTTCAACTATTTTTATTTCTTCATCGGTTAACTCATACAATGCATACACCATCTGGTCAATTTCTTTATCAGTGGCTTCGATTTTGGATTTTAGGTCAAGGGCTATTTTAGATTCATGTAAAAAGTAGCTTTCCCATTCAGCTTCATTAGATAGGGATAGTTTTATTTTCTTTTTTCCGAGTTCAGTAATGAATTCAGCATAAGTAAGTAGATACCAATTCTGAAGCCTGCCTGGTAATTCATCTAAATCAAATTTTCTCTGGATTGTACGTTGAAATTTTTGAGAGTTCTCTTGCAATATTTTATTTAATGAAAGCATTTTATCCGCATTTTCTATAAACTTATAACTGCTTATAGATTTTAATTCAGGAATTGGAAATGGTTCAAGATATTTAGTTTTGAAAGTAAAAAAACCACCTCGTAAAACATATCCAGTATTTAGAAGAAAATACCATAATATAGATGAATTTAAAATTGCTAAAATTACCTTATAATATTTTTGGTATTCTTCTCTCAATATGAGACTATAACATTTTGTATTATGGTAAAAATTTTCCTCATCTAATGTCATATTGGTTCCCAAAGAAATCTCTGGTGTAATTATTTTAATTTGTTCAAACAAACTCATTTCCCTTGATCTGTGAAGACTGTACCAACATGTTGGATTTGTTTTATATCTGATCTTTTTTTCAATTAGTTCATCTTTGTAGGGCAAGAAATAATCGTATGCAAGAGGAAATCTGCTTTTGAAAATAGTTTCCTCATACGGAACTGTTTTACCATCATTTTCATAATGGGGGTATATAACAAAGTAATTATTAAAGACTGGTTGATATTTCTTGACATCTTCGCCCTTCAATATAGGTTTTACTATTTCGCTTTCAATAATTATTTCAGTTTTACTTTTCTCTGAATATCCAATGAATTTATCCCCAACAATTTTCCCTTTTACTAAATATATTTCATCTCCGACTGAAACTATACCTTGACTGATAAATTTAAATATATCATTAAGCGATTGAGGCTGATTTTTTAATTTTTGGAGAATTAAGTTAGCATTATTACTTTGAATAGCCCATCGAGTAGTATCTTCGAGTAGATTATAATTTAATATATCAAATTTAAAGGGCACAGAAATTTCAAAAGGATTAATTTGTTTAAATTTAAAAAGACTATTATTATGCGATAAACCTAAAATACAAGTATACGTTGATGCATCATTGAAAACCATTTCAGAACCAAAGTGTACAATTTGATTTAGTGCTTTATTTTGAAATAAGAAATCTCTAATTCCTTTACCAAAATCGCTATTGATGAATTTATGAGGCAAAATAAAACTTAGTATTCCTTTACTATTCAAAAGACCAAATGCTTTTTCAATAAATAACACATAAATATCAAAGCGTCCAGTTGCAGATTCAAAATGACTTTCAAAATAAATTGATTCTTTTTCTAAATTTTCCCTTAAACCTTGAACTCTTAAATAGGGGGGATTTCCAATAATAATATCAAAACCTCCTTTTTCGAAAATCTGTGGAAATTCATTTTGCCAATTAAAAGCTTTATCACCGGCTACTGCAGGATCATCGATTAATGAGTTTCCGCATTTGATGTTATTGTTGAGATCGTTCAGTTTTCGGTTGGGTTGGGCGGTGCGTAACCAGAGAGAGAGTTTGGCTATCTCGACACTTTCTTCGTTCAGGTCGACGCCAAACAGGTTGTTTTCAAGGATGCTTTTTTCGATATCACTCATAACAAGTGCGTCGCCAAATAGCTTGGCGTGGAGTTCATCGATGTAGCGGTGTTCTGCAATCAGGAAGTTTAATGCCTGGTTAAGAAAAGCACCGGATCCACAAGCGGGGTCGCAAATAGTGAGCTGCAATAGCCAATTGCGATATCCGGTTAGCTTTTCGGACAGAGACAGGGTGGCTTTCTTCGGTCTCTTTTTATTGGTGGTGTAGTCGTCCTCAATGATCTCCAGCTCTGCCTTTTTCTCGGTGCAAAGTTTTCCTACTGTGTTGTCGACAATGTATTTCGTGATGTATTTCGGAGTGTAGAAGACGCCATCCTTTTTCCGTTTGGTCTTGCTCTTGTCGATCTCTTGTCCTTCGAGTTGTGCCTTGATTTCGTCTAACTCGTTGAGGGAGTTTTCGAAGATATGGCCCAGGATGTTGACATCGACTTCGCTGGCAAAGTCATAATCGGAGAGCTTTGCGGTGTGTTTATACAGCAATTCGCAATCAATCTTCAGGTGATCTAATATTTCATCAGGTTTGAAAAGGCCTCCGTTGTAAGCAAACACATCATATTTCTTCCCTTTGAATCCTAAATTGAGGTATTCGAAATATTTCTTGAACCGATTATAGAGTGGGACGTCTTCATCGAGTTCCTGTAGCTTGCGCCAGTCGTTCAGCACTATTCGCACTGAATTCGGGGGCAACAGTTGACGGTCTTCGGCAAAGAAGAGGAACAGAAAACGGTCTAACAGCTTTTGTGATTTCTTGAACAGGGTCAAAGGATCGTATTGGGGATTGAGCAACACCAGATTCTGATGGAGCTCACGTTTGAAAAGGGAGTAATCGTTGTAGAGTTTCTTGGTGATGATGTCTTCCTGACTAATGGATTCTTCCTTGATCTTGCGGGGGATTCCACGTTCAATGTTTTCCCAGGCCAGGCACAGATAGAGTAATTCGAATTCCTTTTCAGTAAGGGTAAAGAGATTGAACTCGATGTGTTCAATGGCATTGTCGATATAGAAACGGAGCTTTTCGAAGTTCGAGGTGATGATATAAACACATCCTTGTTGATTGTTTTTGTAGCCGAATGCCTGGTCTTCAACTTTGCTCAGGTCGGTGGTGTTGGTGCTTTTGAGTTCTATGACACCAATAACCTGTGGGGTGTTGTCTTTTTTTCTGAGCAGTATGGCGCCATCGGCCTTCTTGCTGTCTTTTATGTTTTTGTGTTCTGTGGTGAGGTTGTAGTTTTCAGACGGATTCAAGGTGTAACCCAGTACATTCACAAACAGATTGTTCAGAAATCCTTCCTGATATTGCTCTTCTTTGCTGTTGCGGATGTTTTCCTGGATGGCGGGATCGTGGAAATGTTTTCTGAATCTGGCGTATGCTTCAGTTAAGGCATGCTTGTCTAAAGCCTTTAAGTACTTATTGATTACAGTGTTCTGAAAAAATTCCATAATAAGATCTATTTGGAAAACCGGATATACTGTCTCCCCTGTCCATTGATACTTCAAAGAATTGTAAAGATATAAAATAATAATGTTAATGTCCTATCGGACAAAGGGTGGGGGCGGGATTATTTTCTATTGACAATTAAATAATATGGTGCCTGACACCATTAATCATTCATTTGCTCTGCGCACTCATCTATATAGTATTGTCTTGCTTTAGAGTCCTCAACTCTCATTATCAAGCGATAATGTGTCCATCCTAATTCCCTACGCAGTGCGTAGGATTTTTGATGATCAGCAAATGTAAGAAAGAACTTTTTGAAATTATCAAGATTAGCCACCGAGAAACCTTTGCCTAATTCATTTCCTAATTGTTTTGAGAATTCTTTAATGTAAAAAGGTGCCTGACACCATTAATTCTATTTGCAAAATACAATAATGTCACCCCTCCGAGGCTATGTAAAAAAAGATGATTTATTACAATCATGACGCCCCTCCGAGGCTAAAAGGGGCGGCTTTTTTGATGTTTTTTTGAATTTGGTGAAAAATGGCACTCAATGGCACTGAATGGCACTCAATGTCACCTACATAAACTTGATTTGAGGGTTGGCTATTTTGTAATTTAGGTATGTTGATCAACAAGTATGCAATTTACTGAATTATGAACCAGGTTGCTGTTGACTGTTGGATATTGCCTTTGTAAAAGAAGGGCCTTGCAGCAGAGCAACCACAAAAGCTAAGAAAATGGCTATTCTTATTGGTGCTATAAAGTATCGCAAGAGCTTCAAAAGCATCCGAAATTATGTGACCCTCCACGACCCCAATGTTTATGCCGGGGAAAAGGGAGGCGCAAACCGCGACCTGATTATGAACAACCCTGCCTTTGCCCGTACGCGTGAAAACATGAACGAGTTTGGCGGATGTGGTGTCGCCGTAAAGGCAATCCGTCGCGGTCTTCTGAACCTGCTTCCTGAGCAGACCGACAAGTTTTTCACCAGTCGGCTGATGAAGGTGGTTAAGGATATCAACCTCTGGGATCATGACGGTGTCCGTGGTAAAAGGGGTATCCTCTTCTCTCAACAGAGACCTTACCTCTCAACCTTTGTCTTCAACCCAATGCAGGATGTCGCAGGTATGTTGGACAATCAATTCTCTTGTGAACACCCGATCGAACGTGACGAGGCAACGCTGTCGTTGACTGCGCTGACTATCAAGTCGATATTGGTTCCTGCAGGCGCTACACACTTTCGTGTGCAGAATCATGTGAGCATCATCTCTGACTATGTTTACTCCGAGGCAAATCGTCGTTACGAACCGCTGAGTATGTTGAACAAGATGAGTGCTCATATTTATTCTGAGTACACTCCGGTTGGTACTGCACTGACTGATGAGCTCGTGGTTGCTTTTCCGGTAGGTACTGCCCCGGGGGATGATGACTCTGTGATCCAATGCGTTGGTGTTGAGTTTTTTCAGAAGATTGGTGCCACCAATTACTATCCCCTCAAGGGAAGTAGCATGAAGGTGATTGACGTGTACTGATCGTTGTAGGTGGCTGCTGCGGATTACAAATCCGCAGCAGCTCTAAAACACTCAACTAATGCTGCTGCAGATTACAAATCTGCAGCAGTTATCAAATCTTAAAACTTAATTACCATGAATCCTTCCGCTGATTTAACCTGGATGTTTGGGGTGCTGATTTCGATCTTGTTGTCGCTGGTGGTCTATTTTGTGCGCCTGCTGCATGTGGATTTCAGAAGGATGCAAAAGGACATCGCTGAGGTTAAGACGACTACACAGCTCATCAAGAGCGAATTTAAAGGGGGTCTGGAACTGATCAACCAAAGGGTTGGACAGCTTGAGGCCAAAGTGAAACAATTTGAAGCTATCTTATATAATTCTATAAAATATGAAAAAGAGTAGTTTAAGTAAGTTTAAAATACCGGAGGTTGATTTATCCCTTGCCGAGAGGGTGATGGCGCCGACACCTAAGTTCTTTAAAACCCTGCGTACAATAGGGATTTTGATTGGATTGGTGGGGGCATCGATATTGGCTTCTCCGGTGGTGTTGCCTGCTGCTATTGTTACCGTTGGGGGTTATCTGGCCCTGGCCGGAAGTATCGTAACGGGGGTGTCGCAGACTGCAGTTGGAAAAGAATGAACAATAATGTCACAACGAATGTGATGTAGGGATGGCCCTTGTGGCCATCCCTTTTTATTTGTATTATCCGTGGATGGCCACAAGGGCCATCCCTACATCTCATTCGTTCAATATTAAATATTTGGGTTAATGGTGTGAGGCACCATTTAATTCAGGGGTTAGTTTAGCAGGAACGCATCCATTGCTATGGTTGGTTTACCGGTGCTGTCAAAAGCTCCCTTGTTGTAGTTTTTCCACCAATAAGCTTCGGGCTCCCAATAGAAAACACCTAAACAGTTTTCTCCAAGCGAGGCGCTACGGGTCATAAGATCAAGTAGCATGGCTTTGCAACCTGCTGCATTGCTCACATCCATTCCTACTTCAGAAATCATGACCGGTTTGCTGTATCGTGAAACCATATCAGTCATATTCAGCAGCAGGTTGTTGAGGTAATCGGTGTAAACGGCATCGGGATAAACCGACATTCCTGTAATATCCCATTTCCCGCCATTGTTTTTGAGGGCATCAAAGTTCCAACGGAACAAGTTGTTGTCGTTTCCATTTGAAACATGAACGATTACTTTTATGGCGCTGTTGACTGCTTTTACAGCATCGTAGCCGCTATTGATCAGTGATGCATAGTTGGCAGGACCTCCGGTCAAAGAGATCTTTCCGGTAGGCCATAAGAAGCCATTATCGATTTCGTTTCCTATCTGTACCCATTCAGGATTTACACCGCTTAGCTTTAAGGTATTCAGCACATCATAGGTATGATCGTAAACAGCCTGTTTTAAGGCAGTCATGTCTAAATTAGTCCAGGCTACAGGTTTAGTTTGGTTTGAAGGATCGGCCCATGTATCACTGTAATGAAAATCAATCATGATTCTCAACCCTTTGTTTTTGGCCCTTACAGCCTTTGCTAAAACATCAGCCTTATTGTTCCAACCATCAGTCGGGTTAACCCAAACCCGGAGCCGGATGGAATTTATGCCTTTGGTTTTTAAGACATCAAAACAGTCATTTTCAACTCCGGCGCTGTTGTAAAACTTCTTCCCTGCTGTCTCCATTTCTGTTAACCAACTTACATCGGCACCTTTTGCATATGTGCCGGTCAGTATTGGCTTTGGGGGTGTGACTTCAGGTATAGGTTTATTACAATCCACTAAAAGCAGAAATGAAAACAACAGTATTATGATTGGTAATTGATTTTTTTTCATCATTAGCGAGAGATTAATTTTTTACTACTTTTCGGATGATAGTTTTCGAACTGGTCTTCATTACGATCAAATAAATGCCTTTTTGTAAGGATTCCAGGTTAATGGTGGATTGATAATTACCGGGAGAAAGTAAACTCTTTTCATCTATCTGTTTGATCACACGTCCTGTTAAATCACATAAAGTCAATGACAGGGGTGAGGAATTTGTTAAAGTATATTTCAAATTCAACACTCCTGTAAATGGATTGGGTGAAATATCTAATAAAGATGAGGTTTCGGATGTTGGGAGGCCGGTAGCCGGGAACTGGAAGGATAATGAGCGATCGCTTACACAGTTGGAATAGTCGATGACCTTTACTGAATAAATTCCGGATACAGTTGGAACATAGCTGGTTGCCAAAGCTCCGGTAATAGCAGTTGTGTCTTTGTACCATTGATTCCCCTGATAAGCGCTGGAGTATAATGTCTTGCCGTCTGTGGAAACAGTGATTACAGGCTTGGCAGGTCGTTGTAACACATTAATATGTACGGTTGTTGAAGATGTGACATTTCCATCGTTGACTTCAACAAGATAGTCGGTTGTAACATCCGGTGTTGCTACAGGCACTGCTGACAAAGGATCGGATAGTCCTGCAGATGGTTTCCAGCTGTAGCTATAAACTCCGGTCCCGCCACTTGCTTTAACCGATAACAGGGCAATACTGCCCTGGCAAATGCGGACAGGATTTACAGATGCCAGAATTCCTAATGGCAATGAAGGTGAGATGGGTGGAAACTGAACATTGTCAATCATCACTATATCTGAACCACCAGAAGCGATATAGTCTTTCTGATAGCTCCACTTGAAGGTATGAATCCCGGGTGTGACTACAAAAGCAACCCTGGTCCATGCGGTTTCTCCTGACCAGGAACCCTTTTCCAATCCATCAACGGAAAACTTCAGGTAGTCTGCCAGTTTTTCTGAGGAGGTATTCAGCCAGAAACGGATCGAATCATCTGCTACTACTTCAAGCGTGATGAGCAGATCAGATGTTTGCATGTCGCCGATTATGCCAGAACGGGCTGAGAATTTTCCAGTAAGAGAAGAAGAGGTATTCGTGATGGTCCATGGATTATTGCCACCACTTAGCCAGTTCATAGTATTAAGATTTCCTCTTTCAAAGTCTTCAATCACAGGAGTATTGCCAATGATACGGATAAAACTTTTTTGAAGAGATGTGGCTAATGCATCCAGTCGGAATTCTAAATCGACAGCGATTCCCAATGGCGCTGTATTGCTCACTAAAGCCGGGAATTGTGGATTGTACTTTGTCCCTCTTACCATTGTCCCTAGATTGACTTCAGGCTGACTGATCGTGATATAAGGGCTGCTGCAGGTGAGTTTTGCTATTGCGTTGACTGCCGGGGTTAGGCCGGTGTTTTCCAACGGGAGGGAGATGATTACATTTTCACCGGGATCAAGCTGTCCGTTTTTGTTTCCGGTATTATCATTGATGATAAGGGTTCCCGGTTGGATGATGGGTGAAGTATTGACTTGCGGGAAGAGGATATTGTCAATCCATGCGCAATCGCTGCCTACACTGGTAGCTCCATCCTTGAGATAGGTCCATCTGAAAGTATGGGTTCCAGCGGTGACATCGAAGCTGACATTTCCCCAGTCCTGTTGCCCCGACCATTCTTTAACGAGCAGATCATCAATATAAAACAGTAGTCTGTCATATCCTGCCTCTGACGATACTTTTCTGTAAAAAGAGATCTTTCCGTCCCGAAGAATATTGAAAGAAATGCTGAGTGTCGAAGACTGGGCATGGGTGATGGCTCCGGAACGGGCACAATATATGCCTTTTTGAGGATTGATATTTGTAATGGTCCAAGGTAAAGATCCGCTTTGAAGCCAGGGGAGGTGATCAAAGTTATTGGTTTCAAAGTCTTCGCTGATGATGCCGATTGTGAGTAGATAGTCTTTACTGATGGAGTATTTCCCTGATGCTGTCGCGAGTAATGATACTTTTGGCATAGTTCCCAGGGGGGCATTTGATGCAGCAGTGATATTGAAATCAGCCGTCTTCTGTGCGCCGGGTAACAGATCTCCCAGAAAGACTGTTGGATTGTTTAGCGTAAGAAATAGATTATCTGACGATATAGATAGTGTTGTATTTTTCGAAATGCTTTGTCCAGTGTTAGTTACAGGGATCTTTAGTGTGAAGGTTTCTCCGGGATCGGCTAAGCCATTTCCGTTTCCCGGAGAGGGGTCGTAAATGACTTCTGTTCCGGCTTCCAGTCTTCTGGAACGAATGGGTAGGGTGAACTTTGATGTCCAGCTGTTTGTACCATCAATCACTTCAAGAGTGAGATTGGCAACATGGCGATCAGGTGTGAGGCTATCGATAATAATCTGGAAAGCATCATTGACGGTAGTTGAGCTTGAAGGAGCTACCGATCCCCAGTTTGCAACTGGTTGTTTGACTTTGACAAGCGTATCCTGTGAAGTGAGTTTCAGAATCAGACTTCCTGAAGTCTGTTGTCCAAAGTTCTTCATGCTGATATTCAGTGTTGGTTGTTCGCCATAATCGGCAAAACCATCGTTATTTCCAATCGCATCATGTAGTGTGTAAGAATTGAGCAGCATATATGCCCCGGTTGGAGAATCTACTCTTACTGTTCCACGAAAGGGTTCCCTGTTCTGCATGGTAATCACGATATCAGCATCTCCTGCAGTTGTAACAGGACTCATATTGACGACCGCAATCCCGTCAGAACCAGCCATAGCAGCCCCATAAAGCTTGCCACTCATTGATATAGCAGCATAGGCATTGGGTTCGGTTTGTATGATAAAACTGGTGGCACCGATGGGCAACAGTTGTAAATAGCTGTGTGTAAGTGGTTTTGGAATTCCGTAATACATTGAAAGAGAGGGATCGCCCATCAGACAGTAGATTTCCCAGTAATAGGCTTTGAGTGTGGAATTTGATTGTTCAACAGCCAGGTTACCGGCTACCAATAGTTGTCCCTGAGTGATAAACCATTTATCTGTCCCTTCGTTGTGCGTGTGAAAAGCGCCATCCAGAGCTCCGGGATGTAGTGCATCATAGGTAGGATTTCCTGTTATCGCCTTAAAACCTGTACTCCACCAGAAATCTTCATCCCAGTAGGTGTCATTTGAGCCGCCAATATAACCGATAGCTCCTTTTCCGGACATCGATAATACAGCTTTTGCAAAACAATCCTGATCATAACGGGCACTCTGACAGCAGTTACCAACCATCAGCGTATACTTGTGATCATTTTTTAAATTTGAAAGTTCAGTGGTTGTGAACTTTGGATTTGTCCATCCTGCGGCACTACAATGAGCAGTATAATTGGCAAATCCAACACCGGAAGCTATGTTTTGCATGGTCTTATCCACATCAGCAGGTACTGAAGGTTGCAAGACTACAGATGCATCAATGTTTTGGGAGGCATTAAAATAGTTATCGCTCGCATACCTGATCTGTCCGTTGCTCCAGTTGAGCTGATGGCTGGCATCGGCTCCCGATATCAAAGCTGCTTTGCCCAAGTAAGAGGGATCGGGCATCGTGTATTTTTCATATTCGAGTGTCTTGTCAATCATCACTTGAAGCTCAGCAACATTGGATGCCGGAAAGCGTCCGTAGAAAAGTTCGGGGAGCTTATCCCCGTTGTATTCTGCATAGTATAAATCAGTGACATGCTGGCCAATATCTGAATGAAATGGTGGCAAAAGGGTCACATCACCAACAATGAGCAGAAAGCTCGGGGCGCTCATTCCCGGTGGGGGATTAAGATAAAGATTCTGAAGGTATTGTTTGATTGCAGTAGGGGTATTTCCAACGGCAGGGTTATCGGTATAGGCTTCAATCACATTAAATCCCTTCTGGGTTTTCCAGTCAATAAAAGGCTTTAGGGCCGTTTTAAAGAGAGGATTTGCAAGAATGACATAAGTGACTGGCTGAGCAATAATCAGTGCTTTGGAGGTGGGTTGTGAGTGATTGGCAGTAAGACTGAATATGTTCTCAAAGTATGGAGAAGAAAGAGAAGTTGCCTGAGCAGCTTTTGGAGTTGAAAAGCTTACTTCAACTTCCAACTCTGTGCAGATGCGTAACTTTTGGGTCACAGGATTATATTTCACTGCAGAAACATCCAGCCGCATCAACCTGATACCTCTCAAAAGACCGGCATCCTCTGTCCGGACTGTTATTGTATCCCCATAACTGTTTTTGTTATAAGTATCAGCATTCATCAGAAAGGGTATCGTCCGGGGGTCAACATCTGTTTTTGGAACAGGAGGTTGAGCCGGAATAATCTGATACCTGATGCCAAGATCGGAGGCGTTATAATCCTTGTAAACTGCTTTGGTTATAGTTGCTTTAACAATTGCGTTTTCAGGAACTTCGATTAGTTTTCTTAAAACAGGTAGCGAAGGATCGCCTGCAACCTGAGTGGATGCATAACCTTCAATACCGATAACACTAAAAAGTCCTTTTACAGTACCCTGATCATAAACATCTAATGCTGCAATCCTATTGTTAAAATGAAACCCGGTATTACTATTTTGAGTGATCTTAAACCCGGATTGTCCGGATACCAACACTGCTTTTTGAGACATTACCTGTTGAGCTAGTGTTTTTGAAGAATGCAAAATCATGACACTACCTGTTATCAATACGATGAGCAGAGATAATAAAGGTTTCAAGTGTCGTTTTAGATTTTGCATGTAGTGATTGGACTATTTGTTACGCCCCACAAATTTAATCCAAATAATGAGGAAAGGTAACCTCATTTCAGTTCTTTTAAAATATCAACTCATTTTAGATGGTATATGTGAATTATGTAATTTTTTTAAATAATTGTGTAACGTTTTTTAGACAAACTGTACTCACCTTTATTAAAACAAAAAACAACTATTTATCACAGAATTATTTTTCTAAACACCTATTAAAACCAATATATATTATGAACGCAACAGCAGTTTTAACCAAAACAATTATCAAGAGAAAAATCATGGGGCAATCCAGACCCATAACATGTAATGATTGTGGAAACCAGTGGACCCATGTTGATGGAAGTGGATTCAGATCTGCTATCTTTTATTGTGACCTTTGTGCCAACAGAAAGAGTACTTTTCAAAGTAGATTGAATAAAATGGAATTTTTAAATCCGTCAAATTTGAAACAATGCGAATGTGGAGGAGCTTTTGTAATGAAAGCAACAATCAGATGCCCTCAATGCATGAGTACTGATCTGGAAATAAGTTCAAATATTACTTCCTGGGACTAAAAATGAAATTTCAAAAACTTCTAATGACTACCTTCATCCTCACTGGAATCATTCCAAATGATATGCTTGTATTTATTATAAAGAAATGAAATGATCAATAATAGAATACCTAGTGTGACAAAAACGATGGTACGGGAAATAGTGCCCATATCCTTCAAATCGTAAAAAAACAGTTTCATCAAGGTCCCACTAAAAAGAACAATAGCCCCGATCCTGAGGTGTTGTTGTTTCTTCCAGATTCCAAGCACAATTAGCAAAAGAGCATAACCGCCCCACAGTAAGCTTAACCCCAATTTATAAGCCTGATCACTTTTGAAGAAGTCGATCCAGGTGATGAGTTCGCTGCTCAGAATCCAAAGAATTACTGTGTGCAGAATCAGACTATAGGCTTTCTCTAATTTGAAATCAATAAAATCCTGTCTGACGTACCGGTAACAGATTAACATCATCGGTAAAACAACAAGATAAGAAATATATCTGAAATTGAAGTTAAAGCTCCCGGGATGATAAAAATCTGTTGAACTTTGATTTAGGAAGCTATCGCGTAACTCACTCAAAGAATAGAGTCCCTGGGTTAAAAATAAAATAATCAGAATAAGATTTGCCTCAAGATTTATATATCCAAGTACCCTGCTTTTTAGAATCCTGATGTTGAAAATGGATAGTCCTACAAAGAAAAGTATACTATAATTGAGTAGAAAAAGAACTCTGTATTGCTGCAAATCTGTAAAATGTTTAAAATTCAAATCATCATGTGGCAAACTATGGCTGAGACTGATTGCAGCGATCTGTTGATTGCATAAATTACTGATTTCAAACCAGAACATAAAGAAAAGAGCACTCAACAATATTCCCGGAATTACGATCTGGATGATTATATAGGGAACTGCCGTTTTATCTAACTGCGTTTGGTAATCGTCGTTTCGATTCAACATATTGATAAAAGCAAAAACAGCAACAAAGAGAAGAGAGGTCACAAAATAGATATTTGTAATTGGAACAGTATAACTACCTAAATGATAACCATGATTCCAGTCCATTAATATACTCATTGATGCAAGAATCATCAATACATAACTGATGCTCTCATAAATTGAGATCTGTTTGATCCTTCCAATCCAGAACAGAAGACCTGCTTCTCCAACCCAGAGTAATGTAACCCAATTGCCTGTATACTGAACAGGAATTGCTATAGTGATAAAGGTCAATGCCAGGGTTGAAATAAAATAAAACAGGTGCCATTCGGCCAGTTTCATTTTATAGATTATCACACATACCAATGCCTGAATCAAGGCAGTGATTAATGTGAATAGTCCCAGATATTGAGATCCATTAGGATGAGCATTTAGTAATGCGTAACCTATTCCATAAAACACGAAGGAGTTGACCAGAATAAGAATTACATCCAATGTATTAAACAGCTCTTTGCGTATCAGGTTGTATGTCAAATAAGTAACATAAAAGATCAGATAGAATACCGACAAAAACAAAAATGCATTAAAGAAATGGACTAGATCATAATATGATGAGCTATACCATGTGAAATAGATTAACCAGGATAAAACAAATGATACATAATAGATGGGTTTCCAGTATTTTTTGAAAGCCAATACCATAATTCCCAGATTTATTATAGACATGTATGTAAACAATACAACCATATTCCCGGTGTTATCACTCAATAAAAAAGGGACTGCATACGCGCCAATCATTCCGATCAGGGCAATGACCTGCCGGTCGTATTTAATAGCAGCATATACCGTAAAAACCGTGATCATGACCATTAATCCAAAAGCCATATATAGTGGTATAAGGTCATAAAAGCTATAAGCTGCATAGGTGATAAAATAGACAATAGCCATAGCCCCACTCATCAAAACAGAACTATAATTGTTGTACCCCTTTTTCAATTTGATGGCAAAACCAAATAGAACAAAACCAACCAGATACCCCAACAGAATTCTGGTTAACGGGCTAATCAACTGGTGATCTATCGCATATTTAGCGCCAATGCCAACACCAATAATAGTAATGAGAATCCCGATTTTATTGATCAGATTCTCTCCGATAAATTTCTCAATCTCTGATGATTTATTTGGTTCTTCTATTTGAAATGAAGCAGGGTTAGCTTGTTTCCTGGCTTCAAATGAAAGGAATTCTGCCTGGGGATTGATGTTGTTTTCAGTTGGCTGAATAACCGTTTCAATCTTTGGGGGTTCAAAAGCCGCAACTTTGACAGATTCTGTAATTACTGGTTTAGGTGCTTCCACCACCTTGTTGGTTTCGACGGTATTAATTGGTAAAGAACGTTTGATTTTCTCTAACTCACTGCTTAGTTCGGTTATCTTTTCTTCAAAATGTTTTTGCTTTTCCAGAAGCAGGTTTAACTTCTCAAGCATTTCATTTTCGTTAATCCGATCATCATTCATGGCCAAATAATTAAAAGTAAAACAACTGTTTACGAAGAATTTCAGGTACCAAATTTAAATAAAAAATTGAATTAATAGATTTATGTAATTTAATACCTAAAATAAGCCAATATGAATGATGTAGAGTAACTTTTGTGAATTTAATTATTTATGGATCTACCCTGTTCCAATCAGGTGTTTCACACCCTAGAAGATTCTTTACAAAGAAGTCCCTTCGTCGGCGTTCTCCATATTTCCCTCCTGAAGTATGATTCATTCCCGGGAGTACTACAAAATCAAAATCCTTATTGGCTTTAATGAGCGCATTTACCACCTGCATAGTGCTGGCCGGATCAACATTATCGTCAACCTCTCCAACCATCAACAATAATTTTCCTTTAAGTTTGTAAGCATTGGTAACATTAGAACATGAGTCGTATTGTGGACCAATCGGATAACCCATCCATGCTTCATTCCACCATATTTTGTCCATTCTGTTGTCGTGACATCCACAGGACGAAACAGAAACTTTATAAAATTCAGGATGAAAAAGCAATGCACCCATTGCACTTTGTCCTCCGGCTGAGGTTCCATGGATGCCAATCCTTGTAAGATCCATGTAGGGATATTTTTTGGCTGCTTCTTTGATCCATAATATGCGATCAGGGAAACCTGCATCCTTAAGATTCTTCCAGCATACATCATGAAATGCTTTAGACCGTAAAGATGTTCCCATGCCATCAATTTGTACTACAATAAAACCAAGCTCAGCAAGTGGTGAAGTCGATCCATTGTAAGCTGCAAATGATTTAGGAACAAATGCACTGTGTGGTCCTGCATAGATATATTCAATAATAGGGTATTTCTTTGCAGGGTCAAAATTGGATGGGCGGATAATGATGCCCCAAATATCTGTCTTGCCGTCTCTCCCTTTAGCGGAAAAGACCTCAGGTATCTTCCAGTTTGTTTTTAAGAGTTCAGATATATCAGCTTTCTCTATCTCCTTAATAACTTTTCCATCTTTTGATTGACGAAGTACGAGTAGTGGTGGAAGATCAACACGTGAATAGTTGTCTACGAAGTATTTCCAATCAGAAGAAAAGCTCGCTAAATGGTTTGCGTCTTCGGGTGTCAGGTCAAAAAGGTTAGACCCATCAAAATTTATCCGATAATAATGTACCAGGTATGGATCTTTTCCGGGGACTCTGCCGGCCCCTTTAAATACAATCTGTCGGGCCAGCGTATCAACATTTACAACTTCCCTGACTACCCATTCGCCTTTAGTGATTTGGTTTTTGATTGCTCCGGTTTTCCCGTCAATAAGATAGAGATGGTTCCACCCATCCCTTTCCGATGCCCAGATGATCTCTTTTCCATCTGCTACATCGAATCTATACTTTTTCTGGCTGTAGTCAAAAAATGTCTTACATTGTTCATCAATGATAACCTTGGTTTCTCCGTTATCAGCATTTACTGAAACTATCTGATAGACCTGATGACCTCTCTGATTAAACTCAAAAGTAAATGATTTGCTGTCTTTTCTCCAACCCGTTATGTCTAATGAATATTGATTTTCAAATGGAGTAGTATTTATTGCTATCTGTTTCTTCTCTTCAATGTTAAACAATACAGGTCTTTTGATCGGTACGGCATCGCCCGGTTTCAGATATTCCCTTGTTTCAAGTTTAGGTTGTAATTGATCTGTTGGAGATGATCGTACAAAATAAATGATGTGTTTTTTATTGGCAATTGTTTTACTGCCAGCCAGCCTCTTTGAGTCTGGTGACCAAATCAACCTTGATGAATAAAAGTCACTTTCGGATCCGTCAGAACTGATCTGAGTTTCTACTTTCGAGTCAATATTTCTGATATAAACATTGTAATTTTTTGTATAGGCTTCATATTTTTTGTCCGGTGACTTTATTGCCCTGCTTTGTTTGAGTTCTGCAGTGTCGTTACCCCAGTATGCATTATTTGGGCGTTGATTTCTAACCCGTTCTGCTTTTGTTAATGTGTTTTCTGAGATAGTATAATTCCATTTTACTGAATCAATTACAAAATCCAGGCTTTTCAGATCCTTTGTAAAGTTGATTCTGGATATAGGCAGCTTAAAGGGGAGCACCTTTTTGCCGGTTACTTCTGAAATCTTCCCGGCTAATTTATCCTGATCGAAAGCTGCTGTCTTTGTCCCTTTCTCAGCGTCAACAATCAGAAATTCTTTTCCTTTTTTAGTGGAATTGATATACCAGAAAATATGTGTTTCCGGTATCCACGTTGCCTGAATGTTGGAAGAATAGACCCGGTCATTATTTTGAAACAGTGAATCTGCTCTTTTGTAATCAGCAAGGGTAGTTTGGGCTTTTACTACTGAAGTTGAAAGTATCAAGACAAGTAAAAGTTGAGCAGATATGTTTAATGATTTCATTCTCATAGCGACAAAAGGAAGTTTTTAAATAAGAACAACAGTCAGGCAACTTATCAATTAGTATATTTTTTTAGTTCTATTTCAGCATGAATCCTATCAATAACAGTTTTTATAAGCTTATCCAATATGCTGTCTTCGGTATAATCTGCAGGTGCAAGATAATCGGCTCTTTTTTGACTGATCAGATCCTGACAGATTTGTTTAGGTGAAAGCTTACTCTTTTTGGCCCTTAATTTCGGATTATAGACAGCAATTGCCGTTCCACCCTGATATTTAATCATCTTCATTGCAGGCACATCTGTCTCACCATCCCCAATATATATCATCTGACTAAAGGGAACCGGTCGTTTGTCCGCAGGAGTATATTTATTGATTTCACTGTTATCATAAGAGTTTTGTATTCCTTTATTGATGCGGAAAAGGAATTGTGTCTTATTCGTATAATTGATTGCCAGAGCAGGCCAGGTTGCAACTTCATTAGAATCGTACCGAAAACCCGAAGCAAAAATGTATTTAAAATGGCTGGCTATTTTAGTTCCCTGAACAAATTCACGCAAACCTGAAGAGATGATATAATGTTCAAGAATAATGCCTTTTTCAAACGCATATTGATTGATTCTGTCGAAATAGCTTTCTACACCTTCAAAAAAAGTAATACGTCTCCCATGATCTTCGAAGTCCTTTTTTCTAACAGGTAAATTTTCTACAGCAGCCTTTTGGAGCATCAGCTGCATGTAAGCAAGAATCTCATCCATGTCATTTTCACGGGCTAATTTTTTAGCTCCTTCCCAGAAAGCACTGGCATTAATCCCTAACGATGGTATGAAAGAATGCTCCTGCATATTGCCAGGTGCAAGCGTCCCATCAAAATCATAAGCGATAGCTATTGTATTATGTTTCATTGTTATGGATTAAATATTAATAACCTCACTGATCTTTGAAGTTTCTTTTGTCCTAAATTCGGTTCAAATATAGGGTTTCTATTATTACTATAAAACTAAAACAAATAATCAGTAAATTTACAATATAATAAATTTCAGCTCCGAATTGCAATTAAAATCTCCCTGAAATAGTTTAGAAAAACAGAACAATGATCAAAAGAAACTGTTTGAAATGAGTAATAAATTCAAATTTCCGGAGTTTGTTGTAAAAAAAAGGTGGTGGAAATTAATAGTTGGATACAATTTACATAATGCATCTTAAATATGACTTGGTTTTTAATTGATGTAAAATATTGAAAATGTATATAAAACATGATTCTTAAAAAAGATATTCTCAATTTCATTAATACTAAAGGCAAAAAAGAATTTGATCCATACTATGTATATGATAGTGATGTGATCAGGGAACATTGCCGGGCTTTTCAGAACATTTCCTATCAAAACAAATCAATTCATTTTGCCTCGATGGCAAATATCAATCCTCAGTTTCTAAGAATTGTAAGAGAAGAAAAGATCAACATATTTGTTAATTCCGTAATGCATTTGGCGGTTGTTCAGGAGGCTGGATTTAGCAATCGAGAAATAATTTTTACTTCATCTGCACTTACGGGGAAAACAATGCAAATAGCTCATCATAGCGGTGTACATCTTAACCTTGATTCACCCAATCAACTTGAATTGTGGTTGAAACTTTTCCCCGGTGAGCCAATAGGAATACGCTGTAATATTGGTGACAATGTTACACCTTACGCATCGCACGCTGGATATTTTATAGGTTCAGAAAGCCGGCTTGGATTTACACGAGAAGAAATTGCACAAATAGCTGATAAATCAGTTATTAATTGTTTGCATTTATATGCTGGTACCGATATTTTTGATATCGATTATTTTATCAATTGTTATAAAGAACTATTAGATATTGCTGTCGATTTTCCAAATCTTGCGTATTTGAATTTTGGTGGAGGATTTGGGGTTTCTGAAAATGGAGAAATTCAATTCGATTTTTCTGAATACAATAAGCGCGTAACTCAACTTATGTTGGAGGTTTCTCTTCGTAAAGGATCATCACTAAAGCTTATTTTAGAGCCGGGTAGAATTATTGGCGGGGAAGCAGGCTTTTTTGTTTGTAACATTACCGATGTTAAAAAAAGAGGGGATCACAGGATGGCAGGAGTAAATGCTTCAACTGTTCAGTTTTCGCGTCCTCTGATGTATCCCGAAATTGCCAATCATCCGGTTGTGATAATCAGGGATGAAGTTCAGCTTATTACTGAAACACTCTTTCCGACTACCATTTATGGTTGTTCAACCTATTCAAGAGATTTGTTTTCCAAGATGATTCAACTCCCGGAATTGGAAATCGGCGATACAGTTGTATTTGGCAATGCCGGTTCTTATTCGGCATCTTCATATTCACATTTCCTGGGATTTCCTCATCCTGAAGAATATTTTGTATGATAATCGAACTAATTGAAGGTAACCAGGCATATAAGACTTTCTCGAAGGTTAGTACTGATGTTTATGTGGGAAATAAATTTTACAGGGGAACAGAAGCCAGTATTGAACGACTGTTGTTAAACTCAGACTGTGCTTTCAATAATCATTCTACTGTCAAGAAATTTGTTGTACGGGATGGTAATCATCTGGTTGCACGATTTGCACTCATTCAAGATCAACGGTTAGCGGATTATGTACAGGTTTCATTTTTTGAAGCTCAAAAAGGACTCGGAGATATTTTCGCTCTTATAAGAAAGAAAATCTCATTACATTTTCCTTTTTGTAAAAAAGTGGTTGTCGGTTTAAATGGTCATTTAAACTATGGTGCAGGTATATTATTGAATCGATTTGAGGAGGTTCCATTGTTTGGGCTTCCTTATAATCCGGATTACTATGCCGCTTATTTTAAAAGTCTGCGATGTCGTAAGATGCATACATTCAGGCTAAATCTGGAAACGTATACATCCTGGGCTAAGGCATATCAGTCACCCAGAGTTCTGAAAGGACTCACCCTGCGCTTCATGGATAAGCGAAATATTAAAGCAGAAAGTGCTTTATACACTCAGTTAAACAATAAGGCATTTACACAACATCCATATTGGGCAAACCGTGACAATGAAGAAGATCTTGAACTATTTAAGCCATTCCGGTATTTGTTGGACAATGAGAATCTGATATTTGCTGAGATCGATGGAAAGCCGGTTGGATTCTATTTATGGTATCCCGATTTTAATCAAATGGTTTCAACCCAAAGAGACCTCAATGTTTTAGATGTCATAAAATTCAGGTTAAAGAGTTCAATTGATACTATCCGTTTCACCGAAATCGGAATTGTTCCCCAATACCAACGAAGTCCTGTAGCCCTGGCATTGATGGATAAATCGGTGCAGACCCTTATCGGGAAAGGCTACAAATTTTGTGAAGGGGGATTTATATTTGAAGAAAACCTTGCTTCAATGGCTTTTGTGAAAAGGCTTATTCAACGAAGTCATGGCTTCATTCCTGAACCTTATCGCCAGTTTGCTGTTTTTGAAACCTCTCTGAAATGATGACATTTCAATGTATAGAGGAAGCAAAACAACTTCCACCCGAATGGGATGAGCTTGCTGAAAATTACTTCCAGCAAACTGATTTCCTGCTTCATACTGAAAAGTATAATCGTTGTCATCAACGGTATTATTTAGGCAGGGATGGAGATAAACTTGTTTCGGCCGGTATCGTGTATTCTTTGCGACTTGATATTCTTACCTATCTCAAAATTAAAAGTCCTCTGACAATACATATTGTAGGAATACCCTGTTCGGTGTCAAGTCAGGGAATATTTGGGAAAGCACTTGACATTGAGGCATTGAAAAATCATATTTTTGAAGCTGAAAAGGGATTTGTCCTTATTTTGAATCTGAAAGATGAACCTTCAATCGGGTCAGGGGCTGCCGGGAAAACGTTACCGACAGTGGTGTTATCAAATCATTTTGCTGACTGGGAGGATTATACTTCTTCTCTTCGCACAGGTTACCGACGGAGGTTGAGGCTAATCAATCAACCGGAAAAGGATTTAAGATTCGAAAAGAAACCCTGTTCAGAATTCACAGGAACGATGTATCTGCAATACCTTGAGGTTTTTAAAAGAAGCAGTGGAAAGCTTGAGAAGTTAACTTTTGACTTCTTCAGACATCTCCCGGCCGATTTTATACTTACGGTTTGTAACAAAAACAATGAAGTGATCGGTTGGAATATTGCCTTATTCGATCAAAACACCTATTATTTTTTTCTGGGAGGCATCGATTATAAAAAGAATAGGATTTACAAAACATATTTGCGATTGTTATCTTCAATTGTTAGTGATGGTATTGAGATGAGATCAGATTTCATTGAGATGGGTCAAACAGCAGAAATTCCTAAAATGAGAATGGGAGGGAAACCAATCCCCTTATATATGGAAGCTCATCACAGTAATATCTTTTTCAATAAGTTGATAAAACTATCCGGTAAATTTCTGGAATACAAAAGAAAGCTTGAAAATACACATTCATTAAAACAGGACAAAGCATGAAAATTCTGATGGTTAGGCCAAAACCTTCTTCTGAGACAATTGGATTGCAACATGTGATGATTGTTGAACCTTTGGAACTGGAAATTTTATGTGCTTTAAAACGCGATAATGACACTGTAGTTGTTCTTGATATGATTCTGGAGAAAAGAACTTTTGAATCTTTCGTAATAGAACATCAGCCCGATGTTTTATGTGTATCGGGGTATATTACAAATGTTTCAACTATGATATCTTATTGTCAATCGGCAAGACTTCTCTGTAAGAAATTAACAACTATAGTGGGTGGTGTCCATTGTGAGGTATGTCCGGAAGATTTTGAACATGAAGCCATTGATTTCAGGGTTGTAAGAAATGCTGCAGTGATATTTACAGACTTACTCAACCATATTGAATTAAATTCAGAACTTCAAAAGGGGGTATTTAGAAAAGGTGATAACGTCAAAACTGTTCATCTTCCCGCTTTTGATTTTAGGGTTCCATTACCTGACAGAGATTCAGTAGCAAGATATCGTGAAAACTATTTTTATATTTTTCACGATAAAGTCGCCCTTATTAAAACATCTTTTGGTTGTCCTTACAGCTGTTCTTTTTGTTTTTGCAGAGTTATAACTGATGGTAAATATATACAGAGACCGCTTTCAGATGTTCTCCGGGAACTAGAACTGATCAAAGAGCGAGAGATTTATATCGTTGATGATGATTTTCTGGTAGATAAAAAAAGGTTGCAGGAGTTCATCTCGGAAATCAGGAAAAGGAATATTCAAAAGCATTTTCTGATTTACGGGCGCGCTGACTTTATTGCTCAAAATCCTGATGTCATGCATGAGCTTGCAGCAATTGGACTAAAGACCGTGATTGTCGGATTTGAAAGTTTCTCGGATAAAGTGTTGGATGCCTACAACAAAAAGACCTCTGTTGAAATGAATAAAAAGACTATGAAAGTTCTCCAACAAAATAAAATCGAATGTTTTGCATGTATCATCATTCCTCCGGAATGGGACAGACAGGACTTCCGAAACATGGTGAAGGTTGTCAAATCGCTTGGAATCCATTTTGTAAATTTACAACCACTAACACCATTACCTAAAACCGGTATAAGTTTTCCGGCAGATCAGATTATAATCGCAAGGAGCAATTATGAAAAGTGGGATTTGGCACATGTCTCGGTTCAACCTTTAAAATTATCTGTGCCGGATTTCTATAAAGAAATACTCAAAGCATACAGTTCTATTTTATACAGCCCCAAAGTGCTTTGGACATATCTCACCACCTACAAACCAGCCATGCTTTTCAAAATGCTGATTGGAAGTTATAAAGTAAGTAACCAGTACCGAAAGAAAATTAAAGAAGCCCAAAAAAATGCCTAAAATACTATTTATACAGCCCACACAATATGCTGAAAGCGGGAAATTGTGCAAACAGCACAAGATCAATCTTCCCGGTCTGGCTTTTCCTTTATTAGCGGCCTATACTCCATCGAACTGGGATGTTGAACTCTTGATTGAAGTTGTGGACAATATTGATTTTGAGGCTGAAGCAGATATTGTTGCCATCGGGAGTATGGGTCATGCTATTTTTCGTGGGCTGGAAATAGCAGCAGAGTTTAAAAAACGGGGGAGAATTGTGGTCATGGGAGGATACATGGCTTCTATTGCTTATCAGGAAGCCATGAAACATGTTGATTGTGTGGTTATTGGTGATGCTGAGATTTCATATCCCAAAATGTTGAAAGATTTTGAAGAAACCGGAACCGTAAAATCTTTTTACAAAGATCCTGTCAGTGAGTTGAAAAATCTACCCATACCCAGGTATGAATTGCTCACGCAAAAGAGAATTGGTTCCATGTTACCTGTTCAGGCTGGCAGGGGGTGTACATTTACCTGTTCTTTCTGTTCAATAGCATGTCTTTACAAGGGAAAATATATATTTCGACCGGTCGATGAAGTAATCAGGGATATAAAAGAGGTCAAGCGATTAGGCTTCAACCGCTTTTATTTAATCGATGACAATATTGTTTCGAATCCAAAATATCTCAAAGAACTCTGCCTAAAGATTACCCCACTCAAAATGAATTGGGCAAGCCAATGTGCTATTCATCTGGCTAAAAATGCTGAGCTATTGAAAATAGTCAGAGACTCTGGTTGCGACCTGATGAGTTTTGGGGTGGAAAGTATCCAACAGGACGCCATTGACAGTCTGGACAAACCCTGGCTCAAAGCAAATGAGCATGAACAAAACATCAAAATTCTTTCTGAATCAGGAATCATTGTGAGTACGGAAATGATTGTGGGTACCGATTTTGATACAGAAGAATCGATAAGGGAAACCTATCAGTTTGTTTACCGCAATCGCATACCCATCCCTCGTTTTTACATACTTACCCCGATCCCAGGCACCGATCTATTTAATGAGTTAAAAAAGGAAGGCCGGTTGTTGACTGAAGATTTTGAACAATTTGATGGAGCCCGGTGTGTCCATATCCCTAAATGCATTGATCCTGAAAAACTGACTGAAATGTATTGGTGGTTAAATAATCGGGTTTTTTCTCTAAGAAGTATCTTACATCGGACGCTGTTCAATATGGTTCTCTGGAAAAATCCCGGTATGTTGCTTTTCTCATTGGGGGTAAATTTTCATTACAGACACTATGTGAAGAGAAAAATTACACCTAATATCTTTTAAATGAATGAATAACAAACTGTTGTTTTCATAATCATGATAATGACAGTCTATTCCTTTATCACAGCGCGGGTTCCTAAATCATACTTCTGGCCTGAACGAAGAAAGAAAAAAGGTCCATTTGAAGCCGTAGAGACCTCTTCCCCATTAACAACATGATTTGCCCCGTTATCCTGAATTGTATTGTAATCGTAAATGGCAACATAAGATTTTCCAAGTACTGTCAGTATATCTTTCTGAACTAGAATTGCAGTAGATTCATCAAGCCCTATCCCTATGAGTTGAGGGCTTAGCTTAATAAAATTTACCAGATCAAACATGCGGTTCCTTGTGAGAAGGTGCTGATCAATAACTGAATTCCTGAGGAATCCAAGGCCCTGAGTATGATCGCCAACCAGAATCTGAGCCCCTTTGGTGTCGCCTCTCCAAAGGAAAGATCCTTGAATTGTTGCTCCTGCAGAGGATCCAGCTATAACTCCTCCGCGTTCCAGAACCTCAAAGAATGCTTTATGCGTGAGCGTATTGAGATAGGAATCTGCAATTCTCCACTGACGGCCTCCTACAAAAAACACCCCTGTGGCTTTTCTAAGAGACAAGACAAATTTTTCACTGTTGGCCTCTTTCAGATCATTGGTGTGTAGCAGTGTCACATTTTTAATTCCGGTTTGGATTTTCATTTTTCTGACCGAAGCTGTATCATATGCAGCTGAATCACCTCCGGCAGTTGTAATCACAACAATAACGGCCTTATCACCTCCTCCGGCAAGTTCTGTGAATTTACTCCACATTTCGGGTGTTGTTGTTCCTCCTCCAATGATTATAAGTGAGCCTTTTTCAGGGCCATGCTTTGTTGTTGAGGGTATAATTGTGATCGGTGTTTGAGAATAGGTATTGATTGCAAATAGAAGTACAATCAGTGTTAAAAGGGCTTTAATGTTATTCATTTTTTATAAGGTTATTGTTGAAAGTATGTAGGTATTCATATTTTGTGAAGTGACTCAGTAGAGCTTTTTTACCCACTTTCAAAATTATATTATTTTAAAATATTAAACTGTTTTATTATTGGGAAACTGTTTAATTGGTCTTATATTTGTATATAATAAACCAAAACAAAAAAGATATGAAAAAACTAGTTTTATTAATCGTTGTCTGTATTTGTGGTTTGATGAGTCAAACTTCATATGCACAAGTTTCTATCAGAGCTAATATAGCTCTTCAACCTATCTGGGGTCCGGTAGGCTATGATTATGTAGATTATTATTATCTACCCGAAGTCGAGGCATATTATTATGTGCCTACACACATGTTTTTCT
>Ga0209748_1000171_pt1 | contig 39297 bp, 31 predicted proteins | sample BarGraIncu00421A_FD_185490 | JGI IMG/M metagenome (GOLD analysis project Ga0209748, IMG submission 185490) | Arctic peat soil microbial communities from Barrow, Alaska - Barrow Graham LP Incubations 004-21A (SPAdes) (version 2) | ecosystem: Environmental > Terrestrial > Soil > Wetlands > Peat... | reverse complement strand
AGACCAGATCAGATTTAAAGTTGCCGTCACTGATTGGCGACAATATGTTATTGCAACAGAAAACAACTGCAAAAATATGGGGCAAAGCAAACCCGGGTAGCAAAATAAGTGTTTCTGCGAGCTGGAATGCAAAGGGTCAGTCCATTGCAGGAAAAGATGGAAAATGGTCAGTTAATTTAGTTACTCCTGAGGCCGGAGGTCCTTATACAATTACAATATCAGGTAAGGATACCACTATTTCAGTTAAAAATGTACTTATCGGAGAAGTGTGGTTTTGTTCAGGTCAGTCTAATATGGAAATGCCACTTGCAGGCTGGCCTCCGAAAGACACTATAATGCATTCGTCAGTTATGATCGCATCTGCTTCAATTCCTGAGATCCGTCTTTTTAATGTTCAGAAAAAGATTTCAGGTGATCCTCTCGATGACTGTGCAGGTAAATGGGAAATTAGTACTCCGGAAACTGTTAAACAGTTCAGTGCTACTGCATATTTCTTTGGCAAAAAATTGTACAATGATTTACATGTACCTGTCGGCCTGATTGAATCTGCATGGGGAGGAACACCCTCGGAATCATGGACTTCATCAGAGTCACTTGAAAAGGCCGGTGAGTTTATTTCAGAAATTGAAGCAATAAGGAAATCGGCTCCACTTCAGGCAGAATATCAAAAATGGCTGAATACTCTTAAAAAGGTAGAGCTTAAACCGGCCGGAAATGATCAATGGAAAGATCTGAGTTTTAATGATGAAAATCTGCAATCCACAGAATATAATGATAATACATGGCCTGTAATGGTATTACCAACTCAATTTGAGAGAATTATCGGTGAATTTGACGGGGCAGTGTGGTTCCGGAAAACTATTAATATACCTCAGAGCATGAACGGAAAGGATCTTGTTCTTTCTTTGGGACCGATTGATGATATGGATCGGACATTTTTTAATGGAAAGCTGATCGGATCAAATGAAGCTTCCGGTTTCTGGCAGGTTGACAGGAATTATGAAATTCCGGCATCGTTGGCTAAGCCGGGTGTAAACACAATATCAATACGGGTTCTTGATACTCAGGGCGGAGGTGGAATTTATGGTGCCCCGGAAAAGATGAAACTCACTTTGAAAAGTGATCCGAAACTATTTATCCCACTTAAAGGGGATTGGAAATATCAGCCTGTTGCAGAATTGATAGAAAATAAGTTTTATATTTTCGATATTACCAAAAATGAGTTCCTTACCAGAAAGAGACCGGTGCCGATTAGTCCGTACACTCCGACAGGTTTATATAATGCGATGGTCCATCCTGTAGTACCTTATCAGATTAAAGGAGCAATATGGTACCAGGGGGAAACTAATGTTGGAAGAGCTGCTCAGTATTCAAAAATTTTTCCGGCTATGATCCAGAACTGGAGAACGGCATGGGGTATAAAAGATTTTCCCTTCTATTTTGTTCAGATTGCTCCATATGTATATTCCGGTATTGATTCAACGGAATCCGGATTTCTCAGGGAAGCCCAGGAGAAAGCGCTTGATCTGGCCAAAACAGGAATGGTGATAACCCTCGATATTGCAACTGTAATGAATATTCATCCACCATTTAAGAAAGAGGTAGGGGAAAGGCTCGCACTTCTTGCTCTGAATAATGACTATGGAATGAAGAATCCCTGTGTGGGACCTGTTTATAAATCGATGTTGGTGGCAGGTGGTAGAGTAAAATTGCAATTCGATAATATTGGTGAGGGATTGATTGCAAAGAATGGCAATCTGAAAGAGTTTGAAATTGCCGGTAAGGATGGAAGATATGTTAAGGCCAATGCAAAAATTGTTAATAACGAAGTTCTTGTATCTTCACCTCTGGTCAGCGAACCGGCCTCAGTTAGATATTGCTGGCGTAATGGTGCCGAAGCATCACTATTTAATAAAGCCGGTTTTGCTGCCTGGCAGTTCAGGACAAAAGAATAAAAAAAATCAGTCTTCGGAGAGGAAAGTTTATTAATTTAGCAAAAATTAATCTTTACTAACGATGAAAAAAATTCTATTATTATCACTAACCCTGGTCGCAGTTATCTTAACTTCCTGCAACCTGTCAACAAAAAATAAGGAGATGGTTAAAAAAGACGTATTCGGAACACACAATGGAAAAGAGGTTTATTTGTTAACTCTTACAAACAAAGCAGGGAATGTAATCAGACTTACTAATTACGGAGCAAAGATCAATTGGATCGAAGTCCCGGATAAAAATGGCAAAAAAGATAATGTTACATTCGGATACGATACTTTTGACGAAACACTTAAGGGTGATATGTCATTTGGATCAGTAGTTGGAAGGTATGCCAACAGGATCGCCAAAGGTAAATTTACCCTCGACGGTGTTGAATATAAGCTTGCTATTAACAATGCCCCTAATACGCTACATGGCGGCCCTGGTGGATGGCACAGCGCTATATGGGAAACTGCAGTTGATGAAAAAGCCAAAGAACCGACAGTGATATTTACACTGAAAAGCCCCGATATGGAAGAGGGCTATCCGGGCAATGTGGATGTTAAGGTTGTTTATACATGGACTGATAAGAACGAGATTGTAATTAATTATACAGCTATGACTGACAAGAAAACTGTATTCAATATTACCAATCATGCTTATTTTAACCTTCATGGTGCCGGTAATGGCAATATTCTTGATCATCAACTCGTTATTAAAGCTTCTTCCTTTGTGCCTGTTGATTCAACCCTTATCCCGACAGGAGAAATTCGTCCGGTTGCAGGAACACCATTTGATTTCACTACTCCTCATACCGTTGGTGAAAGAATAGCTGAAAAATATGATCAGCTTGTTTATGGAAAAGGGTATGATCATACCTTTGTGTTAGACAATAAGGAAGAGGTTGATGCAACAGTCTATGAGCCTGCCAGCGGACGCATGCTTGAAGTTATCACAGATCAACCAGGATTGCAGCTCTATACCGGAAACTTCCTTACCGGAAAACAAATCGGTCACGGAGGGAAGCCGTTTAATTACAGGGCAGGTTTGTGTCTTGAATCGGGCCATTATCCTGATAGTCCGAATCATCCTGATTTTCCGACCACTGTGCTTAATCCTGGTGATACGTTCAAATCGACAACTATATACAGGTTTTCCGTTAAATAGATAACTGTTTAAAATGATTTGCCGGATCTGAAAATTTCTTTTCATTTCCGGCTTTTTTATTCATGCGATTTTAATTCAAAAAGAGTTTCGATTATTTCAGATACTTTTTATTTGTTCTACTGTAGGTCAGATAGAATATTGTATTATTTTTATTGGAACTTTATAGACAAATTTTCACATTATGACTACACGAAGGGTATTTTTAAAAAACACTGCAATAACTACTGCAGGCTTGGGACTTGGCGCTACTTTAACTAGTACGTTGGCCGGCTGTGCTCCTTCCGACAGGATAAATATCGGTCTGATCGGTTGCAACGGGATGGGTTTTGCTGATCTGACTGAATTTCTTAAACATCCTCAGGTAGAGTGCATTGGTTTGTGCGACATCGACGAACATGTTCTTAACGGGAGAGCTGCCGATGTTGAGAAAATTAAGGGGAAGAAACCGGCAAACCTGTATAAAGACTGGCGTAAGCTGATCGACAATAAAGAGATAAATGTGGTAATCGTAGGAACGCCCGATCACTGGCATTGCCTTCAAATGATTTCTGCCTGTGAAGCAGGGAAAGATGTATATTGCGAAAAACCGATCGGCAGAACCATTGAAGAATGTAATCTGATGGTTAGTGCCGCCAAACGTTATAAAAGTGTTGTTCAGGTTGGTCAGTGGCAAAGGAGCGATCCGCACTGGCAGGATGCAGTTAAGTTTATCCGGTCGGGTAAGCTTGGGAAAATAAGGCTGGTCAGAGTATTCTCATACCAGGGTTGGTGCCCATCTATTCCGGTACTGGCAGATGAACCTGTTCCTGCAGGAGTTGATTATAACATGTGGCTCGGACCGTCACCAACTCGCCCGTTCAACCGTAACCGGTTTCATTTTACCTTCAGGTGGTTCTGGGATTATGCCGGGGGTTTAATGACTGACTGGGGAGTCCATCTTCTGGATTATGCATTGTTTGGAATGAATGTCACTGCTCCGAAATCAGTAATGGCTATGGGAGGTAAGTATGGTTATCCGGATGATGCATGCGAGACTCCTGACAGTTTACAGACAATCTATGAATTCGACGGATTCAATGTTATGTGGGACCATGCAATAGGCATTAATGATGGCGCTTACGGACGTAATCATGGATTAGGTTTTGTAGGTGAAAACGGGACCCTGGTAATAGACCGGGAAGGTTGGGAAGTAATTCCGGAAGTTGTCAGCGGGAAAACCCGTATGGAAGCTGTACCGTTGAAACAAGGAACCGGACAAGGCTTGAAAAATCATGTAAATAATTTTCTTGAATGTATCAATAGCCGTAATCCCAATACCAATGCAACTGCTGAGATCGGCGCTCATATAGCCAAATTCTCTGCACTGGGTAATATTGCCTACCGTACCGGCAAAAAGCTCATCTGGGATGGTACAAAATTTACAAACGACTCAGATGCCAACAATCTTCTTGTTCCGAATTACAGGGAGCCTTGGAAATTACCTAAATTGTAGATGACAGTTTTATGCAATCCCAATAATTATTTATAACAGAATGGAAAAAAATTATTCCCTCAAATTGGTCCTGTTTCTGATGGTAGTAACCGCTACATTGCAGGCACAGCAGAATCCATACCTATTCCCGTTTCGGAATCCTTCACTTTCTATTGATGAAAGGATAAATGACCTTATTCAAAGGATGACTCTTCAGGAGAAGGCTGATCAGTTGCTTTACACTGCACCGGCAATTCCCCGACTGGGTATTCCGGCTTACACCTGGTGGAATGAAGCACTTCACGGAGTCGCAAGAGCGGGTTACGCAACCGTATTTCCACAATCAATCACAATTGCGAACTCATGGGACGAAGGACTTTTATTCAGTGTGGCAACCGCTATTTCTGACGAAGCAAGGGCAAAATATCATGAGTTTCAAAGAAGAGGTAAGACAGGTATCTACCAGGGACTTACATTCTGGTCTCCTAATATCAATATCTTCCGCGATCCGCGATGGGGAAGAGGTCATGAGACTTATGGTGAGGATCCATTCCTTACGGGAAGAATGGGCTACGAATTTGTCAGAGGTATGCAGGGTGATGATCCAAAATACTTAAAAACAGTTGCAACTGCTAAACATTATGCTGTTCACTCCGGTCCTGAGCCATTACGACATTCATTTAATGCAAAAGTAAGCGAAACAGATCTCAGGGAAACATATCTTCCTGCTTTCCGTACACTGGTAATGGATGCCGGAGTGTATTCCGTGATGGGAGCATATAACATGTTCAGGGATTATCCATGCTGTGCTAATCCTATCTTATATGGTATCCTGCGTAATGAGTGGGGTTTCAAAGGTTATATTGTTTCTGACTGTTGGGCAATTTCCGATTTCTACAAGTTTACCCATTTTGCAAAAGATGCTACTGAGGCAGCAGCCCAGGCTGTGAAAGCCGGAACTGACCTGGAATGCGGATCTGATTATAAAAACCTTGTAGAAGCAGTTAAAAGAGGAATATTGACAGAAGATGATATCAATATCGCTGTTAAAAGGATCTTCACTGCCAGGTTTAAACTTGGAATGTTTGATCCCGATGAAATGGTACCATATGCTCAGATACCTTTCTTTGTAAATTGTTCAGATTATAATAATTCCCTTTCACGTCAGGCAGCCAGGAAATCAATAGTTCTACTTAAGAATGATAATAATATTCTTCCTCTTTCAAAAGGTATTAAAACTATTGCTGTAATAGGGCCTAATGCGGATAATTTTGAATCGTTGATCGGTAATTATAATGGTATACCGAAAGATCCTGTTACAGTACTTAAAGGGATTAATAATAAGCTCACTCCTGGTACAAAGATAATCTATACGGAAGGAAGTGACCTGGCTGAAGGAATTCACAACTTGTCACCAATACCTTCACGCTACCTGCAGACACCCGATGGAATTCAGGGTGCTTTTGGTGAGTATTTCAACAACAGGGATATGAATGGGGAACCGGTTTTTACTAGAATAGATGACAATATTAATTTTTACTGGGAACATTTCTCTCCGAGGTACGACATGCCAGATGACAATTTTGGGATCAGATGGACGACATACCTGGTACCTCCTGTAACAGGAACCTATGCCATTGGCAGCTGGGGATCATCTGGTTATGAAATCAGGCTCGACGGTAAAAAACTAATCTCTTCGATGAATGAGCATGAGGCTATTCATATAGAAGCACCGGCCGAACTCCAGGCTGGCAAAAAATATAAAATAGAAGTTCTTTACAAAAATTATGCGGGCGATGCGGCCATAGAGCTTTTATGGGCACCACCACGGCCAAACCTTGCAGAACAGGCTGTGAAGGCTGCAAAGGAGGCTGATGCTGTTGTTCTCGTTCTTGGTTTATCTCAGCGTCTTGAGGGTGAAGAAATGCCAATTAAGATTGAAGGATTTACTGGCGGCGATCGCACCAATCTGAATCTGCCTGCAGTACAGGAGCAGCTTCTCGATGCTGTTACTGCAACAGGAAAACCTGTAATCGTAGTATTAACAAGTGGTGGAGCATTATCAATTAATAAAGCTAATGAGAAAGCTGCAGCTATATTACTCGCAGGTTACGGTGGACAGCAGGGAGGGAACGCAGTAGCTGATGTACTTTTTGGTGACTATAATCCTGCCGGAAGACTTCCAGTAACATATTATAAATCAATAGATCAGATCCCTGCCTTCGAAAATTATGATATGGCAGGAAAGACTTACAGATTTTTTACCAAGGAACCTTTATATCCCTTCGGATACGGTTTGAGTTATACAACTTTTAAATACGACAATTTATCAATTCCTGAAAAAGTCGTAGCAGGAGAGAAAGTTACTGTTAAGGTTACTGTGACAAATACAGGAAAAATTGTCGGTGATGAAGTAGTTGAGCTTTACCTTACTGATGAAAAAGCATCAACCCCAAGGCCAATCCGTCAGCTCGAGGGATTCACAAGGATTTCGCTAAAACCCGGGGAAAGCAAAGTTGTTGATCTCAAAGTTGAACCACGTCAATTCTCAATGATAAATAATAAAGCAAAAAGAGTGATTGAACCCGGGTATTTTACTATTGCAATAGGAGGCAAGCAACCAGGATTCAAAGGATATCTCGATCCGGGGTTTACTCAAGTTGTCACTGGCAGGATCAGATTGACCGGGAAAGAGGTAAGTTTTGAAAATTAACATGAAATAACCAGCATATATTGCAGCCAGAAAACCATCTTCTTCAGAAACGGGTAACTCTTTTTGACGGAATATCAATTGTTGCGGGTGCAATGATTGGCTCCGGTATCTTCATTGTCAGTGCAGATATTGCCAGAAATGTCGGATCTCCAGGCTGGTTGCTGGTAGTTTGGCTGATTACAGGAATTATGACTCTGATCGGGGCAATCAGTTATGGTGAACTGGCCTCCATGATGCCTCATGTAGGTGGTCAGTATGTTTATCTCAAAGAGGCTTATCATCCTTTGATTGGTTTCCTGTTTGGATGGACAACCTTTCTTGTTATTCAGTGTGGCACTATCGCAGCCGTTGCCGTGGCATTTGCTAAGTTCAGCGGAGTTCTGTTCCCATGGATCTCAGAGAAGAATATTCTTTTTGACCTGGGTCCGTTGAAGATCAAAAGTACAATGGTAATTGCCATAGCTATGATCTCATTTCTGACATGGCTCAATACAAGGGGCATTGTAACAGGAAAGACTGTTCAGAATATATTTTCATCAACCAAGGTGATAGCTCTCTTTGGATTTATTGTAATAGGTTTTCTGGCTACAAAAACTATTAATTCTCTGGAGATCAACAAGGAGATTTTCTGGAACGCCACTAAGATTGGTCCAGGAAACCAGACTATACCTCTTGTTGGATTTGCATTGATTGCAGCGATAGGATCTGCCCTTGTTGGATCATTGTTTTCGGCAGATGCCTGGTATAATGTAACCTATATTTCAGGTGAAGTTATTAATCCTAAACGGAACGTACCGTTAAGTCTCTTCTTCGGAACTCTGATTGTTTCCGTAATTTACCTGCTTACCAATTATGTCTATATCAAGGTGCTTCCTTTGGCCGGTTCTCCTGATGGTGTGAATGCATTAAGCCGGGGTATCCAATACGCTACAGATGACAGGGTAGCAACTTCAGCTATGAGTGTTATCTTTGGAGACTCCGCCGCAATTATAATGGCTATCTTTATTATGATCAGCACTTTTGGATGCAATAATGGTCTTATTATGGCCGGGCCAAGGGTATATTATGCTATGGCAAAGGACGGATTGTTCTTCAGGAGAGTAGGAGAGATCAATAAGAACGGCGTACCTGGTTATGCAATTGTCGTGCAGGGAATATGGTCGGTACTGCTTTGTTTGTCCGGAACATATGGTAATCTTCTTGATTATGTAATCTTTGCTGTTTTAATATTCTTTACATTGACTATCCTGGCAATATTTATCCTCAGGGTAAAACGACCTGATCTTCCACGGCCATATAAAGCATTTGGTTACCCGGTGATACCATCAATATATATTTTAACGACACTAGCAATAATGGTGATCCTTCTGATCTATAAACCGGATTATACATTTCCCGGTCTCGGAATTGTGATTCTGGGTATACCTGTTTTCTATCTCTGGAGAAAAAAATCATGATTAGAATTTCCTACAGATCCCTCAGATTAATGCAGATTTCATCCTCAAGTTGATCTTATGATATGATTAATCTGTGAGCCACTTCTTTGTGAACTTTGCGAAAACTTTGCGTTCTTTGCGGTTAATGGATTTAATATCACCAAGATGGTTCCTGAGGAATTTATAAAAAGAATTCACACTCAAAAATACATTGATACTGAGGCTCTTCTTCATGCACTTGAAGAACCATCTCCGGTAAGTATCAGAATTAATCAGTCAAAATGGAACAGGAAGCCCTTATACTCTGAACCGGTACCCTGGTGCAATAACGGATACTACCTTGATAACAGACCGTCTTTCACTCTCGATCCGCTATTCCATTCAGGTTGTTATTACCCGCAGGAGGCTTCAGGTATGTTTCTTGAACAAATTTTAAAGCTAACTGCGGATTTCTCTGAAAATTACCGTGTACTTGATCTGTGTGGTGCTCCGGGAGGGAAAAGTACTCATCTTTCAGATCTTATTGGTCCGGACAATTTATTGGTAGCAAATGAAACAATCAGGTTAAGAGCCTCCATACTAGCTGAAACCATAACAAAATGGGGTTCCACGAATACCATCGTAACACAGAACGACCCTGCTGTTTTCGGAAGATTATCAGGATATTTCGATATTATTATTGTTGATGCTCCCTGCTCCGGGGAAGGTATGTTCAGAAGCGACACCGCTCTCAAGGAATGGTCGGTAGAGAATACACTTCATTGCGCCGAAAGGCAGAAAAGGATCCTGATGGATGTCTGGCCCGCTTTGAAAGAAAATGGACTCATGATTTACAGCACCTGTACATTTAATCCTGGAGAAAATGAAGAAAATATAAAGTGGCTTATCGGAAAGCAGAAAGCAGATATTGTTCGTATAAATATTGATGAATTTAAGGGGATAAAGGAAATTGATTATCAGGGAATTTATGGCTATGGCTTTTATCCTGGTAAGGTCAGGGGAGAAGGTTTCTTTTTATCAGTAATAAGGAAAACGGGGAAGCAGGAAAAGAATCATATCAGGAGCCAGCGTAAGAATGAACTTAAGCCAGCCAAAGAGGATTTTACAGTTGCAGATAGCTGGACCAGATTTTCAAGAGAGAGACTCCTGAAGTGGGGCACAGAACTTTTTGCAGTTTCATGTAATATGGATGATTACCTTCACCTTTATCAGAATCTTAAGATATTGAAAGCCGGGACAAAAATATTTGCAGTCAAAAACGACAAATATCTGCCCTCACATGAACTCGCATTGTCACTCCGGTTGAAACCTGAAGCTTTTCCTGGTAACGAAATTAATCTTCCTGAAGCGCTTGCGTATTTGAAACGCGATAATTTAATACTTAAGAATGCAATAAAAGGATGGAATATTGTTACTTATAAAGGTGTATGCCTTGGATTCGTCAATAATATCGGTAACAGGGTGAATAATTATTTTCCAATAGAATGGAGGATTAGAATGGATATTCCTAAAGTCGGGAGTGAAAATATTATTAATTGGGAAAATGCAAATAAACTTTGATATTTTCCTTTGAGTTCCTTTGTGACTACTTAGTGTTCCTTTGTGGTGAAAAAAGTCTAACCGCAAAGGTACACAAAGGTTTTCACTAAGGTACACGAAGTAAGTTATAACAGAATTTATCAGATGGTCAATAATATTGCAGGGGTAATTCTGGCAGGTGGTGACGGGAAAAGGTTTAATGGAATTATTAAGACCAGGATTCTCATTGATGGTAAGACTATTATATCGAGGATGATAGATACGATAGTGGCTGAAGTAATTGAATCCTTCAGTTATCGTTTGGAAGAATGAATTGGGCGATTGTGCAGATGCATTTTTTATTAACTTTATATTTGTTAAATTCAGATAATATGAAAAGAATATCATTTTTTATCCTTATGATCGCCGTTTCGCTTTCTGCCTGTAAAAAACTCAGTAAATATGAAGGTGTACCCTTCACTGAAAAGGAGCCACGCGACTGGGAAAACCCTGAAGTATTTAATATTAACAGGGAGTATCCACATGCATCACTTATTAGTTTTACTGATGAAAAGAGTGCGTTCGAGGCAATTAAAGCTAATTCCCCGAACTATAAATCTTTGGACGGGCTTTGGAAATTCAACTATGTTCAATCGCCTGATCAGAGGCCATACTGGTTCTTTAAGGATAATTATGATACCCGCGACTGGAAGGATATTGAGGTACCCTCAAACTGGCAGCTGAAGGGATATGATGTTCCGATCTATGTTAATATTACTTATCCTTTTAAAAAGAATCCGCCGTTTATTCCCCATGATTGGAATCCGGTTGGATCGTACAAAAGAGATTTTAAGGTTCCTTCTGACTGGAAAAACAAAGAGGTTTTCCTTCAATTCGGAGCAGTCAGCTCGGCTTTCTACGTGTGGATAAATGAGCAGCTTGTTGGTTATAGTGAAGATAGTAAAGTACCTGCTGAATTTAATGTTACCAAGTATATAAAAGGCGGAACTAATTCAATTGCTGTAGAAGTTTACCGTTGGTGTGACGGCAGTTATCTTGAAGATCAGGATTTTTGGAGACTGAGTGGTATTCAGAGGACAGTTTTCCTTCATGCACGTCCTAAAACATTTATAAGAGACTTTTTCGCTGTCGGTGACCTTGAAAATAATTTCAATGATGGTCTGCTTAAGCTTGATGTTTCATTGAAAAGCGTGAATCCAAATGATAAAGATTTTATTGTTGATGCGTCTCTTTACGAAGGAGCACAAAAGATTTTCACTGAATCAAAAGATGTCGCATTAGCAGATGGCAAAGTATCGGTAAATCTTAATAAAAGTATCCAGGGTATAAAAAAATGGTCCGCTGAAAAGCCAAATCTCTATTCACTGGTTATAAGCCTGAAAGACAAAAGTGGAAATATATCTGAAAGTATAAGTTCAAAAATTGGATTCAGGAAGGTGGAAATAGTTAATTCACAGCTTCTTGTCAATGGTGTTGCAATACATATTAAGGGTGTCAATATGCATGAACATAATGAAATAACCGGGCATGTTATCGATGAGGGTACCGTAATGAAAGATATCAGGCTGATGAAAAGCAATAATATAAATGCCATGAGGACATGTCATTATCCACAGCAGGAGTTCTGGTATGAGATGTGCGATAAATATGGACTTTATCTTATAGATGAGGCCGATATTGAATCTCATGGAATTGGTTACGATAAAGATGTGACTTTAGCTGACAAACCCGGATGGGCAGGAGCACATCTCGACAGGATGCAGCGAATGGTTGAGAGAGACAAGAATCATCCTTCAATTATTATATGGTCGATGGGTAACGAGGCTGGTGACGGGCATAATTTTGTAAATCTCTATAAATGGACCAAAGGTCGGGATATTACACGACCAGTACAATACGAACGGGCTGAAAAAGAGACAAATGCTCCTGAACGCCATACCGATTTGTGGGGAAATATGTATGCCCCTATTGAAGAATTAGAAGCATATGCAAAAGATCCAAAAAATGACAGACCGATGATTATGGTTGAATATGCTCATGCTATGGGCAATTCAACCGGTAATTTTCAGGATTACTGGGATGTAATAGAAAAATATCCCAAGCTTCAGGGAGGGTTCATATGGGATTGGGTTGACCAGGGATTTCTTAGAACTAATGAAAGTGGTGAAAAGTACTGGGCATACGGTGGTGACTATGGTGAGGAAGGTATGCCGAGTGATGGGAATTTCTGTCTTAACGGTTTAGTGTGGCCTGACAGGACACCACATCCTGGTCTGTATGAGGTAAATAAGGTTTATCAGTATGTTGGTTTTGAACCGGTTGATCTCAAAACAGGTATGATAAAAATTAAGAATAAATATGATTTCACAAACCTGTCGGAGTTTAATTTTGAATGGGAGGTTGTATCGGACGGGAAAGTTGTACAATCTGGAAAAATTCCACTTCCTGACTTCAGGCCTAAAGCAGAAATTGCTTTCTTACTACCTATTAAAAAGATAGATCCAGTTCCGGGGACCGAGTATTTTCTTAACATGAGGGTTTCAAGGAGCGACGAATGGAACTATGTTCCGGAAGATCATGTGTATGCCACAGCACAGTTTAAGCTGCCGGTGGAAGGAAAACCTGTTCCGTCAACTCATGGTCCTCTTGCTGTTCTCCAAACCAGGACTGTAGATAAAAATCTTGAAGTAAGCGGAGTTGATATGAAAATAATTTTCGACCTGGTCTCAGGGAGGCTTACATCATTCAACTTTAGAGGGAAAGAACTGATCAGGAAAAGTCCTGAACCTGATTTTTGGAGACCTCCTACTGATAACGACTATGGTTACAACATGGATAAATTACTTGGAGTGTGGAAAAAGGCCGGTGCAAGAACAGTTGTAACAAAAGCAAATATAAGCCAGCCGGAGTTGGGAAAAGTACTTGTTACTTTTAATTATGATATTCCGGATGAGGCTGGTAAAAAAATTGGTGGTTTTGCTACAACATTCACCATTTACGGATCAGCTGATGTTGTGGTTAAGAACCAGTTCTCCAAATTATCTGATAACATTCCTGAGATTCCAAGGATGGGAATGCAGATGCAACTTCCCGGAGAATATACCAATATTAAATGGTTTGGGAGAGGACCTCATGAAAATTATATTGACCGAAAGACGTCGGCAGATGTCGGCCTTTATGAAAGTACGGTTGCTGATCAGTATACTCCTTATATCAGACCTCAGGAAAATGGCTATAAGACGGATACGCGATGGCTTACCCTTACTGATGACAATGGAACAGGTATCCTTGTAACCGGAGATCCGTTAATCTGTTTTGCAGCCCTGAATAATATTCATGATGATTTTGAATCACCCGGGAAATTATCACAGTACAGAAAAGATGCCAAAAGTGCAAATACGCATACCACCGATGTTAAACCACGTGATCTGGTCAATCTGAATATCGATCTGGGCCAGATGGGTGTCGGCGGCGATAATTCGTGGGGTGCATTGATACATCCGCAGTACCGGCTTCTTGGTAAAAAATATGAGTACTCTTTCAGGATAAGACCTATTGTGAAAGAGGATGATATACTAAAACTGGCAAAAGAGAAGTTTTAAAGCAGGTTGAAGAGTTGAAAAGTTGAAAAGTTGAAAAAGTAAATTTTGGTACATTACCATTCATCTCTTCAACTTTATAACTAGTATTTCAATTCCACCTTTAGGATTTCCTTCTCCCCGGTTAGGATATTCCTTACATCATAAACAAGAGGTGATTTTGCTTTTTTACTCAGAACAATCCTTGTTACTGAATTGGCAGCAAGTGTCAGTGCAGGAGGTGAATCCGGAATTCCATTAATCAGATAAAAGGGAATATCAGAGCTGTTGGTTACCTCAAAATAGATGCTTTTATTATTCTGATAAAAAGGTTTTTCTACAGAGATGCACTGATAGAAAAATGGCTTTGTAAATTCTTCTTTACCTACAAGCATGTCTCTGAAATAGACTATTGTCCGGCCTGCAAACATTGCTTCTTTCAGGGAATCATGACTTTTTTCTTTAGCGAAAACAAGAGTCATCGGTCTGTTCGTATAAGTCGGTTCAGGATAAGTCTCACTTATAACTCCATGAATATCACTGTTGCCCATTAGTGCCAGATTATACTGTTTACAAAAAGTGAAGACAACCGGATAATATTCATTATCGTTAAAGAATTCAATACCATGAAGCCAGCCATTTTTGATAAGTCGTTGATGGATTTCATACATCCTTGGAATTCCATCAGGTTGCTGTGCTTTCCATCCGGGATGGTTCCACTGAATGAAAGCACCTTGTTTTGCAGCTGCTTCAAAAGAATCCCAGACAGAATCTTTTGCAATGAGGGAAGCATCATTGATAAATAATGCGTTGAAATGTCCGGGAGGCATTTTTCTTGTGATCTCCGTTCCATGTACAGGTATCAGATTTTTTTCTCTGGCATATCCTTCAACAATTGTCCAGGCTGCATTCATATCCACAGGTACAAAATCATTTTTTGGCGTATATTCAAGGTGATCGGTGATCGCAATAGCGTCGAGACCATCGCGGAGAGCCTCATCAACTCTCACAGTCGGCCATACATCTCCATCTGAAAATACAGTATGCATGTGAAAATCACATTTCAGGGTTACATACCCGGGAATATCCGGCAGATTGACTATCTTCCTCTGCCCGGAAACAATCGTTCCGATTGACAAAAGCAGTAGTGCAGTGAATATCAGTTTTTTCATATTCAGATATTTATTTCAAATGTTCAAATCTCCTCTTCTCCAACTTTCCCCTTCACCACTTCTCACCATCTTTATCATTATAATTTTTCATAAAAATACGCCTCTTTTTTATCAACATCATCCCATGTGTAAATCTTTTTATCCCTGTTCAGGAAGTAAAAATTGAGCAACGCAAAATCGCCGATGCACATTGTTGCATGAACAAACAGAAAGAGCGATAAACTCCATTTCCACAAACCTGGCAGAAGGAATACAAGAAGTAAAAGGGTTAAACTTATCACGATAAAAGGAGTTATGGCCACTATCCGGAATTGTAGTGGTGATGCGACATACCTGTGAGCCGTCACATAAAAAAGATACTGTTTCAGATCCATTCCAATCCGGATATTTTTTGCGCCTGACAGGTAATATGGTATAATGTGTAAAAACTCATGTACCGGAATACACAATAAAGGGATAATAATAAGTCCGATGAGAGAATGAAAAAGAATCTGTGAAAAAGGAAAATTTCCAGCAACATTTATTCTCACATTAACGGTAATGCATAGAAAAATAAGGCCGGTTGACCAGAATATTAGTGTAAGCGCTGATTTCTTCTTAAAAGAGTCAAAGACGAATTGAATTAAATTTTGATAAGGAATAGTAAGGAACAATCTGAAATTTTTCTGATCCTCAAGATCTTCCACTGATAATGCCATATTGATACTTTTGACAAATTTACTTTTTATAATATGCAATACAAACCTCAGGTCAGGTTTTCCTTATTCCCTCTTTTGTAAAAGCACTCAGCGCGATTACAATATGTGGCCCGGAATTTGATACCTTTGCAAAAAACAATCTGTTTGTGAGGCTACTATCAGCTATATTGATATCTCTTCTTTATGTCACTAGTACATTAGGACAGGTTGATTCATTGAAACAAATAAATGACACTATTCCAGGACGATCTTTCCTGTTGCAGAAAGTCAAAAGAGATGGTGTGACTTTGCCTGAAGTTGAAATAAAAGAGGTAACTGTTCTTGCTCATCCAACAATGACTAAAAAAAGCGATTTAAGAAAATACGAAAGACTCGTCTATAACCTAAAAAAAGTTTATCCTTATGCATTTATGGTAAGGAAAAAGTTGAATAAGGTAAATGAGGATTTGATGAACGTCAAAAGCGAGAAGGAACGAAAAGACTACCTGAGGAGTGTGGAAAAGAATATTTTTGCACAATATGAAGGTGATATACGGGATATGACAATCACACAGGGGCGGTTGCTTATTAAGCTCATAGACAGGGAGACACAGAATACATCATATATACTCATAAAAGAATATCGTGGAAAAGTTGCTGCAGCTTTCTGGCAGGGTATCGCACGTATATTTGGTACAAACCTCAAAGAAGAATATGATCCTTATGGTGCTGATGTCCTCATCGAATATATAATTCAGGAAATCGAAGCCGGAAGATTATGAATTATAATAATGTAACAGCGTTTAAAAAATGAAACGGATATTTATCGCTTTGAAAGTTGAAGCCGGGGAAACTCTTTTAACGATGATTTCATTGCTTAGGTCGCGATTGAGCGGTGAAAACATCCGCTGGACAAATCCGGAAAATATCCACATAACTATTTCCTTTCTCGGTGATACAGTGGAGAAGTTGATAAAAGATATTAATTCAATGTTGAAGAAAAAATGTGAAGGATCAGGTAGATTTGAATTGTTTATCAAAGGATGTGGTGTCTTCAGAAATGTTAATGATCCCCGGATTATCTGGATCGGAATTGAGCCGTCTGAAAAACTATTGAGTCTCAACGGTATTATTATGAAAGGATTGATGGGATTGGGTATAGAAATTGAGGACCGGCCTTTCAAACCGCATCTGACAATCGGACGCATAAAACATCTTAACGATAAAGAGACACTTAAAGCCCTGATAGATAAATATCAGAACTTGGAAATTCAAAATATTGTGATTAATGAGGTTATCCTTTACGAAAGCATTCTTCTCCAATCAGGACCAATATACAAACCTTTAGCAAGATTTAATCTTGAGTAATATGAGATTCTCCCTGTCATTATGCTGCCGTTAGTTCCCTTGTCCCTTAAAAATTATAACAATGGTACATAAAGCAATTCTCACATCAAACCAGAAAGACCTGTTAGCAAGATAAAAGAGGTCATATTCGAGCCGTTTGATCATCTCGTCTACATTTGATGCATAACCGTACTTTACCTGTCCCCATGATGTGATACCGGGTTTAATAAGCTGGAGCTCCCTGTACCTGGGTTCTCTTTGAATAATCTGGTCAATATAAAATTGTTGTTCGGGTCTCGGACCAATTATAGACATCTCACCCTTAAGAACATTTATAAGATTAGGGATCTCATCAAATTTATGTTTTCTCATAAATCGTCCAAAAGCAGTCATCCTTATGTCTTCTTTTTCCGAAAGTAGAGATCCTTGCTCCTCCGTTCCACAGCGCATTGATCTGAATTTATGGATAAGGAAAGACTTGCCGCCCCTTCCAATGCGTTTTTGTGAATAGATTACCGGACCCTTTCCTGTTGCCTTAATTAATATTGTAAGTATCAATATAACAGGGATCAGCAATATCAGACAGGAAATTGCTATGAAATATTCAAAAACCGTTTTAATTATATTATTTGAATTCTGCACGATCAGATTCATGAGATAAATATACAAAAAGAAATGAGTACAACTTCTGGAGATGGCTGTCTTACATTTTTTATATTTTTGTCGGATATTAAATATAGATCCGGAATATCAGATGACTGATACATTTGAAGCAAAAGGCAAACGAAAAAAACTTGTTTCTGAACTGAGACAGAAAGGAATTGTTGATGAAGATGTTTTGAGAGCCATAGATACGGTTCCCCGTCATCTATTTATGGACCCTGCATTCCTTATACATGCTTATACTGACAAAGCTTTTCCTATCACATCAGGTCAGACAATATCTCAACCTTATACAGTTGCAGTGCAAACCTCCCTGCTTCGGGTGAAAAAGAGGGATAAAATTCTTGAAATAGGAACCGGATCAGGCTATCAGGCAGCAGTACTTGCCGAAATGGGGGCAAAAGTTTATACCATTGAACGTTTCAGGGAACTTTTTATAAAAGCTCAGGGGATTTTAACATCCCTTGGATATTCTGCAGATTTTTTTTACGGTGATGGATATGAGGGCAAACCCCAGTATGGACCTTTTGATGGGATCATTATAACTGCTGCTGTCCGGGAAATACCCCAGGCACTCCTACAACAACTTAAAACCGGAGGACGGTTGGTTATACCTCTCGGTAATTCCAGTTCACAGGTTATGACTGTAGTAGAACGAACCGGACCTGATAGTTTTGAGCATTCCGAGCATGGAAATTTTATCTTTGTCCCTATGCTGAAAGGAACAGTAAATGGAAAATAATATACTATGAAAATTTATAAGATTGTATTTTCACCTATTGAAGTAAACACATATATTCTTGAAGATGAATCGGGCGATTGTGCAATTATTGACTGCGGATGCTATGAAAGGAAGGAATCAGACCGACTGGCGGATTTCATAAAAAACAAAAATATTAATCCGGTTTTACTTCTTAATACTCATTGTCACCTCGATCACATTTTTGGAAATAAGTTCATTCTGGAAAGATATAATCTCAGAGCTTTTTCAAATGAAAATGACGAAATGAACAGGAATGATGCAGTTCAACATGCAATGCTTTTTGGTCTGTCAATGGAATCCCCACCCGAACCTGCCGGCTTTTTGACTGACAATCAGATAATTACTTTCGGACGGACAGAACTTGTTGCACTGTTTGTTCCCGGACATACTTCAGGAAGTCTTGGCTTCTACAGTGAAAAAAACAATTGCGTTTTTACCGGGGATGCTCTGTTTGCCGGCAGTATAGGAAGAACCGACCTGCCTGGAGGTGATTATGATACACTAATAGAGAGCATAAGGAATAAATTGTTTGTTCTTCCTCCTTCAACTGTTGTCTATCCGGGCCATGGGAATGAAACAACAATTGAAAAGGAGATAAACTCGAATCCCTTTTTTGTATGATTTAAATCCTGAAAATTGTGTATATAAATTCTTAATATTATCGTTTTATTGATTTTGGCTTTGCCGGGCTCGCTTCGCGTCGGTTCTTCTTTTATCCCGACTCCGCCAGCTGGCAGAGAGCAAATAAAATTAAAATTACTTCTATGTCCTCAGATAAATTTGTTAACCGCCAGATCGGACCACGTGAACAGGAGCTGCCTGTGATGCTGAAGACTATTGGCGTTAATTCTCTCGACGAGTTAATTAAAAAAACAGTTCCCGCATCAATTATGCTCGAAAAGCCTCTGAGGCTTCCTGAAGCGATGAGCGAATTCGAATACCTGAATCATATTAAATCAATCGGGCAGAAAAACAAAATGTTCCGTTCATTCATCGGACAGGGTTATTATGGTGTTGCACTGTTATCTGTAATCATCCGGAATGTATTGGAAAATCCTTCATGGTACACATCATACACTCCCTATCAGGCTGAAATTTCCCAGGGTCGTCTTGAAGCTCTGCTGAATTTTCAAACGATGATTATTGAGCTTACGGGGATGGCGATCGCCAACGCCTCATTGCTTGATGAATCAACTGCAGCAGCAGAGGCTATGATAATGATGTTTAATGCACGATCAAGAGCTTCAGTGAAAGCCGGAGCCAACAAATTCTTTGTTGACGACGATATTTTCCCTCAAACAATGGACGTGATTAAAACACGGTCAAAACCACTTGGTATTGAACTTATTACAGGAAAATACACGACTATAACCTTTAATGAGTCATACTTTGGGTCAATAATACAATACCCTGCTGCGTCAGGTCAGATAAGGGATTATAAGGCTTTTTCCGATATGGCTCATGCAACGGGAACTCTCGTCGGAGTGGCTGCAGATCTGATGAGCCTTGCTCTTTTAATACCTCCCGGAGAATGGGGTGCAGATATTGTTGTCGGTTCAAATCAAAGGATGGGCCTTCCAATGAGTTTCGGAGGTCCGCATGCAGGCTATTTTGCAACAAAAGATGAACTTAAACGGAGTATGCCCGGAAGAATTATCGGTGTATCAGTTGATGCTCAGGGAAACAATGCCTTAAGGATGGCTTTGCAAACAAGAGAACAGCATATAAAACGGGAAAGGGCTACATCAAATATATGTACCGCTCAGGCACTTTTGGCTGTTATGTCGGGGATGTACGCCCAGTATTACGGTCCTGAAGGATTGAAAGACATTGCAGAACATATCCATAAGTCAGCATGTACCATTAGCTACTATCTCAAAAAGATGGGATTCAGGCAACTGAATTCTATGTTTTTCGATACCATAAAGATAATTCCTGACGATGGTATCTCAATAGAATCCCTGAAAAAGCTTGCACTTGAGGCAGAGATGAATTTCTATTATCCCGATGACAATTCAGTAGTTATAAGCACCGATGAAATAACAACAATTAAAGAAATAAGCACCATTGTAAACATTTTTGCAGCTGCAGCAGGAAAGGCGACGGTTAAGATTGATTCTCACTGCAATTGTAACGTTATTGAAGAAAAGTTTTTAAGAAAGTCCTCTTTTTTAAAAGGTGGAACTTTTAACCGATACCATAGCGAGACTGAGATGATGCGATATATCAAGATGCTTGAAAGAAAAGATTTTTCACTTACTCACTGCATGATCTCTCTTGGTTCCTGCACAATGAAGCTAAACCCTGCCAGTTCAATGTTTGCCATGAGTTGGCCGGAATTTGGGAATATTCATCCATTCGTTCCAAAGGATCAGGCACTGGGTTATTATCAGATTATGGATGAATTAGGCGAAGCACTTAAAGAAATAACAGGATTTTCAGCAATCTCATTTCAACCAAACTCAGGAGCAGCAGGCGAATATACCGGATTAATGACAATTCGCGAGTATCATCTGACAAGGGGAGAAGGACACAGAAATATCGTTCTGATTCCATCCTCAGCACATGGCACAAATCCTGCAAGTGCCGTAATGGCCGGCATGAAGATAATTGTCATAGAGTGCGATGAGAAAGGAAATATTAGTGTCGATGATCTGAAGAAAAAAGCTGAAGAGCACAGAGATAACCTTGCCGGTTTTATGATCACTTATCCTTCAACTCATGGTGTATTTGAAGCTGCAGTTAAAGATATGTCAGATATTATCCATGCAAACGGAGGCCTTGTTTATATGGACGGAGCAAATATGAATGCACAGGTAGGACTTACAAATCCCGGCCATATTTGTGCAGATGTCTGCCATCTGAACCTTCACAAGACTTTTGCCATTCCCCATGGAGGCGGTGGGCCCGGTATGGGTCCGATTCTTGTAAATGACAAACTTGCTGAGTTCCTTCCTTCCCATCATTTTGCAAATACTGGTGGAAGTCATGGTACCAGTGCAGTCGCAGGAGCTCCTTTTGGAAGCGGACATATACTTACAATCTCACATGCATACGTAATGATGATGGGTTCCTTCGGATTAACGCAGGCTACAAAATATGCCATACTAAATGCTAATTATATTGCAGCCTCCTTAAAAGGATGGTTTAATACTTTATATACCGGTTCAGAGGGATTTGTAGCCCACGAGATGATACTCGATTGCAGGAATTTTAAAACAGAAGCAGGCATCACTGAAGCAGATATTGCTAAAAGATTGATGGATTATGGATTCCATGCACCCACCCTTTCATTTCCGGTTCATGGTACCCTCATGGTGGAACCTACTGAATCAGAATCTCTTCAGGAGCTCGATAAATTTATATCCGCCTTGAAATCTATATGGAATGAGATCGAGGAAATTAAGACAGGTAAAGCAGATAAAGAGGATAATGTTTTACATAACGCACCGCATACAGTTAAAGTTGTCGCAGCAAATGATTGGAATCATACATACGATCGCCAGAAAGCTGCCTTTCCGATTGATTGGGTCGCTGAGAACAAATTCTGGCCTTCAGTCGGGCGTATCGACGATGGTTATGGTGATCGCAATCTGGTTTGTATATGCGATCCGATTGATTTAAAAAGGCAGGAGACACTTAAGAAATGAAGAAGTTCATATTAATTATCACTCCCTTTATCTTAGTTTTAAGCTTTTGTGGAACAGGTGGCTCCAAACAACAAACGGTCAAATCTGATTCTTCAATGGAAAAAACCTATCAGGTAAAATTGATTACTGTTGATCCGGGCCATTTTCATGCTGCACTGGTCCAGAAAGTTATGTATGATCAGGTTTCTCCCGAAGTGCATGTTTATGCTCCGGAGGGGCCTGATTATCTCCAGCATCTCGATAGGATCAAATCGTATAATAGCAGACCGGTGAATCCAACCAGCTGGAATGAGAAGGTATATGTTGGTCCCGATTTTTTCGAAAAGATGATATCCGATAGAGCTGGCAATGCAGTAGTGTTATCGGGGAATAACATGAAAAAAGCAGAATATATTACGAAATCTATCAATGCAGGTCTTAATGTGCTGGCAGATAAGCCTATGATAATTAGTCCGGAGGATTTTCCTGCTTTGGAAGCTGCTTTCGCGACAGCAAAAGTGAAAGGAGTTCTTTTATATGATATAATGACTGAGAGATATGAGGTGACAACAATTCTTCAGAAACTTCTTTCACAAAAAGCTGAAGTCTTTGGCAATATGACAACAGGGAGTAAAGAAGAACCCGCTGTAACCAAAGTGAGTGTTCATCACTTTTCAAAGATTGTTTCCGGAAGTCCTTTACTTCGTCCTGCCTGGTTTTTCGATGTTCATCAACAGGGGGAGGGCATTGTTGATGTGACAACACATCTGGTTGACCTTGTTCAGTGGGAATGTTTCCCGGAACAAATTCTGAATCCTTCAGACATAACTATGATAAGTGCAAAGAGATGGCCAACTCTTATCTCAAAAGAAGAGTTTAAGGGTGTGACCGGCTTTGAAAATTTTCCCGATTATCTGCTAAACGATACCAAAGACGGAAAGTTGAGTGTTTTTGCAAACGGAGAGATTATTTATAAGATAAAAGGTGTTTATGCAAAAGTTTCTGTTGAATGGAAATACCAGGCTCCTCAGGGCGGAGGCGATACTCACTACTCTGTAATGCACGGAACAAAATGCGATCTGATCATTAGGCAGGGTTCGGGTGAAAAATTTCTACCCACGTTGTATATCGAAAATATTAAAGGAACAACAATGAAAGAGTTCGTTTCGGGATTAAAAGATGTTGTCAGGACATTACCTTATGACAGTCTTACTATTGAAACAGTGAGTTCTTCTGCCATTAAGATAAATGTCCCAAAAAAGTACAGGGTATCTCACGAAGAGCATTTTGGCCAGGTAACTTCAAAATTTCTGGAATACATTAAAGCAGGTAAATTGCCGGAATGGGAAGTATCGGGAATGATAACTAAATACTATACCACTACAAGTGCTCTGAAACTGGCAAGGGAGAATAAAAAATAGGTACCGTTACTCAAACATATTCTCAACAGCTAAAGAATATAATTCTTCAAGTGGTATACCGGCAGCTGCAGCCTGTTGTGGGACGAGGCTTTCTTTTGTCATGCCGGGTACAGTATTTATTTCAATAAAAAAAGGTTTTTCCCCGACAACTATAAAATCAACCCTGACAATTCCCTTACATCCAAGAAGATCATAAACATACATGCTGATTCTTTGTATTTCGTTTGTTACCGATAAAGGCATATCAGCCGGAGTAACCTCGCTTGATTTTCCGGGTGTATATTTTGCTTCATAATCGAAAAATTCATTTTTACTTATAATTTCGGTTACAGGAAGAACGATAGTTTTACTTTTTGTTTTAACAACACCGCAAGCTACCTCTCTGCCATCCATGAAAGCTTCAATGAGGACCTCATCGCTCTCCTTAAAAGCAGTTTCAATAGCCGGCAACAATTCCTCTTTCTGTTTCACCTTGGTAACACCGAAACTGGAACCGCTGTCGTTTGGCTTTACAAAACAGGGAAGTTCTAATTGTTTAACGATGTTCACCAGATCCATATGCTCTCCTTTTCTTAGCAACACAGCGTTTGCCATCATGATCCCATACTCCTTAAGAAAGAGTTTACATGCCTGTTTGTTGAATGTAAGGGCAGAACAGAATGCATCACAGCTGGTGTAAGGAACCCCCATCATATCAAAGTACCCCTGAAGTAGGCCATTCTCCCCGGGCGTACCATGAATTGCAATGAATACTCCGTCGAATCTGATCCTGTTTTCGTCATATACAAGGCTAAAATCATTCTTGTCAATATTATGATAACGCCCCTTCTGATCTTCCCAGTACCAGTTGGTACCCCGGATAATGATAATATATACTATATATTTCGAGGACAAAACTTTCCCTACTTCAACTGCACTCTTTACAGATATCTCAAACTCAGAGGAATCCCCCCCGGCTACTACTGCAATCGTCTTCATATTTTGTTTAATTTATCAACTCAAATTTAAAAAATTATACTGATATATTTTTAATGAAATCCATAACCTCATTTCTTTGCGCACTTTGCGGTTAAATTCTTTAAGTTTCTCATAGTACATTGAATTCTCAACTTGTTATGTTAACTTTGGTGAAAATTTAAAAAAGTATAAAAATGAAAAAAGGTTGTTTAGTTTCGATTATAGTAGTTGGTTTTTTGGCTATTATTGTATTGGCCGTAGTTCTTTGGGGCACAAAAGTTAACAATAGCATGGTTACCATGCAGGAAACTGTAACAAGTCAGTGGGGCAATGTTGAAACACAATATCAACGCAGATCCGACCTCGTTCCCAACTTTGTAAATACTGTTAAGGGCGCTGCCAACTTTGAGCAAACCACTCTTACACAGGTTATTGAAGCCAGATCAAAAGCCACTTCAGTTACAATTGATCCTACAAAGATGACAGCAGAAAATATGCAACAGTTCCAACAGGCCCAGGGACAGTTATCTTCAGCATTATCAAGATTGATGGTGGTTGTTGAAAAGTATCCCGAACTTAAAGCTACACAGAATTTCAGAGATCTACAGGTAACTCTTGAAGGGACTGAGAACAGGATTTCAGTAGAAAGAAGAAAATTCAATGAGGTGGCTCTAACGTACAATACTTACATCAGAAGGTTTCCTCAGAGTTTTCTTGCCGGTATGTTTGGATTCCATATCAAGCCCTATTTTGAGGCTGAAAAAGGTGCTGAAAAAGCTCCGGCAGTTACATTTTAATTATTATTCATATATTATATAATGAAAGCTTCATCGTTCTTTTCGGAAGAACAACAGGCTCAGATTCTTGCATCTGTCAGGGAGGCTGAGATGGAAACTTCAGGCGAAATCAGAGTACACGTTGAAACTTCACTTAAAGGTGATGTTCTCGACAGAGCGGCATGGCTATTCAAAAAGCTGGGGATGGATAAGACTGCTGAACGCAATGGCGTGCTGTTTTATCTTGCAGTAAGCGACAGAAAATTCGCGATCATCGGAGATGCCGGCATAAATTCAAAAGTTCCTCCTGGTTTCTGGGATGATACAAGTGAACTGCTGAAGAAGAATTTCAAAGAGGGTAAGTTCACAGAAGGTCTATCAGAAGGAATTTTGTTAGTCGGGAAACATCTTAAAATTCATTTTCCTCACAGAAAAGATGATGTAAACGAATTGTCTGATGAAATTTCTTTTGATAAAATAAAATAAAAAGGGAGTAATGATAATGATAAAAAAAAGCTTGTATTTACTGATCCTTTCAGTTTTATTTTTCACCGTATCAATTGACAGGGTTTTTTCACAGGATATTCCCGAACGGCCGGTTCCTCCGAGGTTGGTTAACGATTTCGCCGGGATGCTTAAGGCAGATGAGGTGCGTATGCTCGAACAAAAGCTGGTAGCTTTCAGCGATTCCACTTCCACTCAGATCGCCATCGTTATAGTTCCTTCACTCGGTGGATATGATAAAGCTGATTACGCACAACGCCTTGGTGAAAAATGGGGTGTTGGTCAGAAAGGAAAGAATAACGGTGTGCTTATACTGATTAAACCAAAAACTGCCGGTTCTGATGGTCAGGTACAGATTGCCCCGGGTTATGGTCTTGAGGGAGCTATTCCAGATTTAACGTGCAGTGAGATAGTTGATCGTGAGATTCTTCCTGCATTCAGAAACGGAGATTATTATCGTGGACTAATCAATGCCACAAATATTTTAATGTCTCTCGCACGAGGTGAATTTTCTGCAGCAGAATATGGTCAGAGAGCAAAGAAGAGTACCGGTAAAAACATTCCGTTTGGACTGGTAATATTTATAGTTTTCATTATAATAGTAATGATCTCAAAAGGATCTGGAGGATCGAATAATAAGCATATCAGTACAGGTGGTTTGCCATTCTGGATGCTGTTGGGAATGATGAACTCCGGAAGAGGTTCGGGAGGCAGCTGGGGCGGTTTTTCAGGTGGCGGCGGTGGTGGAGGTGGCGGTTTCGGTGGCTTTGGTGGTGGAAGTTTTGGTGGCGGTGGCGCAGGTGGCAGCTGGTAATAAATGGTTCATCCAAGCTGAAGTAAGAACGCAGAACAAACGAACAGTGAAGTAAGAATTCTGTTTTATTTCTGCATTCTGACTTCGTTTGTTCTTCATTAGTTTGGTCTATATAAATTATTTGTTATTTATAGGGTGGATTCTCTTCCGGATATATATTTCCTCCATTTTTCTATTACCTGTACCATATCATCCGGAAGATTGGAATCAAAGTAGAGTCTTTTCCCGGTTACAGGATGATCGAATGCTAATGATTTTGCATGAAGAGCCTGACGGGGCAATATCTTAAAACAATTTTTAATAAATTGCTGATATTTGGTGAATGTTGTACCTTTTAGAATCTGATCTCCACCGTATTCTTCATCATTAAACAAAGGATGTTTTATGTGACTGAAATGAACCCGGATCTGATGTGTGCGCCCGGTTTCAAGTTTACATTCAATAAGCGAAATATATCCAAGATCTTCTAAAACCTTATAATGTGTTATCGCAGTTTTACCCTCATTTTCATCCTTGAATACCTGCATTATCTTCCTGTCTTTTATACTTCTCCCTACATTCCCGGTAATTGTTCCTTCCGTGGGATCAGGTATTCCCCATACGAGAGCATTATACCTGCGATCGGTGGTTCTGTCAAAAAACTGTTTTGAGAGCCTGTTCAATGCAAATTCATTCTTGGCAATGACCAGAATTCCGGAGGTGTTTTTATCTAACCTGTGAACCAGTCCAGGTCTGCTTTCCCCTGTATTAAAAAGAGGAAGATCTTTAAAGTGCCACATAAGTGCATTTACCAGAGTTCCGCTATAGTTTCCATATGCAGGATGCACAACCATACCAGGCTCTTTGTTAACAACCAGGACATCATCATCTTCATATACAATATTTAAAGGAATGTTCTGGGGAATAAGCTCAATTTCTCGTGGAGGAGTCGGCAAAACAACCTGTACAATATCTCCGGGTTTAACTTTGTAGCTTGGCTTAACCGGATTATTATTTACGAGTATATTTCCGGCATTGGCAGCATTCTGAATGCGTGTTCTGGAGGAATTCTCGATCCTGTCAGACAGGAACTTATCTATCCTTAGAAGTGATTGTCCCGGATCTGCCTTGAAACGGTAGTGTTCAAAGAGTTCTTGTTGTTCGGCTATTTCTTCTTCGGTCATTTCTGGTGATTACCTTGATTTAATTAGCCGGTTATATCCAACGGGCCGTCCATTCATACTTGTAACTATAAAGTACACTCCGGGGTGAAGCGAGGAGATATCGATCTGTTCCCGGAAGGGAACTTTAATTAGTTCACGGCCATAGATATCCAAGATTGTTATGGTTGACAAACCTGACATTGTGATTTCTCCTGGGTCAATATTTATAAATTCAGTTGCAGGATTTGGCCATATATTTAGCAGGTTTTTGTTACCGTGATATAAGATATCATTAACAGAGGTTATGTTAAGTGGAGCTCCGACAACAGGTCTTATCATAATACTGCCCTGAACCTGTGACTGTCTCCATTCACCATTCAGCCAGTAGAATTGTCTGCCGGCATGAGGAGTATTAACATCAAGCCCTGCATTCAGGAATGTTTCGGTGCGTTGCCTCCATCCTATATAAAAGATACCGTTTACTACAACACCTTCAGGAATAGTGTAGTTATAGAAACCATTTATCATGTTACCCTGTTCAACCATGACCTCTTCCCTGGTATAAATAATATTTCCGGGTATTCCATCGTTATTATCCCATACCACAAGATCGAATGCTCTTTTATTGGCTTCAAGATAACTGTCGTTGAAGCATATACGTATTGCTCTCAAAGTATCCTGCATGAAGGATACATATTTGTAAGCTACCATAGCGTTCCTGGAACCGAGTCCGTTTATCCCGTATCCCCCTTCAGATGACCCGTCATCGAATGCAAAATAGTTATTGAAAACCTGAAAATAGACCAGAGTATCATTCCCCTTTGGATCAAAATTGTCAGTCTTAAGTGAGGCAGTAATTCTGAAAAGAGCTGAATCGTTACTGGTGGTATTGTAAGTATAAACCAGGTTGGCACTATAATCAATACTGGTCAAAGGGCTTATATTTGTAGCTCCGGCAGAGAAAAAATATGCCTGAGAGTTATTATTTACGTCCCATATCTCAAAATTACGGGTAACATTTCTTGTTATTATATCGTTATTTCGATAATGAACAATTACAGAAGATCCCATTTCCTGGAGGTAGACCTGTCTGAATTGTTTCCAGGGCATAGCTTCATGAGTCTTGAGCAGAGAGCGCAGAGGAAGTGTGAGTGCCACATCCGCAAAAACTGTATCACCCGCGTTCCTGTTCCTGTTAAGAAGAACGTAATCAATATTCCAGATATCACAGTTTCCTACCATTGAAGGATCACTGAGGTTTAGGCTGAGGCTTGCATAATTAATAAACCGGAACTGGAAACCTTTTTGAAGGAAACGGTTATTGTCAATTCTGATAATGGCAGGTTTAAATCTTTGATCAAGGTTCCCTTCAGCTTTCCATACTGAATACCATTTATTTTCAACTGGTGCAAAAAACTGAAGTGTTAGACTGTCATTTGCTTCAGGCGGATCTGCAAGACCACCTGCCTGGTAGAAGAAGCTTAACCATATATTATCTGAAACATTGTAGTTAAGATTTATTGGTTGAGATGTAAGGTGATCTGCTTCAAAACCTGATGAATTAGCAGTTGCGTACAATTTACCGGTATTATCCAGCGCGTCGAATGTAGCGATTCCGACCGTGGGCTGGCGATCTGAGTAAGTATTATTGATGAATACAAAATTATCTGTCCATTTTTTACTATCCGGGAATACAGAATGTCCTGAGAAATCATCAAACAATGGAAGATCAATGGTATCAATAGCAGTTAATCCTCTTTTTTCTTCAGTTTTCTTAAGGGCATTTGTTATACTTGAGTTTGATTGAAGACCGATGATAACCTCCTGTGCAGGCAAATATACCAGGCATAAATTGAGAAAAAAATAGTATAAGATTATATGCTTGAACATCAGGGTTAATTAGACTAATTGTCTAAGGTTTTTACATCCGGGATCGTATCTGAAATATTTTTGGTTCTATCAATCTGAATTTTAGCTGGATCAACCGTAAGCCAGAGGTATATTTCTTTTCCGAGTTGAACGGTAGCATCGTCTTTGAATTCCGGAATCTGTTTATATACAAAAGCATTAAGGGTATCTTGTCCGCTGACAATTGTTTTGTCGTATTCATACGCGGCCAGATTGAGCGATGAGCTAAGAATTTTATTTTTTGCCGATTCAAGTTTCATACCTAACAGATCAGGAAGAGAAGTATGCTGGTTGCTGAATCCTTTACCCAAAACCAGATCCACCACCGAACCTTTCTGCAAAGAATCTCCCTCGGGGATCTTCTTTCCGTTGTACAGTTGATCGATAACGACATCGATTGACAGATCGGGTCTGTATCTTAATTGTCCGACTTCGAGACCCGAACTCTCTATAACTAAAAGTGCCTGTCTTTTAGGAAGATTGACAAGATTTGGCATTGCTACCATTTCAGGATGAAAGGCATTGATGGTAAATAAGATATCTCTCCATTTTTTCACTTTGAACCCTGGTTTGGGATTCTGTTCTGCTATACAGCCTCGGGGAACAACTGTTGTGTATATCGAATCAACTACCTGATATCGCAGTCTGCTCTTCTTTGCAAGTTTTGCAGTTTGTTCCATTGTGAGTCCGTAGAAATCCGGTACTGGTCGGGCCTGTCCGTGTCTTGTATAAAAATTCAGCCAGATAAGTAACAACATTACAGCTCCAACTACAATTACAACAGCAAAGCCAAGATTCTTAAGAAATACTTTGCTCAGAATAAAGTTTTTTAAGCTCATATGGAAAAATTGAACATTAGTAATAACGCAAAGGTACTGATAATATTACTTTTTTCACCCCTGTCCCGCTTTGCGGGATTCTATTTCCACTTTTATTCCAGACACCTCTGTGGATTTGAGGTTATATTGGATTATATAGAGAGTCTCTTTCTACAGGAATGAAACCTGCCTGGCGAATCAGAGTGCAAATCTCTTCACTGCTCATCGCCGGATTCTCCTCTTTTGAACCAGCCATTGAATAAATTCTTGTTGTATCATCTATTGTCCCATCCATATCATCCGTACCAAAAGAAAGAGATAATTGTGCACATTCCTTCCCGGTCATTGGCCAATATGCTTTGATATGAGGGAAGTTATCGAGATATACTCTGGAAACCGCATAGTTTCGAAGATCTTCAATCGTATTTACTTCACCCAGGTACGACATACTGTTATTCGATTTTTTGTACTTTAAAGGAATAAATGCATTAAAGCCCCTTGTTTTATCCTGAAGAATGCGAAGCCTTTCCATATGATCAATACGATGAGAATAGGTTTCAATATGACCATAAAGCATAGTGGCATTTGAAGGAATTGCCAGACTATGGGCTGTTTCATGTATATTCAGCCATAGCTCGGAAGATGATTTTTCAAAACAGATAATCTTTCTGAGCTCTTCATCGAATATTTCAGCACCACCTCCCGGAATGGAATCGAGACCATACTCTTTTAAAAGTGTAAGTCCTTCTTTAATTGTGCATCCTGTACAGGATATCATATGATCAAGCTCAATTGCAGAAAAGGCCTTTATATGGAGAGAAGGTCTGTGCTCTTTTATTTTTTTTATAAGGGAGCCCCAATAATGAAGATTATGGGATGGATGGACCCCGCCGACAATATGGACTTCAGTAACGTCCTTATTATCAAAACGTTTCACAATATTGAGCATCTCTTCATGACTGAATTCCCAACTTTCAGGATCACCTTCGGGTTTGTGGTATGAGCAGAATCTGCAATTATATATACATTTATTGGTTGGTTCAATGTGAAAATTGTGATTGAAATAGGCAAGATTGCCATTGTGCCTTTTTCTGACGATACCTGCAAGCAGACCGAGCAAAGCCAGATCTGCCTTTTTATATAGTAATAAACCATCCTCAGGCGTAATCCGGATATTGCCGGTTATCTTGTCGGCTATCAACCTGAGATCTTTATCGTCTATATGGGATAGAAGGGTTTGCATACTAATATATAATAAGTCAGCAAAGGTAATAATAATCGAAACGGATTCAATTATTGAAAATAAACCCCGAAGGGGTTTCATCAGCAGGTTACAAATGAAAAAGGTGCCTTATTAAAGACACCCTTAAGTAAGATATGGTATGAAAATTTTATCCTTTCAATTTAAGTTCAGGAGAAGCTGAAAGCTTCTTTCTTCCTTTTGCTCTGCGGGCAGCAAGAACCCTCCTCCCGTTAGGAGTTGACATCCTTTCCCTGAAACCATGCTTATTCGCTCTCTTCCTTCTAGATGGTTGGTAAGTCCTTTTCATTTTTTTTTATTTGTTGACTAACATTCTGATTTGAGACTGCAAATGTAGTACTTTTTTGAAATATAAAAACCGGGAAGATGTTTTTTTTCAAAAAAATCAAACCGGCAGATAAACAATCACTTTAGTTTCAAAAAATGATTCATCAAAAATGTCTTTAATTTTCCACACGGTTGGTCTATTCTTAAATTTCGATAATTCAACTGTTATATCGCCTCCTTTGAGATAAAAAATACCATTACCCAGACTGTTTGTTCCGTCCTTTATGATATTTTTTGATGTAAGTCTTACAAATTCAGGGAAGGTCGTTACAGCTCTGCTGATTACAAAATGGTATTTCCCATTTTCATCTTCAACCCGTTTACGTATTGGGATTACATTTAATAGCTCAAGTTCATCTCTTACTGCCGTAACTACTCTAATCTTCTTTTCAATTGAGTCGAGAAGAGTGAATTCAGATCCTGGAAATAAAACAGCCAGGGGAATCCCCGGGAAACCACCTCCTGTTCCGACATCAAGGATCTTTGTACCTGGTAAAAAGTTAATGACCTTTGCTATTGACAAAGAATGAAGAACGTGATGGACAAAAAAATTATCCATATCCTTCCGTGATATTACATTAATCATATGGTTCCATCTGTCGTATAATGGCTTTAGCTTCGACAGCTTCTCTTTCTGAATTTCTGACAATAACGGGAAATACCTGAAAATATTTTCTGACACTACCTGTGACCTGTTTTGATTAAAATATTATATAGCAAAGTTTTGGCCCTGAATAATTGAGCTTTTACTGTTCCTATAGGAAGATTAAGTTCAGATGAGATCTCCTCATAAGAGTATTCCTTATAATAGCGGAGCTCAATAAGTGACTTATACCGTGGTTTTAGCTGGTTTACAATATCTTTTAATGCAGCTATCTTTTGATGATTAATCAACGACTCTTCCGGATCAGGCAAGTCCGATTGAATGTTCACAGTAATAGTTTCCAAATTATCCTGTAAATGATCAAACGGGGTAGGCGAGAGCTGCTTCTTTCGTATAAAATCGACACAGTTATTGGTAGCTATTTTAAAAAGCCAGGTGCTAAAAGCGAATTTGGGAGTATAAGAATCAAGGTTTCGAAACGCTTTCCCAAAGGCCTCAATAGTAAGGTCCTCTGCATCAGATGCATTATTTACCATTTTAATAAGCATGTAATAGATGGAATCCCTGTAGCGGTTCATCAGGTTTGCAAAAGCCTTTTCATTACCTTTCTTTGCTTCTTCAACAAGAATCAGGTCGCCTTTCGCCTTGTCAGATAATTCGTGAACTATTTCCATTTATTTTCACCTGATTTGGTCCGGATATTACTTAAGAATACAATGCAATTGATCACTGGTGAAAAGATATCAAAAAATAGCGAATATGCCAGTATTCCGGGTTCATTCAATTTTCTCTGAACAACATAAAAAATAATTATTTGCGTTATTAGCCTGATAACAAAAACAGATAATACATAAGGCCATAGAAAAATGTGTGAGAGCAGTATTATAAATGTTGTGTAGAAAAGGATCCTTGTAAGAGGTTCAATGATTAACAGGATTTTATCCCGTAATTTATAATATGGCGCTGTAGTCAGATGTCTTTTCTTTTGAGCAATCCACTCTTTTAAACCGGGACTGGGAATTGACCTGGTATGTGTGCCATTTTCAAATTCAATCCGGGTATTTTTAGATGTAGCCAGAGAATTAACCAGAAGATCATCATCGCCTGATACAATATGATTATGTGCACCAAACCCTTTGTTCATAAAAAAAACCGAACGTCGATAAGCCAGGTTACGTCCGACACCCATATAGGGTATTCCCCGAATAGCCATCCCCATGTACTGCATTGCAATGGTGAGTGTGTCGTAGCAGATGTATTTGTTTAACAAGCCCTTCTCTTTGAGGTACCCGCCATATCCCAGGACAAAATTGATTTTCTCATCAAAATGTGATGCTATTCCTTCAAGCCACTTATTCGAACCGGGCTGACAATCTGCATCAGTAAAAAGCAGAATTTCATTTTTTGCTGCTTTGATTCCTATGAACTGGGCAAATTTTTTAGTATGGGTAAACTTGGGATCTTTGTTCACATTTGATATTCTCAGATGTGGATATTGTAACAGATAATTTCCAATTACTTTATAGGAATCGTCTTCAGAACAATCATTTACAACTATGACTTCATATTCGGGATAATCCTGTTCCAGAACCGCAGGTAAAAAATTCCTGAGATTTTCTGCTTCGTTCCTGGCACAGATTATTATAGAAACCGGTTGGTTGGTTCTTTTTGTTTCAGGTGACTTGTAAAAATGGATAGATAGATAAAAGAAAAGGTAATAAAACAACTGAATAGCTGCAGCTGAGGAAAAGATATAGAATAAAACTAATAGTAAAACATTCACGTGATCCGTCATTTGACTTCCAAATAAGTCAGCAATATTAATAAGATTAATGGAAAGGCAAAAAATATATTTCAACAATAATTCCTTATAATTTTATAACCCGTATGGAAAAATTAACTTTGTGCTTCTAAAAAGAGATTTAACAGCATGTTTATTATAGAGAGCAGGGATACGGAATCTAAAGCGCGTTCGGGAGTTCTGAAAACTGCTCATGGTGATATTCCAACTCCAATATTTATGCCGGTAGGCACAGGCGGAACGGTAAAAGGTATCCTGCAGCGCGATCTTGCTGAGGATATAAATGCAAAAATAATTCTCGGGAACACATACCACCTCTATTTACGTCCTGGCACTGAAATTCTCAAGGCAGTCGGCGGGCTTCATCATTTTATGTCGTGGGAGCGGCCTATTTTGACTGACAGCGGAGGCTATCAGGTCTTCTCACTCACAGGTAACAGAAAGCTTACTGATGAGGGTGCAGTTTTTAAATCGCATATTGATGGCTCAAAACATATCTTTACACCTGAAAATACAATTGACATTCAACGTATTATTGGTGCAGATATAATGATGGCTTTCGATGAGTGCGCTCCCTGGCCCTGCGATTTTAACTATGCCAAAAAGTCCGTGGCACTCACACATAACTGGCTCGACAGGGCAATTGTAAGGTATCATGAAACTGATCCATTATGGGGTAAAGAGCAGTTTCTGTTTCCAATAGTTCAGGGTGGAACATTTGATGATCTGAGAAAAGAGTCTGCAGAAAAAACAGCTTCAGCCGGTCTGGAAGGAAATGCAATCGGAGGATTGTCGGTTGGTGAACCTGCCGACGAAATGTACCGGATCATTGAGATTGTCAATGAGATACTTCCTGATGAAAAGCCACGTTATCTTATGGGAGTAGGTACACCGGTAAACATCCTCGAAGCTATTGAGAGAGGAATAGATATGTTTGATTGTGTTATGCCGACACGGAATGGACGAAACGGGATGCTTTTTACCAGCGAAGGGACTATTAACATCAGGAACAAAAAATGGATAGATGATTTTAGTCCGATTGATCCGGAGGGGCCGTCAGTAGTAAGTCTTAACTATTCAAAAGCATATTTGAGGCATCTGGTTATCTCAGGTGAAAACCTTGGAGCCCAGATCGCAAGTATTCATAACCTGGCATTTTATCTGAAGCTGATTGGCGAAGCCAGAAAAAAAATTGAAGAGGGTAATTTTAGAAAATGGAAAGACTTAATGGTAAAAAAACTATCAGAGAGACTATAGATTCTCTGAAGGTCAAAATTATTGATGTTTATATTATCAGGAAGTTTCTTGGTACTTTTTTCTTCTGTCTTGCCTTAATACTGACAATCGCAGTTGTATTCGATTTTGCTGAAAAAATCGACAACTTCATGGAGAAACAGGCACCTGTGAAAGCAATTATATTTGACTATTACATGAATTTTATTCCATATTTCGCTATGCTTTTTGCACCGCTGTTTGTCTTTATTGCTGTTATCTTCTTCACCTCAAAAATGGCGATAAATACCGAGATAATAGCAATTCTTAACAGCGGAATGAGTTTCAGGAGAATGATGTGGCCCTATTTCCTTTCAGCTTTTGTCATAGCGACATTCACATTCATGCTGACCAATTTTGTTATTCCAAAAGCAAACCTCATAAGGATAGATTTCGAAGATAAATATTACCATTCATCAAGCAAAAAAATAACAGTTGAGAATGTCCACAGAAAAGTATTTAAAAATACTTATGTCTATATGGGATCATTCAATCCTCTGTCTCAGCGAGGGCAGAATTTCACAATTGAAGAAATTGACAGTGGAAGACTTATCTCGAAACTATCGGCGCCTACTGTAACTTATGATACTACGAAGCATAAATGGACCGCACTTAATTATTATATACGCCAGGTAAAAGGAAATGAAGAGATTATAACCAGGGGTAAGCAGATCGATACTACTCTGATTATAGAACCGAATGATTTTGCTAAGGATCCGGATTTTGTTGGGACCATGACATCACGTGAGCTCGATAGTTATATCAATCTCCTCCGGTTGCAGGGATCGGATGAACTTAAGCTTTTCCTTATAGAGAAATACAGACGGTTTGCTAATCCTTTTGCTGTTTTTATTCTGACACTGATCGGTGTAACCCTTTCATCAAGGAAGATAAGGGGAGGAATAGGCATGAATATCGGAATAGGTCTGGGGCTTAGTTTTTCCTATATTCTGTTTCTTCAGTTTGCCTCTCAATTCTCACTCAAGGGAAACCTTGGTCCAATGCTGGCAATGTGGATCCCTAATATTCTATATTCGATAATTGGACTGGTGCTTTATAAATTAGCCCCGAAATAGATTATTACTCGAACAATTTCTTTAAAATTGTAGCCTGAAAATCGGGTATTCTCTTAAATGAAAAATATTAATAATGTATTAAAATAAATTTATATGCCAGTCAACAAAAAGATACGTGAATTACTGGAAAAACGCGAGAAAATACTTCTTGGTGGTGGAGAACAGGCTATAGAAAAGCAGAAAGCAATGGGTAAGAGGACAGCCCGTGAGCGTATTATGGCCCTGCTTGATGATAATTCCTTCAATGAATATGATTTATTTGTTGAACATGATGCACGTGATTTTGATATGGACAAAAAATCACTTCCCAGCGATGGAGTTATTATCGGCTCCGGAACCATTTATGGCGCACCTGTTGCCATCTTTGCGCAGGATTTTACCGTAGCCGGAGGTTCTCTGGGGTTGATGCATTCAAGAAAGATTACCAAGATTATGGATCATGCCCTTAAAATGAGGATGCCACTCATTGGAATTAATGATTCAGGTGGTGCCAGAATCCAGGAAGGAGTAAACTCTCTTGCCGGGTATGGTGAAATTTTCTTTCGTAACACAATATCCAGCGGTGTTATTCCTCAACTCTCGGTTATTCTTGGCCCGTGTGCAGGGGGGGCTGTATATTCACCCGCACTTACAGATTTTGTTTTTGTGGTAGACAATATTTCAAAAATGTTTATCACCGGCCCTGAAGTGATAAAAACTGTGCTTGGGGAAGAAATATCAATGGAAGATCTCGGTGGTGCCAGGGTACATAGTGAGGTCACAGGTAATGCTCACTTTTTTGCTATGAGCGAAGAAGAATGTTTTGACCAGATAAAAAAGCTTATTACTTTTATCCCATGGAACAATGGGCAGAAAGCCAGAATGTTCGAACCAGGGGAGCCTAAACCTGAATTTAATATTAATAAGATCGTCCCCGAAGATCCAACTCTGCCATATGATGTTAAAGATGTAATCAGGGCAATTGTAGACAATTCTGATTTCTTTGAGATAATGGAACTTTATGCAAAAAACATTGTGATTGGTTTTGGTCGTATGGGAGGACGTACAACAGGATTTGTAGCTAACCAGCCTCTCGAAATGGCAGGCGTTCTGGATGTTGACTCTTCTGACAAAGCCGCAAGATTCATACGCTATTGTGATGCTTTCAATATTCCTATTATTACATTGGTTGACCTGCCTGGATATCTGCCAGGTGTGGATCAGGAACATGCTGGTGTGATACGTCATGGTGCTAAAGTTCTCTACGCCTATAGCGAGGCCACTGTACCAAAACTGACTGTTATATTGAGAAAAGCATATGGCGGAGGATATATAGCAATGAGTTCCCGTCATCTCCGCGCTGATTTTGTTTTTGCCTGGCCATCGGCTGAGATTGCTGTAATGGGCCCCGAAGGAGCCGCAAACATCATATTCAGAAAAGAGATTACATCTTCTGATGATCCTGATAAAATGAGAAAAAAGAAAGTTGAAGAATATAAAGCCAAATTCGCTAATCCATATGTTGCCGCCTCAAGAGGGTACGTTGATGCTGTTATAGAACCATCCGAAACAAGAAGATTTTTAATGCACTCTATCGAAGTGTCTGAGAATAAGGATGTTTCGATGCCACATAAAAAACACGGTCTACCACCTTTATAGCTAAATGCACCTTTAAATACCAATTGGCCAATCATGAACAAAAATGATAAGCTTGGATTCCTGAATATTGATACCAGTTTATATCAGACAAGGATCAGCAATAAATTTAAAAACAGAAAATTTTATCAGCCTGTCAACCCGAGGATCATTCTTAGTTTTATACCGGGGACAGTTCTTGATATTTTTATAAAACAAGGTCAGAAGGTCACGAAGGGACAGGATTTGATGATACTCGATGCCATGAAGATGCAGAATAAATTGAAATGCACCATGGATGGTAAAGTAAAATTAATAGCTGTCAAAAAAGGTGACAAAGTTTCAAAAGGAACTGTGTTGCTGGAGCTTGAGTAAGAAATCAGATCCCACCTTCCCAGATAACTAAATCTTTAAGTTTCTGCGGTAGTTTTGGTTTCTCTGAAAATATCCCGTAAACACTCGATCCGCTTCCCGACATAAGACTAAAAAGTGCATCTGATCTGTATAGTCCCTCTTTTATTTTACCTATTACAGAATGTTTTTTAAAGGCAAATTCTTCAAAGTCGTTTATAATTTTCTCTTTCCATTCAATAACCGGATAATCAATCAATTGAGCAAGGCTTATTGAAGGAAGCCCGGTCCGGCAATTTTGATAAGCCTCGGTGGTGTTGATTCCAACGCCCGGGTTGATGATAACCAGATAATAACCGTTGAGAACCGGTTTGACAGGTGTCAGTACCTCACCTTTGCCGGAGGCAAAAGACGGAGTACAATCAATAAAAAACGGACAATCGCTTCCCAACTCTAATGCTAAGGATTTCAATTTGTTGTCAGTGATACCGAGGCCAAAACATCTGTTTATAGTTTTTAACA
>Ga0209748_1000170_pt1 | contig 39436 bp, 33 predicted proteins | sample BarGraIncu00421A_FD_185490 | JGI IMG/M metagenome (GOLD analysis project Ga0209748, IMG submission 185490) | Arctic peat soil microbial communities from Barrow, Alaska - Barrow Graham LP Incubations 004-21A (SPAdes) (version 2) | ecosystem: Environmental > Terrestrial > Soil > Wetlands > Peat... | reverse complement strand
ATACATCAAACAATGACAAAGACTATGACATTCTTCCATAAATGGCAAAAAAAGGAAATTGATAAACAATTAATTGAAGTTGTGACAAACAAAGGCACGAATGAAAGCAATTACTATTGAATTAAATAAAAGTCAGTTTTATAAACTCATTAATCAACTTGATGACAATGATAAATTTGAGTTATATAATATACTGAGAAAATCTTTATTCCTTAAACGATTCAATGAATTACTTAAATCAACCAAAACTGATGAATTGACTTTGGATGAAATTACAAAAGAAGTTGAATCTGTCCGGAAAAACAAGGTTAAAGGTTAATGTCACTTAAGTGTCACAAAAGATGTCACAAAAGATGTCACAAAAGAAGATCGGACAGAAGTAATCATTGAGATGATTAGGAAAGACCCGGAAATAACGATAAAAGATATGGCAGAATTGCTTAACATAACTAGCAGAACAGTGTTAAGGGAACTAAAACAACTAATGGCTCAAAAAAGAATAACAAGAAAAAGCGGACGCAAAAGTGGTTCTTGGCAAATAGTTGAAGACAAGGATAAAGATTAAAGGGTATAGGTTAAAGGGAAGACAGAACAGGTTAACGTTGAAAGCAAGGGTAGTAAATTTAGATTGGTTTATTAACGCGATTGAAAAATAACATCTTTACATTAACTTTGTTTATCTTTGATACGTTGAAAAGTATTCAGGTATATTGGTTGATCATCTGACAACATGAAATAAATTATTTTCTCATGAAAAAGTCAAGAGAAGAAATTTTGAAAGCTATTAAACTTACGTTAAATAAAATAGTTCCTGATGCCAAGGTAATACTATTTGGGTCAAGAGCCAGAGGCGATGCTAGTTCGGATTCAGATTGGGATATTTTGATTATATTGGATAAACCAAAAATTGATCCAACAGATTTTGATAATATCTCGTACCCACTTTATGAACTAGGATGGCAAGAGGATGAACATTTCTCTACAAAACTTTATACTAAGTCGGAATGGTTAAAGCGAAGTTTTACACCGTTTTATAAAAATGTCGAAAAAGAAGGCATTCTAATATGAGTTTGACAGACGATGAACGGGAAGCGATTGTTTCTTTCCGTATTCAAAAAGCAAAGGATACACTTGATGAAGCTGAAGGAATAGCAACTCTAGGCTATTGGAACGCTGTTGCAAATAGATTATATTATGCATGCTTTTATATAACAAGTGCACTTTTACTCAAAAATAATTACTCGGCACAAACCCATAGTGGTATAATCCATCTTCTTGGCTTGCATTTTATTAAAAGTGGCATTGTCTCAAAAGATGCCGGCAAGTTATATTCTAAACTGTTCGAACTTCGACAAACTGGGGATATGATGATTTGTTTAACTTGTCAGAAGATGATGTTAAACCTTTGATATCAATGGCACACAACTATGTTAATGAGTTATTGGAATTAATTGAACAAGACTAGAAAAGGTTAAAGGAGAAAGTCCTGAAGGGCGGGATATATCAGCGATGGGTGAAGCCCATCGAAAAGAAATTACCCCTCCCCCTCAAATCATTACAAAACCGATATCATTTTCTTATAAGTAAACAAATTTTGATTTTAACAGAAAGTTTTACCTATACATCAAACAGAGACAAAAGACGATTACATTCTTCCAAAATGGTAAAATAGGTAATCGATAAACCATTAATTAAACTTATTTTAGAATAATATAATTCAATTACGCTTTGAGGCGTTACGCTGCGAAGCGTAATTTTGAAGGTGGTTATGTAGAGAGACCTCATAGTTTTCACAATTAATGAATTGGATTGATTTTTAAGTTGTCTGAACAAAATTGCTTTTCTATTAGTTATTAATTGAAGTTGTTACAAATAAAAGTACTAATGAAAGCAATCACTATTGAATTAAATAAAAGTCAGTTTTATAAACTCATTAATCAACTTGATGACGATGATAAATTTGAGTTATATAATAAACTGAAGAAATTTTTATTCCTTAAACGATTCAATAAATTAATTAAGTCAACCAAAACTGATGAGCTGACCCTGGATGATATTTCGAAAGAAGTTGAATCTGTCCAGAAAAAAGGTATGAAAAAAGTTAAAGGTTAATGTGAATGTAACAGAATAAGGGCAATTCAAGGCATTTTTGTTACAAAACAAACCCTGTTTTATTAATATTTTGTAACAAAATAAGGGCAGTAATGAAATTAAAGATTAAAGGAAAAACAAGGTTAAAGGAAAAAATGTAGGGGTTGATTAGCGGTGTAGGGGCGACCCTGGTGGTCGCCCAGGGTAGAAACATATAAAGAATTTTCATTAACGATTAGGGCGACCACAAGGGTCGCCCCTACACCGCTATTTAAAAGTGTATTCTATAGAATACAAAAATAGAGCAATAATGTATTTTGTATAATACAATTAAGGTAAAAGTTTAAAGTGTGTGGAAGAGATTGTTTTTCTTATAAGGAAAAGATTTTGTATTTTTGTGAATTGTTTGTCTTATACATCAAACTTTTCCTATACATCAAGCAATGACTAAAGGCAATTACATACCTCGTGATTTGTATTTCAATCAAATTGAACCTTATATCGGTTCGGGATTGATCAAAGTTATTACCGGACAACGCCGCGTTGGGAAAAGTTATGTGTTGTTGCAGGTGATGGATGAGATCTTGAATCGTTACCCGGATGCCCGGATCATTTATATCAACAAAGAGGATTATCAATTCGAAGCGATCAAAACGCATGATCATTTGATGGAGTATCTTCAATCCATCTCTTCTTTAACCGAAAAATGCTATTTGTTCATTGATGAAATCCAGGAAATTAGTAACTTTGAGATTGCATTGAGAAGTTTGCAATCGGTGAATGAGTGGGACATCTATTGTACAGGTAGTAACGCGACTTTGCTTTCCGGAGAACTGGCAACTTACCTGAGCGGCAGGTATATTCAAATTAGAGTCTATTCACTTACTTACGCAGAGTTTTTACAATTTCATTCTGTAACCGATAGCGCTGAGGCTTTTCTAAAATATATCCGGTTTGGAGGAATGCCTCACCTGATTAATTTACCACAGGAGGACAGGATTGTATATGAATATCTTCGAAATGTAAGGGATACGATTGTGCTTCGGGATATCGTGACGAGATTTAATGTCCGAAGTGTTCATTTTTTGCGGGATTTGATGCTTTACCTGGCTGATGTGGTGGGTAGTATTGTATCTGCTAAACGTATCAGTGATTATCTGAAATCACAGCAAATCAACCTGACGCATAAATTGGTCTTGGAATTTTTGTCACATATCGAATCGGTTTATTTTGTGGATCGTGTAAAACGAGCGGAAATTGAGGGTCGTAAAATATTCGAAACCGGGGAAAAGTTCTATTTTGAGGATTTGGGAATGCGCCATTCTCTGATTCCGTTTCAACAAAAGGATATAGGTAAGGTGCTTGAAAATATAATTTACCATCATTTGAAAACAAGCGGCTATCAAATTTATGTTGGTAAGCAAGGTGATAAGGAAATAGATTTTGTGGCGGAAAAAGACGGATCTAAAATATATATTCAGGTAGCCTATCTTATTACCGATGAAAAAACGCATGCACGTGAGTTTGGGAATTTATTGTCGATTCAGGATAACTGTCCTAAATATGTTGTAAGCATGGACGAAACGGCCGGGGGAAATTTTAAAGGAATTGAACATGTGGGGATTAGGGAGTTTTTGTTGAGGTGAAAGATTAAAGGTTTAAGGAAATCATAAAGCGAACGAACGTGATGTAGGGAGGCCCCTTGTGGGTCTCCAGGGCATTAACATATAGAAATCTACATTACCGTTTTAGGAGACCCACAAGGGGCCTCCCTACATCACATACGTGCGTTATAAAGATTTATATAATTGAAAAGATATGAGCGAGAAAAAAACTGGAGTGGATGAAGGTATTGACCTGATGGAGGTTATTAAACAGATCTGGGCGGGACGGAAGACGGTGCTGATGTTTATGGCGGCGGGTTTTTTGCTGGCGGTTGTGGTGGTGTTGGTGACACCGAAACAATATCAGACGCAGGTGAAACTGTTGGCTGAGACGGGCTCGAAGAACGGGGCCGGGGGATTGCTGGGGCAACTGGGTGGTATGTCGGGACTTAACCTGGGTGGGCTTTCGGGTCTGATGGGGAGTTCTGCATCAGAAGATGCATTGACACCTGAACTTTATCCGGATGTGGTGAAGAGTACGCCTTTCCTGTTGGAGGTTTTGGGTAAGAAGGTGACTGAATCGAAACATGGTGTGACGATGACGGTTGCTGAGTATCTGTCTTTGTATTCGAAATCGCCTTTTTCAGGGTTGACAGGGATTTTTAAAGGAAAACCTGCTCCGGTAGTGTTTTTAAAGGATTCGTCTTCGTCGGGCGCTTCAAAGGGATTGTTGAAGTTGACGAAGGATCAGAAGGATTTGGTGGATGGCTTGGCGGATATCATCAGTTTGAGTGTTGCGAGTTCGGCAGGTGGCGGATTGACGGGTGGTGGCAGCAAGGTGATCACGGTAAGTATTGAGGTGCAGGATCCTCAGGTTTCGGCACAGTTGGCTGATTCGGTTGTGGGTAGTTTGAAGAATTATATCATTGCATATAACACGGGGAAGGCAAAAAAGGATCTGGATTTTGTCAAGGCACGGTTTAACGAGGCAAGGGACAGGTATTATGCTACGCAACAGGCGTTGGCGAGTCACAATGACCGGAATTTGAATGTGATTACGTCATCGGCGAACATGAGTAAGGAGAGGTTGTCGACGGAGAATGCATTGGCGTCGAATATTTATAATTCGATGGCGCAGGTGATGGAACAGGCGAAGTTGAAGGTACAGGATCAGACGCCGGTGTTTACGGTGATTGAGCCGGCCAAGGTGCCATTGATCAAGAGCAAACCGAAGGGGGTGATTATTGCGATGGGATTGATGTTTGTCGGGGCGTTTGTTGGGGTTGGAGTGGTTTTTATAAGGAGGAAGAAGAAGTAGAAATTTTTATTTGCAGGTTTAGAAATTTAGATTACTTTTGCAACGTCTATTAAGACAATCGTTCTACCTTTATTTTGGGAGCTTAGCTCAGTTGGTTCAGAGCATCTGCCTTACAAGCAGAGGGTCATTGGTTCGAGCCCAATAGTTCCCACCACCAAGGATGAAGTTTTTTGTGAGGTGATTGGTTTTTTTAAAGAAGGGAGCTTAGCTCAGTTGGTTCAGAGCATCTGCCTTACAAGCAGAGGGTCATTGGTTCGAGCCCAATAGTTCCCACCTTCTATACGTACCTTGGGGTTTTTCTCCGGGGTATTTTTGTTTCCACTAAAGCCCTGAAAGGGCATGATATTATAGCGATGGGTGAAGCCCATCGGATAATAGATGTCTCAAACCAAGCCCTGTAAGGGCGTAATAATTGAATTTCAACACAATATAAATATAATATATTGCGCCCTTACAGGGCTTGATTGGGGGTGGTACATTTTTCGATGGGCTTCACCCATCGCTATAATAGTGCGCCCCCACAGGGCTTGTTTTTAAAACGTATCTATTCGATGGGCTTCACCCATCGCTATAATAGTGCGCCCCTACAGGGCTTGTTTTTAAAACGTATCTATTCGATGGGCTTCACCCATCGCTATGATAGTGTCCCCTTTCAGGGTTATCACAACCGGGGTTTAAAAACCAACAATAGTGTTGAATTTTACTATAATATCTAAACAATTGTTAAGTGCCAAAATTAAGGGAATTGTCAGCGTGTTTGATGATTACCTTTGCAAAGAATTTTTGTATTACAAAGTATTGAAAGGAACCGTATGACAAAGAACAGATTTCCGGATAAACAGGGACTTTACGATCCTTTGAATGAGCACGATAGCTGTGGGATTGGGTTTGTGGCCCATATTAAAGGTGCGAAGTCAAATGAGATCATCAGACGCGGTCTGGAGGTGTTGAAGAACATGGATCACCGCGGCGCTACCAATTCGGACAATACTTCGGGCGACGGCGCAGGGATCCAGATTCAGGTTCCCCATGATTTTATTGTAAAACAGGGCATTGCCGTTCCCGCTCCGGGAAAATATGGCACCGGGTTGATTTTCCTTCCCGGGGACCCTCAGGAAGCCCGTCTGTGTGAGGCTGTCCTTGAAAAGCATTTTAAAGAGGAGGGCCTGGAACTGATCGGCTACAGGGATGTCCCGGTCGACAGCTCGGTGGTGGGTGAGATCGCACGTGGTTCGGAACCGGTCATCAGGCAGGTGTTCGTGAAGGCCACACTGGAACAGGATGCACTGGAACGGAAGCTTTATCTAGTGCGTAAACTGGCCGAAAGAGAGATCAGAGAGTCATCGCTGAAAGAGAAATCGAGTTTTTATATTCCGAGTCTTTCATCGAAGACATTGATATATAAGGGGATGCTAACCCCCGAACAATTGAGGACTTACTTCCTGGATCTGAAAGATCCCGAGATGAAGAGCGCCATTGCTTTGATTCATTCGCGTTTCAGCACCAATACTTTTCCGACATGGGATCTGGCCCAGCCATTCAGAATGATGGCGCACAACGGCGAGATCAACACGGTGACGGGGAACAGGCTGTGGATGCATGCAAGGGAATCACTTTTAAAATCCGAGATCTTTGGCGAGGATCTGAAGAAATTGTTGCCGGTGATTGAACCGGGCAAGAGTGATTCGGCATCGCTGGACAACGTGCTGGAGTTTCTGCTGATGAACGGGAGGACGATTCCTCACGCGATCTGTATGCTGATTCCGGAATCTTTTAATGATAAAAACCCGATACCCGACAGTTTAAAGGCTTTCTATGAGTTTCAGTCGACATTGATGGAGCCTTGGGATGGCCCGGCTTCAATCGTCTTCTCGGATGGTCGTTACATCGGGGGTACGCTGGATCGGAATGGTTTGCGTCCCTCACGGTATATCATCACTAACAACGACATGATCGTCATGGCTTCGGAGGTGGGTGTTCAGACATTTGACCCCAGCGAGGTCAAGGCAAAGGGTCGTCTGCGTCCGGGAAAACTGCTTTTGGTAGATACGCAACTGGGGATCATCATTCCCGATGAAGAGGTGAAGGCCGAACTGACACGCCGTTATCCATACAACAACTGGTTGAGGGACAACCGCATCGAGATCGATGACATCGTGGTCAAGCAACGGGTTCCTTCGTCGATGGGAAAAGAGTTTCCGGTCTATGCAAGGGTTTTCGGTTACTCGAAAGAGGATATGAAAGATGTGATCGGTCCGATGGTGATGGATGCCAACGAACCCACGGGCTCGATGGGGAGCGACATGCCGATGGCGATCTTCTCGGAGAAACCGCAACGGTTCTTTAGTTATTTCAGACAGATTTTTGCACAGGTGACCAATCCACCCATCGACCCGATCAGGGAGGGGCTGGTGATGTCGCTGACAAATTATATCGGTTCGGCCATGTCGAACATACTGGAAGAGAGTCCAGAGCATTGCAGGCTGATCAAGATCGACAGCCCTGTATTGACCAACACCGACCTCGGCAAGATCAAGGATCTGAAGCATGAACAGTTCACGCACTCAGTGATCCCAATGGTATTCCCGGTTGCGGAAGGCGAGGCAGGGTTCAGAAAGGCGATCGACAACATGCTGGAACAGGCTGAAAAGGCGGTGGATGATAAGATGAACTTCATCATATTGACCGACCGTATGGTGAGCGAAGAGATGGCGCCTATTCCATCGTTGCTGGCAGTTTCGGCTGTGCATCATCACCTGATCAGAACGCGGAAGCGGATGCAGATTGGTTTGATCGTGGAGACCGGCGAGGTGCGCGAGGTGATGCATTACGCGTTGTTGCTGGGTTACGGGGCGAGTATGATCAATCCTTACCTGGCTTTTGCAGCAATTGCTGAACTGATCCGCAAGGGCGAGATCAACCTGGATTACAGGGAGGCACGTTACAATTATATCAAAGCCATCGACAAAGGGCTGCTGAAGATCATCTCCAAGATGGGGATCTCGACTTTAAGAAGTTATCATGGCTCGCAATTGTTTGAGGCCGTGGGAATCAGCAAAGAGATCATCGATCGTTACTTCACGGGTACTCCATCACGTATCGGTGGGATCAGTTTCGAAGGAATCTTCAATGAGGCGTTGTCGTTTCATAAGGAGGCTTATGCAGGTGATCCGGATGACCTTTCATTCACTTTCGACGGGACTTTTACCTATCGCAAGAACGGGGAGCATCATGCATGGAATCCTCAGACGATAGGGTTGCTACAGTGGGCTGCACGCAACAACGATTACAGCAAGTACAAGGAATTCAGCGCACTGACAGATGCCGAGAATCAGAAACCGGTCTTCATCAGGGGTGCTTTGAGATGGAAATCGAACCCGATTGACATTTCGCTGGTTGAATCGGAAGAGGAGATCATGAAACGGTTTGTGACGGGTGCGATGTCGTATGGCTCTATTTCGAAGGAGGCGCATGAAGCGCTGGCGATTGCAATGAACACGATTGGTGGTCGGAGCAACACTGGCGAAGGGGGTGAGAATTCGGAGAGATTTTATAAAAATACAAGAAGCGCGATCAAACAGGTTGCTTCGGGGCGTTTTGGGGTGACCAACAACTACCTGATCAATGCTGATGAGTTGCAAATCAAGATTGCGCAGGGTGCGAAACCGGGAGAGGGCGGACAGCTACCCGGTTACAAGGTGGACAAGATTATTGCCAAGCTGAGGAATTCGACGCCGGGCATCACGTTGATCTCTCCCCCACCCCACCATGATATTTATTCGATCGAGGATTTGGCGCAGCTGATCTATGACTTGCGTTGTACGAACCCTGCTGCTAAGATTTCGGTGAAGCTGGTTTCGGAACAGGGGGTCGGGACGATTGCTGCAGGGGTTGCAAAGGCCTATGCCGATCTGATCGTGATCAGTGGTTGCGAAGGGGGTACGGGGGCAAGTCCTACAAGCTCAATCCGTTATGCCGGGTTACCTGCAGAATTGGGAATTGCCGAGGCGCATCAGACGCTGGTTTTGAACAACCTTCGCGGTAGGGTTCGCCTGCAGACAGATGGTCAGTTGAAGACCGGACGGGATGTGATGATCATGGGTTTGCTGGGTGCCGAGGAGTTTGGTTTTGCCACCTCTGCACTGATTACGCTGGGTTGCGTGATGATGCGCAAGTGTCATCTGAATACTTGTCCGGCGGGTATTGCCACTCAGGACGAGGCTTTGAGAAAACGCTTCACCGGTCAGTCGGAACATGTGATTAACTTCCTGCGCTTTGTGGCACGTGAGGTTAGGGAGTATCTGGCCGAGGTTGGCTATCGGAAGTTTGATGATATCGTGGGGAGGACCGATCTGCTTGAGCAGTATCGCGATACGGAATTGATGACTGTGAAGACAAGAGATCTTGATCTGAGCAAGTTGATCTTTTTCCCGGAGGCTTCGAAGAAGAATCCGTTGCGTTATTCGAACCAGACCGTGAATACGGTGAAGGATATGATGGATCATCGCTTGATCAGGGAGGCCAACAAAGCCATCAAGAGCGGCGAGAAGGTGTGGATTGCACACGATATCCGCAATGTGGACCGGACCATTGGCGCCATGTTGTCGGGAGAGATTTCGAAAAGATATGGTGAAAAGGGGTTGCCCGAAGACACTATCAACTGTACATTTTATGGTTCGGCCGGACAGAGTTTTGGCGCTTTCCTTGTAAAAGGGGTGAGTTTAAGACTGGAGGGTGATGCCAATGACTACCTGGGCAAGGGATTGTCGGGAGGGTCGATTTCGGTGGTACCACCGGCCGGGTCGATGTTTGTTCCGGAAGAGAATATCATCATCGGGAACACTATTTTGTATGGTGCGACTTCAGGGAAGATCTTTATTCGCGGGCAGGCAGGTGAACGGTTCTGTGTAAGGAATTCGGGAGCGCTGGCCGTGGTTGAGGGTGTCGGTGATCATTGCTGCGAATATATGACAGGCGGACGGGTGGTCGTGCTGGGTAAGACCGGGCGTAACTTTGCTGCCGGGATGAGTGGTGGGATTGCTTTCGTTTTAAATGTGGACGGGAACTTTGATTATTTCTGTAACAAGGGATTGGTTGAGTTGACGCCGTTGGAGGATAAAAACGATATCAGGGATCTGCAGGAGATGATCAATCAGCATTTGTTGCATACGCAGAGTTTGCTGGCTGCTAAGATTTTGACGAATTGGGATGAGTATTTGCCGAAATTCGTGAAGGTGATTCCGTTTGAATATAAGAAGGTTTTGGAGGAATTAAAGCTTCGGGAGTTGGAAAGGAAATTGCAGTTGACGGAGGATAATCCGGCGTTGCATTATTAAAATATGGTGCAGATTACAAATCTGCACCAGCAAAATGTAGGTTAAATTATGGGAAATCCAAAGGCATTTATCAAAATAAAACGCAAAGACGGCGGATACCGCCCAATCAGTGAACGCACTGGCGACTTCGGTGAAGTCGAACAGACACTGGATGAACAGGATCGCCGTGATCAGGCCTCACGCTGCATGGACTGCGGGGTCGCTTTCTGCCACTGGGGTTGTCCGGTTGGCAGCAAAATCCCTGAATGGCAGGATGCCGTCTACAGAGGAAACTGGGAAGAGGCATATCAAATTCTGACTTCGACCAACTTCATGCCGGAGATCACGGGACGAATCTGTCCTGCTCCATGTGAGAAGTCATGCGTGCTGGCCATCCACAAAGAGTCGGTGACCATCCGTGAAAACGAGTGTTCTGTGGTCGAAAATGCATTCGACAGGGGCTTCGTGAAGCCAAAACCACCGAAGAAACGGACAGGGAAAAAGGTAGCCGTAATAGGTTCAGGCCCTGCAGGGCTTTCTGCTGCCGACTTGTTGAACAAAGCCGGTCACACGGTGACGGTGTTTGAACAGGACGACGCGATAGGTGGGTTGTTGCGATATGGTATTCCGGACTTCAAGCTGAACAAGGGAATCATCGATCGCAGACTGGCTATGATGGAGGCAGAAGGGGTCAAATTCAAAGTGAATACCAGGGTTGGACGCGATATCACAGAGAAGAAACTGGTTGCCGATTACGATGCTGTGTTGCTTTCGGTTGGCGCTATGAAACCCAGGGATCTGGTGGTCGAAGGACGCGATCTGACAGGGGTTCATTTTGCAATGGAATATCTTAAACAACAGAACAAGGTAATCAGAGGGGTTGAGTTTTCGGAGACTGAACGGTTGTCGGCACGGGATAAACATGTGTTGGTGATTGGTGGTGGTGATACGGGATCGGATTGTGTGGGTACTGCTATTCGTCAGAAGGCAGCCAGCGTGACGCAGATCGAGATCATGCCTGAACCACCGGTGGATCGTTCGAAAGATAATCCATGGCCTTACTGGCCGACGACTTTGAGGACATCTTCTTCGCATGAAGAGGGGTGTAACCGTAGATGGAGTCTGATTACGAAGAAATTAAATAGTATTGATGGCAGGGTTGTTTCTGCAGAGGTTGTTGGTGTGGAATGGATCAAGGATGAACAAAACGGACGGATGTCGATGAGAGAATTGGCGGGTTCTTCGGAAATTCTCAAGGCTGATCTGGTGTTGCTGGCGATGGGTTTTGTTTCGCCGGATCATGATGGGTTGTTGGATAAATTGGGTGTGGAATATGACAGTCGTGGGAATATTCATGCTGCCAAGAGCAACATGACATCGCAGGCAAAGATTTTCGCAGCAGGTGATGCCGCAAGAGGGGCCAGTTTGGTCGTTCATGCCATCCAGAGTGGTCGCGAAGCAGCGTTTCATATTGATGCGTTTTTAAGAGGATAATTTATTGTGTATTTCGTTTATTATAATTACCTTTGCTTCTATTGGGTTTTATCCTGATTTGATTGATTATGAGCGAAGTGAATAACAATAATGGCGAACTGAATAAAAACTTTGTCGAGAGCGGAAATTATACCGCCGATAACATTCAAGTCCTTGAAGGTCTTGAAGCAGTTCGTTTGCGCCCTGCCATGTACATTGGCGACATCGGGGTGAAAGGTTTACACCATCTGGCCTATGAGGTTATCGACAACTCGATCGACGAGGCGATGGGTGGTTTCTGTACGAATATCGACGTTACAATCCATCCTGACAACTCTATCCGCGTCGTGGACAATGGTCGCGGGATCCCTACAGGGTTCATGGAAAAAGAAGGAAGGTCGGCGCTCGAGGTCGTACTGACCGTGTTGCATGCCGGTGGTAAGTTCGACAAAGGTTCTTACAAGGTTTCGGGTGGTCTGCATGGCGTGGGGGTTTCCTGCGTGAACGGCCTCTCAAAACATCTCACCGTCACTGTTTATCGTGAAGGCAAGATCTTCCGTCAGGAATACGAAAAAGGGATTCCGATGTACCCGGTTAAAATTATCGGCGACAGCGAAAGACATGGTACAGAGGTTCACTTTGTACCGGATGACTCTATTTTCTACGTCACCAATTACGATTATTCTATCCTGACATCGCGTTTGCGTGAGCTTGCTTACCTGAATAAAGGTATCACGTTACAAATCACGGATGAACGTGAAACTGACGAAACGGGTACATTTTTAACTGAAACTTTTTATTCGGAAAACGGTCTGCACGACTTTATCCTCTATCTGGATGAAAACCGTGAGAAATTGATGCCGGAGCCTGTATGTATGGTAGGTGAGAAAAATGGGATCCCCATTGAAATCGCATTGCAATACAATACTTCGTTCTCGGAGAACATCCATTCTTACGTCAACAATATCAATACCCATGAAGGTGGAACGCATCTCGCTGGTTTCAGACGTGGTCTGACGCGTACACTGAAGGGATATGCCGAGAAATCGGGCATGCTTTCGAAATTGAAGTTCGACATCAATGGGGATGACTTCCGCGAGGGACTCACTGCGATCATCTCTGCCAAGGTGCAGGAGCCACTGTTTGAAGGACAGACCAAGACCAAGCTGGGTAATAACGAGGTGATGGGAGCCGTGGATGTTTGTGTGGCTGAAATGCTGACGAATTACCTGGAAGAGAATCCAAGGGAAGCACGTACCATCGTGAACAAGGTTATTTTGGCCGCTACAGCCCGCCACGCTGCCCGTAAGGCACGCGAGATGGTTCAGAGGAAGAATGTACTGTCGGGATCGAGCCTGCCCGGTAAGCTGGCTGACTGCTCGGAAAAAGACCCTGCATTGTGTGAGATATATCTGGTCGAGGGAGACTCGGCAGGTGGTACGGCTAAACAGGGCCGCGACCGGAAATTCCAGGCTATCCTTCCATTGAGAGGTAAGATTCTGAATGTGGAGAAGGCGATGCAACACCGGATCTTTGAAAGCGAGGAGATCAAGAACATATTTACAGCTTTTGGTGTGAGTATCGGAACGGCTGAAGACTCGAAGGAGTTAAATCTTTCGAAGATTCGTTATCATAAGGTGATTATCATGACCGATGCCGACGTGGACGGAAGCCACATCGCAACGTTGATTCTGACTTTCTTCTTCAGGTATATGAAGGAGATGATCGAGAATGGATATGTGTATATTGCTACTCCCCCACTCTATCTGATCAAGAAGGGTGCGCAGGAAGAGTATTGCTGGACGGAAGAAGAGCGGCAGTTGATTGTTGCCAAGTATTCAAAGGACGGTACCGAGACGGGTGTGCATATTCAACGGTACAAAGGTCTTGGAGAAATGAATGCCGAGCAGTTGTGGTCGACGACGATGAATCCTGAACACAGGACGTTGAGGCAGGTTACGATTGACAACGGAGCAGAGGCTGATAGAATCTTTGCCATGTTGATGGGTGATGAGGTTCCGCCACGGAGAGAGTTTATTGAGAAGAACGCGAAATACGCGAGGATAGATATTTAATAATAAAAAAAGCTGCCTGAATCAGGCAGCTTTTTTTATTATTAAAGGCACTTAGTGTTTTACGATCAGTTTCTTGGTGAACAGGATTCTGTTCTCAAACATGACTGAGTAGAAATAGAGACCGTTGTTCAGATCAGCGGTATTGATGTAGAATCTGGTTTCTACACCCCTTACTGTGATTTCTTTTACAACAGAACCCAACAGGTTACGCAGCATCACTCTTGCTTCTGAATTCGAAGGTAACTGAAAGTTGATACTCGTCTTATCATTTGCAGGATTAGGGAATGGATTTGAAAACTGAATGCCCTTGATCAGGTCACTGCCTATTTCAACTTTATTTGTACTCCATGAATCTGTAGATATTTTTGCTGACACTGCATCCGTTATTTTCTGCGATGTCGTCAGTTGTTTTGCTTTATTCTTTAAAGTGTCGACAGGAATAACGATTGTAGGTACCGACACAACCGAAGCTACAGCGTTTGCAAACACTAAACTTCCCACTAGCAAACTCACCACTACTAAAAGTATTCTTTTTTTCATATTATATATTTTCTTTTCACTCAATTCAGTACAAATACCATGCAAAAGTACTACCTTAAAACATTTAATACCTTGTTTTGTTTGTTAAGATCTCTTAAATACACCCTTTTTGAGCAATAATTAACTTTTAATTAATATTTGACCTTTTTCAAACGCAAAGAACTTTCTTGTTTTAGTTTAGACAGACAAAGGTACATTCGGTTTAGTCGGTTTCAAGTTTTATTAATAATTCTTAACAATTTTGTTTTTATTTGGTGATCTTCGATCACCAAATAAAAACGATAATACAGTTAATCCGGAAAATACCCTAAAAGTAACTCGTCTTTTGCGATATTTGGTAAAGTTATTTTCAACAATGGCTCTAACTGCATGGCACGCTGGATACTAAAAATGGCCTCGGGATTACGGGCCCAGGAGCGTCGGGCGATCCCATTGTTGACATCCCAGTGGAGCATGTTCTGTAAACGTCGGTCTGCATCTGCAGATCCATCGAGCAACATTCCAAAACCTCCGTTTATGACTTCGCCCCAACCTACACCTCCTCCATTGTGAATACTGACCCATGTTGCCCCACGAAAGGCATCTCCGATGACATTCTGAATCGCCATATCGGCCGTAAACCTTGAGCCATCGTAGATGTTGGATGTTTCCCGATATGGGGAATCAGTGCCTGATACATCGTGATGATCGCGTCCTATTACGATCGGACCGATTCGCTTTTCCTGAACTGCCTTGTTGAAGGCTGATGCTATCTTTGTCCTTCCCTCACAGTCGGCATAGAGAATCCGGGCCTGTGAACCTACTACCAGCTTGTTTGAATGCGCCTCACTGATCCAAAGAATGTTATCCCTTAACTGTTGTTGAATCTCTGCGGGTGCATCGGGAAGCATCTCTTCCATGACCTGCATTGCGATCTGATCGGTCACCTCCAGATCTTCAGGTTTGCCGCTGGTACATACCCATCGGAAGGGTCCAAACCCATAATCGAAGCAAAGGGGACCCATGATATCCTGAACATAAGAGGGATAACGGAAACTGCCATCCGGTTTCATGACGTCAGCCCCTCCCCTACCCGCTTCGAGCAGAAAGGCATTGCCATAGTCGAAGAAATACATCCCTTTTTCGGTCAGCTTATTGATGGCGATGATTTGTCTTCGGAGTGATTCGTGAACCTTCTCCCTGAAGAGATCGGGTTGATGTACCATCATCTCATTTGCCGCTTCAAAAGAGAGTCCGGCAGGATAATATCCACCTGCCCATGGATTGTGTAATGAGGTCTGATCGGACCCAAGTTCAACCGGAAAATCTTCAATAGCCAATCGTTCCCAAAGATCAACCACATTGCCCTGATAAGCCAGGGAGACAGTTTCACGGATCAGACGGGCCATCAGGATGCGTTCGATCAGCTCATCCAGGTTGTCATAGACTTCATCGACCCAGCCCTGTTCAAGTCGTATTGCTACTGCCCTGGGATTAATCTCAGCAATTACACCCACGGCTCCGGCAATGATTGCTGCTTTGGGTTGAGCACCCGACATGCCTCCCAATCCTGAAGAGACAAACAGTTTTCCGGAGAGGTCTTCGCCGGGCTGATTTATCATGCGTCCTGCGTTCATTAGGGTTATGGTGGTTCCATGGACGATTCCCTGAGGTCCGATATACATGTAAGAGCCGGCAGTCATCTGACCATATTGTGAAACACCCAGTGCATTGAACCGTTCCCAGTCATCGGGTTTGCTGTAGTTGGGAATCATCATCCCGTTGGTCACTACTACGCGGGGAGCGTCTTTGTGAGATGGAAAAAGTCCCATTGGGTGTCCGGAATACATCGCAAGTGTTTGCATATTCGTCATCGTGGCCAGATACTGCATGGTAAGCAGGTATTGTGCCCAGTTTTGAAAGACGGCTCCGTTGCCGCCATAGGTGATCAGCTCATGGGGATGTTGTGCTACGGCAGGATCGAGATTGTTCTGGATCATCAACATGATGGCAGCGGCCTGTTGACATTGAGCGGGGTATTCATTCAGGGGGCGGGCATGCATGGGGTAAGCAGGCCGGAAACGGTACATGTAGATGCGTCCATATGTTTTTAGTTCTTTGGCAAACTCTTCAGCAAGAACGATATGGTGACGGGGTTCAAAATAGCGCAAGGCATTTTTTAACGCCAGACGTTTTTCCTCATCGTTTAGAATGTCTTTGCGGACGGGGGCATGATTCACATTGGAATTGTACAATGGTGGTTCCGGAAGTTCAGAAGGTATTCCCCGGAGTATGGTTTGTTGAAATTCTGAAAGAGACATAAAAATTTGTTAGAGACCGGGTAAATATAATGAGTTTTGGTTTAACAAAGCTAGTATAATTCGTCGAAGAGAAAAAGGTAGTATCTTTAGAAAAAAAAATAAAGAATGGATGCTAATGAATTCCGCCGTCAGGCTTACCTAATGGTAGACTGGATGGCTGACTATCTCGAAACTATTGAGAATCTTCCTGTTAAATCACAGGTCGAACCTCATGAGATCTACAATCAACTCCCTTCATCGCCACCGGAATCAAGTGAGTCGATGGAAACTATTTTCGAAGATTTCAAGAATATTATCCTTCCGGGAATTACTCACTGGCAGAGTCCAAACTTTTTCGCATACTTTCCGGCCAATAATAGTTATCCGTCGATATTGGGTGAGATGCTGACCGCTGCTCTCGGTAGTCAATGCATGATCTGGGAGACATCACCTGCAGCAGCCGAACTGGAAGAAGTCACTATGAACTGGCTCAAAGAAATGACCGGATTGCCCTCACATTGGGAGGGGGTCATTCAGGATTCGGCTTCTTCGGCTACATTGGCTGCGATCCTTTCAGCACGCGAAAGGGCGTCGGAATTCAACATCAACGAGCAGGGTTTCACCAGCAAGGAGAAATTCAGGATCTATTGTTCGACTGAGACGCATTCATCCATAGATAAGGCTGTAAAGATTGCAGGATTGGGCAGGACCAATCTCAAAAAGATCGGGGTAGATAAAAACTTCGCCATGAACCCCGAGGCGCTTGAACAGGTCATCGTTCAGGATATGGCAAACGGATTCAACCCGATGTGTGTGATTGCTACATTGGGAACGACCAGTTCTACAGCCATCGACCCGGTTGAGAAAATTGCTGCAATCTGTAATAAATACAATATCTGGTTGCATATCGATGGTGCTTATGCAGGGACTGCTTTGATATTGCCTGAATTCCGCTGGATGATAAAGGGGATTGAAAAAGCCGATAGCTTTGTCTTTAATCCACATAAATGGATGTTTACAAATTTTGACTGTTCGGCTTATTTTGTGAAGGATAAAGAACCGCTTTTGCGTACTTTTGAAATTCTGCCGGAATACCTCAGGACCACCACACGTGGCAAGGTGAACGATTACAGGGACTGGGGGGTGCAGCTTGGACGCAGGTTCAGGGCGTTGAAGCTTTGGTTTGTAATCCGGAACTTTGGAGTCGAGGGGCTACAGGAGAAGATCAGGTTGCATATTGAACTGGCGAATCATTTTGCAAAGTTGGTTGAAAACCATCCGGAGTTTGAAGTCCTGGCGCCGCATCCATTCAGCGTTGTGTGTTTCAGGTATATTCCGGAGGGATTGAATGACCCGGAGCGGATCAATGCATTGAATGAAATGTTGTTGAAGAGTATCAATAAAACAGGAAAAGCATACATCACTCATACACGATTGGGTGGCAAATACACGTTAAGGATGGTGATTGGCCAGACCAATGTTACGATGCAGCATGTCGACGCAGCGTGGGAGATGATTTGTGATACTGCTAAAGGAATAAATATTTAAAAAAGAAACCCAACCCAAAAATTATGATACACCAATTTACTACCCTTACAATTGCACTGGCATTCATCTGCCTTCCTTTTCAAAACACCATGGCTAAAAACCCACCGGAAACACTGCTGCAAAAGGCTCAACGTATTCACGAAAAAGCCCTCACCGTGGACTCACATACCGATACTCCCCTGCGGATTTCAAGACCAGGGTTTGATGCCGGGATCCACAATGACTTTGCCACTACAGGTAGTTGCTACGACTACCCAAGAATGAAAGAGGGTGGCCTCGACGGAGCCTTCTTTGCTGTGTTCACCAGCCAGGGAAAATGCAATGAAGAGGCATATACAAAGATTTATAACACAGCACTTGGTCTCTTTGATGCGATCCATCAATCTGTTCAAAAAAACACAAAACTGGTCGGGATTGCTTTAAACCCTGACCAATTCAGAAAACTTGCCAAAGAAGGCAAACGAACTGTATTTATCGGTGTCGAAAATGGTTATCCGCTCGGGACAAACCTGAATCGTGTACAGGAGTTTTACGACCTTGGCGCCAGATATATCACCCTGTGTCATGTCAAGAACAATCAGCTCTGCGATTCTTCGAACGACACTATCGCTGCAGGAGGAGTGACCTCTTTTGGCAAGGAAGTTATTAAAGAGATGAACCGACTGGGGATGATGGTTGATGTTTCACATATCTCGGACCGTTCGTTTTATGATGTGTTGAAGCTTTCCAAAACTCCTGTGATTGCTTCTCATTCCTGTTCGAGGGCGATGTGTGACAATCCAAGAAACCTATCCAATGATATGTTGAAGGCACTATCTGCAAATGGCGGCGTAGTTCAGATGTGTATTCTGAGCGATTATGTGAAGAAACCCACTCCAAACCCTGAACGGGATGCTGCCATGAAAGCACTCAGGGCAAAATACACCAGCGACATGACGGATGAACAGATGGCGGCTATTCGTAAAGAGAGGGATGATTTAAATCGTAAGTATCCTCAGAAACTGGCTACAGTGAGTGATGTTGTGGATCATATTGATCATATGGTGAAAATTGCCGGTGTGGATCATGTCGGGATCGGGACGGATTTAGATGGTGGCGGCGGCGTTGCTGATTGTCAGGATGTGAGCCAGATGTTGAATATCACCATCGAATTGGTTAAAAGAGGATACAGCGAAGAGGATATTGATAAGATCTGGGGCGGAAACCTGATGAGGGTTATGACGCAGGTTGAAAAATATGCGTTAGCAAAAAAATAAAGCTTATGGAACTGGTAGCAACATTAATACCTGATTTGCCACATAAGGAACTCATTTCGATGCTGAATCATCAGATTGAAGAAAATGAGGTCAATAGAATTATGGGGATCACCAATGAAAGTCATGCATTCCGATCGGCAGCCGGTAGTTTGTTGCTTGCTCAGATGGTTTGCAGGATCAGCGGCTATCCGGTTTCATCGATCAGTATCCACAGGTATCCGAATGGCAAGCCTTTCCTTCCTGATTTTCCAAACCTCCACTTCAATATCACCCATACGGATCATCTGGCGGTACTGGCAATTGATACGAAACTGGTCGGGGTGGATATTGAAAAGGTCTCCACGGCCAGGATGGCTGTCGCAAACCGGTTCTTCAGTGAGAGTGAAAAGGAGATGTTGAAGAAATGCTCCGGCAAAAAAAAGGATAAGCTGTTCTTTGAATTATGGACGATCAGGGAGAGTTTTGTGAAGGCCATCGGTTGCGGGATCTTTGGTACGATGGGTGATTTCGCCCTCGAACTGAATGAATCCGGGTGGCATGTCAATCACAAGGATACGGGTTTGTGGAATGTGAAGCATTACAATCTGGCTTCAGATTATCTTGTGGCGTTGTGTTCAAAAAAGGAGGTCTTCCCTGAGTCTATCGAAATGATTGATTTCATGAAATTGTTTGATTAAAACAAAAGAGGCTTTGTCCGGATGGACAAGGCCTCTTTTTTGTTGTTACTGTAGTATTGAATTAGTTGATGACGATAACCAGATATTTAGAACCCTTCCAGAATGCGGTAGGATCGATTATTACAAATTTATCGACGCTGTTCTTAGTACCATCGAAACGATATGAGTCACCAGGATGAACTGTCAATAGTCTGGCTCTCTTGACACCTAAAGTGATTTCGTTAAATCTGGTGATGTCAACCTTAGTAAAGTAATCTTTGTTAAGTGCGTTATTCACCTTGTTGGCTTTTCCGATACCGATAAAACCACCTTCTTTTGTGATAACTCCCTTAGCAAGTAATTCTTTTGAAGTTCCGAATACATAGTATGCTGTATTCATTGTTTCGATCTGACCTGCGATCTTCACATCTTTTTCCTGATTAATCGTTCTCATTGTATCGATACGGGCATTCAGTGTTTCAACGGTGAAGTTCATTGAAGTCAGTTTAACCTTAAGATCTGCTATTTCTGTCTCTTTTTGAGTAACAGTAGCTGTCAGGCTTTCTACAGATTGTTTAAATCCTTCGATTTCAACATTCAGATTTTTCATTTTGTCATTCAAAGAATTAACCATTCTTCTGTTACGAGCCATCAAATCATTGATTGCTTTGATATTTTCAGCAATCTTCTGACGTACATCAACCTTCATTTCTACACCTGTACGAGTACTTTCCTGAATAAGTTTTTGTTTATTGCGGATAAGTGACAGATTTTGTTCGATTTGATTCAGAGACTCAAAAAGCTGGCTATATGCAGAATCTTTTTGTTGAGCCTGTGACATTAGTTTCTGATTCTCAACCTTAAGCGCTTCTACTTCAGGGTTTAGTTTTGGCTTGGATGGTTCACAAGCAAAAAGAATTGGAATCAACAGAAAAATCAAATACTTTTTCATAATGTGTTTATTAAAATTTAAATATTTATAAAATGTTAGGGTGTTAAAAAGCGTGCCAAATAAAATTTGAGTTTGCAAAATTAGACAAAAATCTATCCGACAGTAGAGTACGTAGGGATAAGTTGAATTTCAACGTCAAATAACATCCGGAGGCAGTAAAAGTTGCGGAATAATGTGGAATGTTTTCCCATAACGGGAAATTATTTCCAGTATTTACCGCGGTTGAAGCTTTTGGTAAGGAAGGAGAAGGAGTGAAAGAAAAGGAAGAAGAGCTCAAAAAACGGTATCAGCAACCAGAAATTGGTTTCGTTGAGCCGCATCATTGTGCGTTTATAGATAAATGCACTGGTTAATACCCGGGCTGCAAAGATGGGAAACAAAAACAGGGGCTGGTAAAAGAGGATGGCAAGGAAAAGAAAACAGAAATAATACAAGGTCTCGGTCAAAGGATACAAAAACAATAACAACTTATGATGAAACTTGTAGTACTCTACAGTTGATAGATGCCTGCGTTTCTGACGGATCCATTCAAACCAGGTTGTCTTAGGGGCTGAGAGCGTAAAAGACTCTTTAGACACCTCGATTCGGGTATTGCTACAGGTTGAAACCTGGTTTATAAACAGATCATCATCACCTGATGGAATTCCATAATGGCTGATAAACCCTTTGTTCTTATAAAAAAGAGATTTCCGGTAAGAAAGATTCCGACCTACACCCATATAGGGGATTCCTGCATGGGCAAATGAAAGATAACTCATCGCGACACGCATTGTATCGAACCGAATTAACTTATTGATCAACCCTTTTTCCTTTTTATAACCGCCATACCCAAGAACAACTTCTATTGATGAATCGTGATAACGGGATTGCATCCGGTCTATCCACCCAGGGGAAGCAGCCATACAATCTGCATCGGTGAGTAGAATGATTTCGTGTTGGGCTGATTTGATCCCGATCGACAATGGAAATTTCTTCCCTTTGAAACTATTCAGACTCTCGGTGAGATCAACAATTTTTAGATTCGGATACTTCTTTGCATAGTCGCGTAACAGATAAATTGTATCGTCATCTGATGCATCGTTTACAACTACTACCTCAAAATCAGGATAATCCTGTTCGAGTATACCTGGCAAAAAGGTCAAAAGATTTTGATATTCGTTGCGGGCACATATCACTACCGATACGGGTAGTTTCTGAACGGAGACACCTTTGTCGTGTCCAAAAGCAAGGCGGCTATAAAAAAACCAAAAGTAAATTAATTGTATTGTTGCGGCTGAAGCAAAGACAATGAAAACACAAAAGAGTATCTGTTCGTTAAAATATTGTTGAAACATCTATGATGGTTTTGGTTTTGCAAATTTATTTAATCTCAGGCAAGAAAACTTATCTTTGCAAAATTATAGGTGAAAATAAATCAAAACCTATATAAATAGCTATTGAATGAAATTTACACTTCAGCAAACAGATAAACAATCAAACGCCAGAGCAGGTGTAATCAACACCGATCATGGTGATATCCACACTCCTATTTTCATGCCGGTCGGTACAGCCGGATCTGTTAAAGCGCTACATATCCGCGATGTAGCCGATGATGTTCATGCTCAGATTATTCTTGGCAATACCTATCACCTCTATCTGAGGCCTGGATTGGAAACGTTGGAACTGGCAGGTGGACTGCATGGTTTTAACGGCTGGAAACGTCCTATACTTACCGATAGTGGCGGTTATCAAGTGTACTCTTTGACCGAACGCCGGAAAATGAAAGAAGAAGGGGTTACTTTTCAGAGTCATATTGACGGTTCACGGCACCTTTTTTCACCCGAAAAGGTGATGGATATTCAAAGAATCATTGGCGCCGATATCATCATGGCTTTTGATGAATGTCCTCCTTATCCCAGCGAGTATGAATATGCTAAAAAGTCAATGGAGATGACACACCGATGGCTCGACCGTTGCTTCGAAAGATTTAACAGTACCGAACCTAAATATGGTTTTAGTCAGGCGCTCTTCCCCATTGTACAGGGCAGCACATTCCGTGATCTGAGAATCCAGTCATCGGAGTACATTGCTTCGAAAGGCGCTGAAGGCAATGCTATAGGTGGAGTTGCTGTGGGTGAACCGGCTGAGCTGATGTATGAAATGACGGAGCTGGTTTGTAGCATATTACCGAAAGACAAACCCCGCTACCTGATGGGTGTCGGCACGCCGGCCAATATCCTGGAGGCAATCGCACTGGGAGTGGATATGTTTGACTGTGTTATGCCTACCCGTAACGGCAGAAATGGTATGTTATTCACCAGTCAGGGGATCATCAATATCAGAAACGAGAAATGGAAGAACGATTTTAGCTCAATTGACACAGAAGGGGTCTCTTTTGTCGATAGCCATTATTCAAAAGCGTATCTTCGTCATCTGTTTATCGCAAAGGAGATGTTGGGACCCATGATTTGCAGTAACCACAACCTGGCTTTTTATCTTTGGTTGGTAACACAGGCAAGGAATCACATCATCGAAGGTGATTTTGTGAACTGGAAAAACCAGATGGTAAAACAGGTGCAGGTTCGGTTATAAAAAATAAAATTTATTTCAACACTTTACAATGATAGTGAACCGGTTTAAAGACAGTCTCTCAGGTATAGCGAATAACTTTCGGATCATCGATCGTTATATCATCCGAAAATTCCTCGGGACATTTTTCTATGCCATTCTTCTTCTGGCTATCGTGATCATCATCTTTGATATCTCTGAAAAAATAGATGACTTTATCCAGAAGCAGGCTCCTCTGAAAGCGGTTATCTTTGACTATTACTTCAACTTTCTTCCCTTCTTTATCAACAAGTTCACTGCTCTGTTTACATTTATCTCTGTCATCTTTTTCACTTCAAAGATGGCCGGGAACACAGAAATCATTGCAATCCTCAATAGTGGCGTCAGCTTTAAACGTTTGTTGCGTCCTTATCTTTTCGGAGCTGCCTTCCTTTCTTTGTTTTCATTTATGCTCACAAACTTTGTGATTCCAAAAACCATCCATAAAATGGTGGACTTTGAATCAAAGTATGTAAAAAAGCAAAACCAGACTACTTCATTGAACCTTCACATGCAACTGGAACCGGGTAGTTTTGTATATGTTGAATCGTTTAACAGTGTCAGTAAAGAAGGTTATAAATTCACGCTAGAGAAACTTGAGAAAGGGAAAGGACTTGTTTATAAGCTTGAAGCAGAAGCGCTGAAATGGGATACGATCAAAAGAAAATGGAGTGTCAGTAACTTTTATGAAAGAAAACTGCTACCGAACGGGAGTGAGGTCATACAAAAAGGGGTCACCAGGAATATCATTCTGAATGCTAAACCGGAAGATTTCAATATCGATGCTGACAATGTCATGTATATGAATTTCTTCGAGTTACGGAATTTCATACAAAAAGAAAAGCTTAAAGGATCGTCGCAGGTCAACAGGTATCTGGTCGAAATGTACCAACGTTTTGCCTTTCCGTTTGCAGGGATCATACTGACGCTTATCGGGGTGGCCTTGTCGAGTCGGAAAGTCAGAGGCGGGACGGGTTTGCATCTGGGTTTCGGTATCGCCATCACATTTACTTATATTCTTTTTCAACAGGTCACAACTGTATTTGCACGGTTCGGGGAGGTACCACCTGCATTGGCTGTATGGACACCAAATATTGTGTTCGGGCTCGTGGCGTTGTATTTATTGTGGAAAGCACCGAAATAAAAATGGGTGGCCGATGGCCACCCATTTTTATTTAACTTTTTCTTCGTGGTAGAAGCAGCCGGGGAAGGCTTTGGGAGCATTGAGGGATTTACTGAAGATGCCAAATACCGATGAACCGCTGCCACTCATGGATGCATAAACGGCTCCCATATCATACATCTTTTGTTTGATGGCTTCTATTTCGGGATGGTGTAGAAAAATTGTTTCCTCGAAATCGTTCTTTATCACATCGCACCATTCGGCCACAGGTAGCTGTATCAGTTCTTTCAGTGATCGCTCCGGAACGGAAGGAGTAGTTCCTGAATAGGCTTCGGCGGTACTTACAAAAACAGGAGGTTTAACAACAACTATTGTATATCCTGCTAACGATAGTGAAACAGGCGTCATCTGATCTCCCTTTCCACTGGCAAAAACAGGTTTGTTGAGAATAAAAAAGGCACAATCACTTCCAAGTTTCGAAGACATTTCGATCAGTTGGTCGTCTGAATAACCGGCACTACTGAATGTATTCACCATTTTTAATGTGTAGGCTGCATCGGAGGAACCTCCACCCAAACCGGCACCGACAGGAATCTTTTTCATCAAAACAATCTTCAACGGCTGCACAGCAATCTCTTTTTGTATCAATCGCAATGCTTTCATGCATAGATTCTGTTCCTGGTCATCCTCCATTTCCATGCCATATAAGATGAATTGATCACCGGCATTGTCAGGAGCCGGAAGAACTTCCAAAGCATCACAAAGTGAAAGAGGATAAAAAACAGTCTCAATATTGTGAAAGCCATCGGTTCTTTTACCGACGATATTCAGCCCGATATTTATCTTACAGTTAGGAAATGAAATCATACATAAATATTATCCGGCAAATATAGCATCAAAAAATCATTAAAGAGAAAAGGTCACATCAGTAACCTATTCAGGATAAAAAAAATTAACTTTGTATCAAAATACAGCTACTATGTCCTTTGCAATGCCATTGTTTAATTCAGTTATTTCCTGGTTGTTGAAAAAAAGAGTCCATCAGATTGAGCTTTTCATGAAATATCCGGAAGAAGTTCAGTCAGAGTGGTTTATCAAACTGGTCAGTACTGCAAAAGACACTGAATGGGGACGGAAGTATGATTTTGTATCTATTAAAACCATCGAAGAGTTTAAAGAACGGGTCCCGGTTAGTTCATATGAAGAGATGCAGCCATATATCGACCGCCTTCGAAAAGGAGAACAAAATATTCTATGGCCTTCGGATATCCGTTGGTTTGCTAAATCATCGGGAACTACCTGTAGTAAAAGTAAGTTTATACCGGTGAGTCAGGAGGCGTTGGATGAATGTCACTACAAGGGTGGAAAGGATCTCCTGGCCCTTTATTGCAATAATAATCCGGAAACACGTCTCTTTGAAGGAAAGTCGATAGGTATGACAGGCCATTTTTCGGTAGACGATCTGGATGCCGGTACTTATTATGGTGATGTATCTGCCATCCTGGTCAAGAACCTCCCCTATCTTGTGGAACTGATCCGTACTCCTGATAAGTCTATCGCACTGATGGATGAATGGGAAAACAAAATCGAACAGATGGCCAGACAGACCATCACTGAAAACGTTACCAGTATAGCCGGGGTACCATCATGGACACTGTTGTTGTTAAAACACATCCTTGAAATTACAGGCAAGAACAACCTTTCAGAGATATGGCCAAATTTTGAATTATATATTCATGGTGGTGTAAACTTTTCGCCCTACCGTGAAAACTTTAAAAAGATCACTCCTCCAGAGCTTAACTATCTTCAGACATACAACGCTTCAGAAGGATTTTTCGGGATCCAGGACCGCCTGGCAGAAGATGATATGTTGTTGATGCTGGATTATGGTATTTTCTATGAATTCATGCCACTCGAAGAGCTGGATAAAAAATATCCCAAAACGCTTATTCTTGATCAGGTGGAAACAGAAAAAAATTATGCTTTGATTATCTCGACCAATGCAGGATTATGGAGATACCTGATTGGCGATACCATTGAATTTACTTCGCTTCGTCCTTACCGTATCAGAGTCACAGGCCGTACAAAGAACTTCATCAATGCATTTGGCGAGGAATTAATAGTGGATAATGCAGAACGTGCACTCGGTATCGCTTGCGAGAAGACTAAAACAATCATCACTGAATATACTGCCGCTCCGGTTTATTTTAACGATAATGCCAATGCTGCTCACGAATGGTTGATTGAATTTGAAGTCCCTCCTGAAAATCCCGAATACTTTGTTGAGATGTTTGACAATGCTCTAAAATCGCTTAACTCAGATTATGAAGCCAAGCGTTATCATGATATGATTTTGAGAAGCCCTATTCTGCATATCCTCCCAAAAGATACTTTTTATGACTGGCTCAAGACTAAAGGAAGGCTCGGTGGGCAATACAAAGTCCCCCGTTTGTCGAATAACAGGGAATATGTTGATGAAATTCTTTCTTTGTCAAAAATGGCTTGACCAAATCTTAAAACTTTTCTATCTTCGCCATGATGAAAAAATCTATGCATATCGCCATTGCAGGGAATATAGGCTCAGGTAAAACTACCTTGACCCGCCTGCTTGCCAAACAATTTGGCTGGAACCCACATTATGAAGATGTGGATACCAATCCTTATCTGTCGAGCTTTTATGAAGACATGAAACGATGGTCTTTTAATCTCCAGATATATTTTTTAAACAGCAGGTTCCGTCAGGTAGTGGATATCCGAAATAGCGGACTCACAGTCGTTCAGGACAGAACAATTTACGAAGATGCCTATATCTTTGCCCCCAACCTGCATGAGATGAGCCTGATGTCGAAGAGAGACTTTGAAAACTACAGATCACTTTTCGATCTAATGAGTTCATTCATAGACCCTCCAGATCTGTTGATCTATCTCAGGGCCAGTGTTCCCACACTCGTCAGACAGATTCAGAAACGGGGTCGTGACTACGAAGCCTCGATTCGTCTGGACTATCTCAAGAGTCTTAACGACCGCTATGAGTCATGGATAGAAACATATAAACATGGTAAGTTACTGATCGTCGATGTTGACAATATGAACTTTTCGGATAATCCCGAAGATCTGGGTAGTATCATTGACAGGGTGAATGCTGAACTTCACGGATTATTTTAGTCAACCGATGAATATAGCCGGAATTATCCCTGCCCGTTATGCCTCCACCCGTTTCCCGGGAAAACCATTGGCAATGATTGATGGTGTGAGCATGATCAGAAGAGTGTATGAGCAGTGTCTAAAGGCTGATTCGCTGAATATAGTTATCGTTGCCACTGATGATGTCCGCATTGCAGATCATGTGAAATCATTCAATGGAAATGTAGTCATGACTTCAACAGATCATCGCAGTGGAACCGACAGGTGCAATGAGGCACTGAAACAGCTAATGACACTTAACCCGGAACAACAATTTGATATAGTCGTCAATATTCAGGGGGATGAACCTTTTATTGATCCTTCACAGATCAATGCAGTGACAGATTGTTTCAGTGACCCGGATGTGGATATAGCTACCCTTGCCAGACCGATAGATACAACAGAAGAACTATTTAATCCCAATGCCGTAAAGGTGGTTAGAGGATCAAAAAAACAGGCCCTATACTTTAGTCGTAGTCCAATTCCTTATATCCGGAATTATGAACAGGAGGATTGGATCAAACAGGGTAGTTTTCTGAAACACCTTGGTTTGTATGCATATCGGGCTGAAGTGCTGAGCGCTATTGCCTCACTTCCTCAGGGAATCCTCGAAAACTATGAGTCGTTGGAACAACTGAGATGGTTGGAGAATGGTTACCGGATTTCGGTTGAACTTACTGATAAGGAAGGTGTTTCTATCGATACACCTGAAGATCTTGCAAAACTTATGAACATTATTTGGTAATTAGGTCATCGCATTATATCTTCGCAATAACAAATTACGACTGTATGAGAATTGGTTTTTACATAGGAGCACTACTTTACCAGCATGATTGTGTGGTCATTCCGGGTTTTGGAGGTTTTATAGCAAATTATACCCCTGCTTTCATACACCCGGTTCAAAACACTTTTACACCACCCTCACGGCAAATAATGTTTAATGCAAGTCTTTCCCATAACGATGGTTTATTGGCTACACATATTGCAAGAGAAGAAGATATCGTTTTTGATCAGGCCCTTATTCGTATAGCCGAAGAGGTTGTCGCTATTCAAACTGAACTTAAATCAGGCAAAGCTGTCATTCTGGAGGGTTTTGGTTCGCTTCGTGCCAATCAGGAGCACAGTATAGTTTTTACACCCAGATTGTTTAACAATTATCTGGAAGATGCTTATGGGTTGGCTACTTTTGTATCACCTGCTATCCGACGCAATGGTTATCATTCCGCTAAGGATTCAGGAGATAAAAGAAATGGCATTCATTTGCCGGTTGCCGTCAGAAGGATCGCTGCTATAGCTGTTCCTTTGATTGCACTAGGTATATGGAGTCTGTTTAATGCTGACAGGATCACCGGTTTTACTTCAAACTACAGTAGCATTTTCCCTTCGGAACTGGTTTCACAATTTAGTGTATCTTCGATTAAGAAAAGCATCCCACTATACGTACTTTCTCATTCCAGATCAACTTTAAGCAAGGATCAGACTCAGCCGGCAGAGATAACTAATCCGACAACAAAGGATAGCCCTTCAAATAATACTGTTTCACAACCTATAACTGCTAATGCTGACAATGCAGCAGTTCAGACCCCTGCTTCAGAAGTCAATTCAGTAGTATCGGAGCATTTTCTGATCATTAGTGGTGCATTCAAAGTGAAAGAAAATGCGGATAAAATGGTTGCATATATGAAGGCTAAAAGCTTAGATGCAGCTATTTCAGGACAAAACAAAAAAGGTCTTTATCTGGTTAGTGTTGCCTCGTGTGATGATGCCGGTCAGGCAACGTTGAAACTGAGAGAGATACTGGATAAAGGTATTGAAGCGGCATGGATATTGAAAAAATAGTCCCTATAATTTCTTAATTATTCCTCCTTTAAATAATTCACCTTGGGTAAGAACAAATTAGAACGCTTTGCCGAAAACGAGACGTTTGAGCATTTCTTTCAGCCCTCTTTTCATGATCTGATTTCGGGCTTCCCGTTAAAAGGAAAGTGGCATGCTGATTTTTTCAGAAACAATAATCCAATCATTCTGGAACTGGGATGCGGTAAGGGAGAATATACAGTGAACCTTGCTGCCAAATATCTAAATACAAATTTTATAGGTCTGGATAAAAAGGGTGCGCGATTGTGGCGTGGTGGAAAGACCAGCAAAGAGAATGAAATGTCGAATGTTGCGTTTGTCAGGACTCGGATCGAACAAATAGAACATTTATTTGCTCCGGATGAGGTTGATGAAATCTGGATTACATTCCCGGAACCACAACCTTCAAAGGCTAAAAAAAGGTTTACATCGCCCCAGTTTATAGAGCGGTTCAGAAAAATAATGAAGCCGGAAGGAGTAATTCATCTGAAAACAGATAGTGATTTGTTTTATGGTTACACGCTAAATGTAATTAAGGAAGATGGGCATCACCTGCTCTATTCAAATGACGATCTATATAGCAATCCCGACGATCCCAGGATTAAAGATGTGATTGCCGTCCAGACATTTTATGAAAAAATGTGGTTGGCAGAGGGATTCAAAATTAAGTATCTGGAGTTCAAAATATAATCATTCCATCCCGAAGGATGGAATGATTAATTTAATATTAACCGATAAGATCAAAATTAAGTTCTCTTGGGTTTACACAAAGAACAGGAATCTGTGTAGTGTTGAAAATGATTTCCTCATCATAGCTTCCCAGAATAAACGATGGCACGACTTTATTATCGGGATGGGTCATGATCATGATCATATCTGAGTTATTTGATGTTGCATAGTCAATGGTGTGTTTTGCGAAGTGAGAATGTTTTTCAGCTTCTTTGAATGTATATGTTACACCATTCTTATCGAATAAACGTGCAATTTCGTGTGCTGATTCATAAATCAGATCGCCGGAATCGCCTATCACAAGAATATGTATAGTGGCTTTAAATTCTTTCGAAATATAGATCGCCCATGCAGCTTTCTCAGGAGTGCAGAGATCGCTGGTAATTGGCAATACGATATCCTTGTATCCTTTATTAACTGGACGTTTTTGAACAACAACTACGGGAACGGTTGAACTGGTCACCACTTTAAGCGCAAAACTGCCTGTAAAATGCTGTATACCGGCTTTCCCGTGTGTACCCAGATAAATCAGATTGGCTCCGATTTCATTTGCCACATTACTGATGGTTGTAAAGATGCTTCCCTCGCGTGAAAGATACTCAACTACCACTCCGTTTTGGCTTTGTAGTTCTTCTGCCAGAACTTTTAACCTGTGAATGATGGATTCCTCGGGCAAATTCTCTTCTTTTAGATAAGCTTTGGTTTCCGAATTCACCACATGAAGCAGGACAACTTTAAAATTCAAAAGTTTTGCAGTATCAATTGCCTGACTTGCAGCATTTGTACATACTTCCGAGAAATCTGTCGGAACTAAGACGATGTTTTTAAAATTTGCGACCATGATTGAAGATTGCGTTTGGTTATAAATCAATTTGGAATTTTAGAATTAAGGATCACACAAATATAGCAAATTGTGAATGAGAATAAGTTATTTTATTGTTACTTTTTTCTATGATTTTGAATTATTCATTTATTTATTGCAAAAACATAACAAAAAAGCTGAAAAGAGTCCTTTTTTAACACTCATTTTTATCCTTCACAATGTTATGTCTCATTATTTTTCCATGGCCATTCGGAGTTCGATAAGTGACGCAACTACTGATGGATCAGCCAATGTTGTGATGTCTCCAAGATCTTCGACCTGCATAGCAGCAATTTTTCTTAAAATCCTGCGCATGATCTTACCGGATCGTGTTTTGGGTAATCCGGGTGCTATCATGATTATATCAGGTGTGGCAAAGGCGCCAATGTGACGGCGAACCTCGTTACGGAGCTCACCTATTACCTCAGGATCGTTCTCATGGCCTTCGTTCATCACAACATATGCGAATACACCCTCACCTTTAATGTCGTGCGGGAAGCCGATTACAGCAGCTTCAGAACAATATGGATGAGAAACAAGTGCACTCTCAATTTCTGCAGAACCAAGACGATGACCTGAAACATTCATTACATCGTCTACCCTGCCGGTGATCCAGTAATAGCCATCCTTGTCTCTTATTGCACCGTCGCCGGTCAGATAATAGCCTTTAAACATATTTAAATAGGTTGACTCGAAACGCATATGATCGCCTTGTATGGTACGGGCCATAGCAGGCCAGGCTTTTTTTATGGCAAGTAATCCGGATACATTGTTTCCTTCTAATTCAACACCTTCATCGGTTAAGATGACTGGTTCTATTCCAAAGAAAGGCAATGTTGCAGACCCGGGCTTTGTAGGTGTTGCTCCGGGAAGGGGAGTAATGATAATCCCTCCTGTTTCAGTCTGCCAGTAGGTATCGACAATTGAGCAACGGCTATCACCCACAACTTCGTAATACCATTTCCAGGTCTCAGGGTTAATAGGTTCTCCAACCGACCCTAAAATCCGTAAACTCGATCGGTCATATTTTTTTACAAAGGCATCTCCTTCACGATGAATGGCTCTGATAGCAGTCGGGGAGGTGTAAAACTGATTGATTTTAAGCCTTTCGACCATCTCCCAATAGCGTCCGGCATCGGGATAAAGTGGAGTACTTTCGAACAAAACTGTTGTAGCGCCATTTAATAATGGGCCATAAACAACATAGGAATGTCCAGTAATCCATCCGATATCTGCCATACAGGCAAATACATCACCTTCCTTATAATCGAAAACATATTTATGGGTAATGGCACAAAAGACCAGATATCCTGCAGTGGTATGAGACAATCCCTTTGGTTTTCCGGTGCTCCCTGAGGTATATAGCAAAAACAATGTATCTTCTGAATCCATGTGTTCAATTGGACAATAGGGACGTTCTGATTTCATGGCTTCCTGCATCCAGATATCACGTGGAGGATAGAACGGGATTTTATTACCGGTTCGTTTTGCGACAAAGACATTTTTTACTGTTGGACAGGCCATAACTGCTTCATCGACCATGCGTTTCAGGGGAATCATTTTACCACCACGTATCGCTTCATCTGCTGTTATAACTGCACGACATTCGGCATCATTGATACGATCGCGCAAAGAGTCGGCACTGAATCCGGCAAAGACAACAGAGTGTACTGCTCCGATACGCGCACAGGCGAGCATGGCATAAACGGCTTCAGGTATCATGGGCATGTATATTGCTACACGGTCTCCTTTACGGATATTGTGATGGCGCAATACGTTTGCAAACCTTGATACTTCGCGTTGCAATTCTTTATAGGTGATTCTTCTTTCGTGTCCCGGTTCATCGGCCTCCCAGATAATCGCTACCTGCTCACCCCTGTCTTTTACATGACGGTCGACACAGTTTTCGCAGGCATTTAGTTTTCCTCCCAGATACCAGGAGATAAGTCCCTCCTCAAAGTCACAGTCGCTTACCAATTGAAATTCGTGCCGCCAGTTCAATAAAGTTCTTCCCAGATGCTCCCAGAAATCATTGCCCTCATTAATACTTTTATCGTATAATGCTTTGTATTCTTCTAAGGAAGTGACATGCGACTGATTAAAAAGTTCCTGATTGGGTAAGTAAACATTTTCTTGGGATGAATCCATAATAGTTAAGATTTTACGTTAATGTGGATGTATAGCATCTTATGGGTTTATGATTATATCAACAATCTTTGAATGCTTTTGTTAAATTTTAATTCTTTTTTACCGGCTCTGAGAAATAACCAAGTACTCGAATGCGATAATTAAAATCATGTTATTCCTAATGGATGCTATAATCATGACATCCCTCGGGATTGAAGAAAAGGAAAACCTTTGGCAACAATTATAACATCATTTTAAGAATTAATTGGCGTCAGTTGTTGCTCTTTTACTTCCCCGGTAAAGTTCGTATTTATTTAATTTACATTCCAGTTGTCCGTTGTACAATTTTATTTTCCGTGATGGTTTGAGTCCTATAAACTTTAAGGCTTCAAGATTAGCGCTGATTATCCAGGCATCACATCCATTGTAGAAATGTTTGAGTCGTGTGCCAATCTCCTTATAAAACTCTATGATATCATCACTCTGTAATCGTTCGCCATAAGGTGGATTCAATACTATAATACCGGGATCGCTTTCAAGGGCTGATGAGAGAAAGTCGCTGTTCTTAAAACTAATCAATGCCTCAACACCTGCCCTGCGTGAATTCTGAACGGCAATTTCCACTGCCCTTTTCTCTATGTCACTTGCAAATATCTTTCCATCGAAAGGTCTGATTTTTGACTCGGCTTCGATTTTGATCTGATCCCAAAGGGCAGCATCAAAATCTTTCCATTTCTCAAATGCAAAATGCCGTAACCTGCCATTGGGAATATTCTGAGCGATTAGTGCAGCTTCGATAGAAAATGTACCCGATCCGCACATTGGATCGAAGAAATTGCTTTTCTTATCCCAACCCGACAATAGGATAATACCTGCAGCAAGTACTTCACTGATAGGTGCAAAAATCTGTTCGAGACGATAGCCTCGTTTGCTCAGAGGTAATCCTGTACTGTCAATCGATACAGAACAGGCTACTTCTGAAATATGTATATTAATCTGCAAGTCAGGATCGTCAACATTTATTGAAGGACGTATGCCATCAATCTCTCTGAACTGATCTACGATGGCATCTTTTGATTTTAAAGCAACAAATTTGGAATGGGTGAAAACCTCGCCACTGGTTGTTCCATCAATTGCAAATGTTTGATCTGTAGTTAAAAATTCACTCCAATCAATCTTCTTTACTTTATTATATAGATCCTGTTCATTGAGTGCTTCAAACGTTGCAATTGGTTTCAATATCTTTAAAGCAGTCCGAAGATACAAGTTACATTTATACAATAAAGTCAGATCTCCTCTGAATTTTACTGCCCTGCTAAGTATCTCTATATCATTAGCTCCCAGTTCATTCAATTCTGCAGCCAGCACTCCTTCTAACCCAAATTGAGTGGTGGCAATAATGTCAAAATTTTTCAAGATTTATTTTTTTAAGATAGATTTATTGTTGAATGAGTATTATCAAACTAAATTTGTGCAGTTAAATTGTATGAAAAGCATGCAATTAAATGGTTAATTTTGTAAAAAAATCAAGTCAGCACTTTTAATTCGAAATGGAAAAAGACAATAATACAACATTTCATGTAAAATACAAAAGTTCTCACTATAAAATGAACGAATAACATAGGATTAAAACTTAAAACCAGTTTTCACATAATTACCGAACAATGATTTTATCATTTCAAACAAAATTTATTGTTTTAGCATTTATTGCTTTATTGTTTTCTTTTTCAGGATATTCTCAAAACAAAAAACCCATAAAGTCTGATGAGGAACAACCGGAAGAAGTAGGGTCAAAAATTATCCGTATCAATAAGGTCATCAATTATCCCGATGGAAGGCCTCCGGTAAGATTTTATGTGAATGCCATCGATGCTGGTATCGTTTTTAAGCATGGCACCGGTCCTGATAGTTGCGATGTCTATGGAGCTCGTGATGTCTGGGTTTGGGAAAATCAACGCAACTTTTATATGCATTATGACGGTGCAGGTCCAAAGGGCTGGCTCTCGTGTCTTGCGGTAAGTGAAGATCTGCAGAACTGGAAGGCAAAAGGTCCTGTTCTGGATCTGGGAAGTAAAGGGAGTGATGATTGTACTTCGGCTTCTTATGGAACAGTTTTTCAGGACAAGGGCAAATGGCATATGTTTTATCTGGGGACACCAAATGTTTCTTCTGCACCCGATAAAGTACCTGCTTTCCCCTATCAGACCATGAAAGCTGAAAGCAACTCACCAACCGGACCATGGAAGAAACGCTATGACATCACCCCTTTTAAACCGAAACCTGATACATATTATTCTGCCACGGCCAGTCCCGGACAGGTGATCAAACAAGGAAAAAGTTATCTGATGTTTTTTTCAGCCTCTACAGATAAACCCATTCTCAGGACACTTGGTATTGCCAGAACAAATAACCCGGACAGCACATGGACGCCGGATCCAAACCCCATCGTACCACTTGCAGAACAGATTGAAAATGCCTCGCTCTATTTTGAAACTACATCAAATACATGGTTTCTGTTTACCAATCATGTTGGCATAAAAGATGGAATGGAATATACCGATGCGATTTGGGTTTACTGGAGCAGAGATTTGAATAAATGGAATCCTAAAAATAAGGCGATTGTTTTTGATTCCAAAAACTGTAAATGGTCGAAAAATATTATAGGGCTTCCTTCAGTTATTAAAGTCGATACAAAACTGGTCATGTTATATGATGGAAACAGAAGTCCCGGTATACCAACAGGAACCAAAAGCCACATGAATCGTGATATCGGGATGGCGTGGATCAGATTGCCGCTGATGACACCTGAACCATAAAATAAATAGGGGCGATGAATGTCGCCCCTATTTATTTTTAGTCTTTTATATTATAAGCCATTAAGACAGATCCGTGTCGGAGGTAGAAAACACCGTTGCTGATCACAGGATGTGAAAAATGTTCGAGTTTTCCTTTAGTGATTTTGAATGTACTGACCAATTCAGCTTTATCAGGTGAAGGCTTTATCAAATTAACCTCTCCTTTCTGATTATAATAATAAAGCATTTTATCGGCATAAATCATAGTACCAACACCAACCTTCAATGAATCCAGGACTTTACCCGAATTGGCATCGAGGGTTTTAAAGTCTTTCCTTCCGCTTGTACCGGTATAAATTTTATCGCCCAGCTTAATAAATCCACCCATGAAATTGTCGATCGTTTTATTTCTCCAGATCTGCTTAATCTGTTTTCCATCTGCTGAAAGTGAAAGTTTTACTGCACAGTTTCCATCGCCGGCGATATAATAGATGAATCCATTTTCATACCATGCTGTATTGGCGTGTGTGTCGCCTTCTCCGGGTTCCCTTTTTGCCAGTGGAGTATTATCCTGTTCCTGTGACCATATCAACTCACCCGTCTTCGAATCAAACCCAAGCAGATTATAAGCAGTTAAAGTGACCACGATGTTGCGTTGTGGAAGCTTGATCAGCAATGGGGAATTGTATCCCGGACGGTCACCTTTGCCTTTACTGATCCAGATAATCTTTCCGGTAAACCTGTTTAAAGCCACAAAATTAGTATCCTTTCCACCGGGAGTTACAAAGACTCTATCACCATCGACGAGTGGAGATTCTGAATGACCATGTAAAGTTGCTTTTCCATTAAGGTCTTTTATTTTGTCAACGAACCATTTTCTGGTTCCGGTTTTAGTATCAAAACAGGATATATTTCCTAAGCCTGAACAGACATAAATCAAATCACCCACAACCGTTGGTGTGGAACGTGAACCCGGAAATGTCTTGACCCATTCTTTTCCATAATCAGACTTCCAAAGTAAATTTCCTTTTAAATCTAATGCACTGAGATAACCAATGGTATCCTTTTCGCCTGTAATATAAATTTTATCAGATGTGATAGCCATTGATCCAAAACCATTACCAACATTTTCGTTTGACCACAATAATTTAGGTCCTTCTGCCGGCCAGCTTTTCAAAAGATTATTTTCGTTAAAGATTCCGTTTCTGTCGGTGCCACGCCATTGAACAATAGTTTGCGCTTCGACGTTATAGCCGATCTGTAAGAGTATTACAAGTAAAACAAATAATTTTTTCATGTTTTTAATATTGAATTTCAATGGGATTTTTTCTTCAATAAAGGAACAAAATATTTGAATATTAAAAACGAAATACATTATTTCAGTTTTAAAATGTTCAACTATTGTCTATTTTTGACATCATGAATGACGATAACTTTTTCAACAGAGTATATCAGGTTGTAGAACTCATCCCTTTTGGCAGGGTGACTTCATATGGCGCCATTGCAGGTTACCTTGGCACAAGGGGATCAGCAAGGATGGTTGGATGGGCCATGAACGCTTCTCACCATGCGCTCAATAACATTCCCGCACACAGAGTAGTGAACCGAAATGGATTACTGACCGGGAAAAGACATTTTGATGGGCCCGATGTCATGCGACAATTACTCGAAAGCGAAGGCATCCTGTTTGATGGTGATCAGATTAAAAATTTCAGCAAGGTCTTTTGGAATCCTGCTACTGAACTTTTATAATACATCACACCTTTCATTATTTTACTTTATTAAAAATCCTTATCTTTACCCATTCTAATTTAAAATAACACATATATCAATGCCAATAACAAAAGAGCAGATTATAAGCGCTTTGCGTCATGTCAACGATCCGGATTTTAAAAAAGATCTCATAACGCTCAACATGATTGACGACATTAAGATTGACGGGAAAAAAGTATCGTTTAAAATGGTACTCACAACTCCGGCATGTCCGATGAAAAACATGATGCGGGACAGTTGCGTTGAAGCCATTCATCAATATGTTGACCCTTCAGCCGAAGTGGAAATAGACTTTTCATCAAATGTGACAACCCGAAGGGCAAGAACAGCACAAATCATGCCCGGCGTCAAAAATATCATTGCTGTTGCCTCCGGAAAAGGGGGAGTCGGTAAATCAACCGTTGCGGCAAACCTCGCTGTTTCGCTTGCAAAACTTGGTGCGACTGTAGGACTCATCGATGCAGATATTTACGGACCGTCTGTACCCCTGATGTTTGATGTAATGGATGAAAAGCCCGAAGCATTCGAACAGGACGGCAGAACTATGATCCGCCCTCTTGAAAAATATGGTGTGAAGATTTTATCCATTGGTTTTTTCGTAGATCCATCAAAGGCATTAGTATGGAGAGGTCCGATGGCTTCAAATGCATTGCTGCAATTGTTTACGGATTCCGATTGGGGAGAACTCGATTATGTCGTCATTGATATGCCACCCGGAACAGGCGATATTCATCTCACTATTTCACAATCAGTTCCTGTTACGGGAGTTGCAATTGTTACGACTCCTCAGGAGGTAGCGCTGGCAGACGCCCGCAAAGCCATCAGTATGTTTAATACCGAAAAAATCAAACTACCGATTCTTGGTTTGATCGAAAACATGTCCTATTTCACCCCTGCCGAATTACCTGATAACAAATATTACATCTTTGGCAAAGAAGGTGGAATCAGATTGGCCGAACAAAACAACATTCCTTTCCTTGGTCAAATTCCTATTGTTCAGGGTATTTGTGAGTCAGGCGATAATGGCAGTCCCATTGCGTTAGATGAACAATCACCTGTAGCGAAAGCATTTTTAACGCTTGCCCAAAATATAGCCCGGCAAATAGCGCTAACAAATGTTCCGACTGATAATGAAAATTCAACTATATTTGCGAAATAAAATAAGGTTCAACCTCTTAATCTAACAAAAATGGCAAGCAGCACAAATACAGATCTCATTAAAAAAGCACAGAATGCAATCGAACAAATCCGCCCATATTTACAAGCCGATGGTGGTGATATTCGCTTTGTTGAG
>Ga0209748_1000169_pt1 | contig 39666 bp, 38 predicted proteins | sample BarGraIncu00421A_FD_185490 | JGI IMG/M metagenome (GOLD analysis project Ga0209748, IMG submission 185490) | Arctic peat soil microbial communities from Barrow, Alaska - Barrow Graham LP Incubations 004-21A (SPAdes) (version 2) | ecosystem: Environmental > Terrestrial > Soil > Wetlands > Peat... | reverse complement strand
CGTCCGGGATCGATATCGCTGTCTTCATACCGAGAGTATAACCCACGCTCACCTCACCGGCATGGTGACACGCGACTCTAACGCGAACGCGGGCGATACGGGCCCCGGGACTCGCGAGCCACCGCACCCGCCGCATCGACGATGAGCTCGGGGTGCGCACCGAGCAGCCGCATGAAGTTGTCCGCGATCCGAGTCTGCAGCACCTCGCCCCGCTCCCAGCGGCCCACCGTTCCGGCAGAAACGCCGAGCTGACCCTCGAAGACCGCCTGAGTGATGCCCATGGCGAGTCGCATCTCCCGGATGCTCGATGACGACAATCGACCGAGCCCGGCGCGTGCGGCCTCCACGCCGGCCTGTTGGATCGCGTCCATCTGCGCCGCGTCGATGAAGCCCTCGCCGCACGCGTCGCAACGCTCGTATTCGAACCCCTCGACGGCGAACGTGCCTTCGCGGTACTCCATCGGAAGCGGATCCGACGTCAACCGAACGGCACGTGCGCCACAGACGTCGCATAGCGACGGGTAGTGCTGGCGGACCATCCCAACCACCTCCACGTCAGTGCTCCTCGCCGTCGCCGCAGAACGACAGCACGCGATACCGAATCCCGTCGTCTTGCAGAGTGAACTTCACGTACAGCCGCTCCCCGCCGAAGACGGGCCTGTAGATGTCGAGCCAGGCATCAGCCCGCGTGATGTGCGCTTGCGACTTGTGGAAGTCCGCCTCTGTCAGCGACGCCACGCACAACCCAACCGTGCTCCTGTTCCAGCCCCTGCGACCCAGGTGTCGCAAGACTCGGGCCGTGGTCTGGAAGTGACCCTCGGAGAACGCGCGACGCACGTCAGCCAACTCGTAGGCGGGTTCTCTTCGTTCCATGGGCGTGTCGCGCACGAGTCCCCTTCGTCAACGGTAACGCGAGAAGGGCTCGCGGACGGAATATATCACGGAGCGATATTTGGAGCACGCACACAGCGTCACCGAGCGACCTCTCGCCGCGCCTCACCCCTACCCCGCTCCCAGCTGCCCGGCGGCTGCCGCCAGACGGCGCTGCATCTCGTCGCGCAGGGGCTCGGTGATGTAGCGGGCGGCACGGATCTCGCCGTGGTCGAGGCCGAGCAGGGCGGTCTGCTGAGGCCCCTTGCTCGTGCACAGGATCAGGCCGATCGGCGGCTCGTCGCCGGGACCGCGTTCGAAACGGTCGAGCCAGCGCAGGTAGAGTTCCATCTGTCCCTTGTCGCCGGGCCGGAGCTTGCGGGTCTTGAGCTCGACGGCGACGAAACAGCGCATCCGGTAGTGGTAGAAGAGCAGGTCGAGATAGTAGTCGTCGCCGTCGACAGTGATGCGCTTCTGGCGCGCCACGAATGCGAACCCGGCGCCGAGCTCCAGCAGGAAGCGCTGCATGTCGTCGATGATCGCGCGCTCGAGGTCGGCTTCGCTGTGCTCCGAACCCAGGCCCAGGAAGTCGAGCACGTAGGGGTCGCGCAGCGCCAGCTCGGGTGCGACATCGCCGCCCGCCGCATCCGCGAGGTCCGCGGCCAGGACAGCGGTGTGTGCGCCACCGAGCGAACGCTGGTACAGGCGGCGCTGGATCTGCTGCGAAAGCGTTCGCACGCTCCAGTGATCACGGGCGGCGAGCGCCTCGTAGAAGCTGCGCTCATCGACGTCGCTCAGCGCGATGAGCTGCAAGAAGTGGCTCCACCTCAATTGTCTCAACAGCGTTGAGACAATCTCGCCATTCGGGTAGATCTCGGCGAAGCCGATCATGCGCAGCAAGGTCTGCCTCGAGTAGCCGCGCCCGTAGCGCGCCGTCAGCCGGTCCGCCAGCCGCTGAACGATCCGCTGACCGTATTCGCCGCGCGCCCCGTCGAGTACGTCCTCACGGATCCGCCTCCCGACGCCCCAGTACAGCATCGTGAGCTCTGCGTTGACGGTGAGCGCCACCCGCCCGCGAGCGCCTTCGATCAGCGTCGCGACGTCGCCGAAGAGCGAGTCATCCGGCAGGCCTGCCGGTAGGTCGCTTACGTGTTCTTGCTGCATGAGCCTCGAACCTCCTGCGATCCAGAGGGAGACTCCTTGAGGGTGAGGTCACGCTACCACGCGGGTGTGACACGCGTCCGGAGGCGTGCCGGCCGCTACGGTTCGGACGTCGAGCCGGCGACGCGGGTCGTCGCCCGCGCCCGCCCGAGGGGCTTCAGCGTCACGACGATGCGGACATCGCGATCGAGCGCGTTCAGGAACCGGATGAACCGCTCCATGGAGAACCCCGCGAGCCTTCCGGCGTAGAGAGCGGAGACCTTGGGCTGGGTGGTTCCCAGGACACGCGCCAGCTCCGCCTTTGCGATGAGCTCGTCGGCCTCGGGCAGTTCCAGATCGGCGAATACGTTGCCGCGGCGGGCGGCGGGTCAGGGCTTTCGCAGGGCATCCGCGATGCATCCAACTCGCGAACGCCGCAGGAGAAGGAAGAGAGGTCGTCGCTCTGCGCAAGCGGCCTAATCACCGTCGGCGGCCATCAGGTCCTTCAGGGCCGGGGTGGCCGGTCGCGGGTACCGGACCTGGTCGACGACATCAGCGAACGATTCGGGAGTCAAGACGACCTGCTCGCCGGGCCACACCAGCATGTCGACGGCGTTCTTGTGCTGCCGCGTCGCGCGGATCTTGGCGAGCCGCTCCTGCACCGCAATGTCATCCCGTGCGGCATCGAGTAGATCATCGAGCAGCTGCATCTCCTCGATGGAGACCAATGCGGCGATCGGCCGCTGGTGCCGCTCGATCACGACCCGCTCTTTCGCGACCCCGACGAGATTGATGAGTTCCGAGAAGCGCGTTCGCGCCTCCGATGCCGTGACTGCAGTCATGGCGATCACCTCCGCGACAGATACTACACGAATCGTACGATACGTTCCATACGTACGCGCGATCTACCCAAGGCGTGGGCTTCGCCGACCATTCGCGCTCCGGGCCCGCCCTCGGTACGCACCGAGGATCGCAAGCCAGCGAAGATGCCAGGAGGGTACCTAGAGACGCCGCTGGATCTGCTGCGACAGAGTTCGGACGCTCCAGTGATCGCGGGCGGCGAGCGCCTCATAGAAGCGACGCTCGTCGGCGTCCTCCAGCACCACGAGCAGTACGAAGTGGCTCCACGTCAATTGTCCAGACAGCGTCTGGACAATTGAAGCTGACGGGTACACCTCCGAGAGCCGCGACATAGATGCGAGATTGGCGCGCGAGAAGCCGCGCCCGTAGCGCGCCGTCAGCCGGTCCGCCAGCCGCTGAACGATCCGCTGCCCGTACTCGCCGCGCACTCCGTCGAGTACGTCCTCACGGATCCGCCTCCCGATGCCCCAGTACAGCATCGTGAGTTCCGCATTGACGGTGACCGCCACCCGCCCGCGGGCGCCCTCGATCAGCGATGCCACGTCGCCGAACAGGCCGTCGTCCGGCGGGCCTGCCGGCAGGTCGCGTGCGTGTTCGTGGTTCATGAGTCTCAGCTCCAATGCATGTGGAGGGAGACTCCTCGCGCCTTGATGTCCCGTCGGGGGGCGGTGAGCAGCGCCGTGAAGTCCCGGCCGATACGCGCGCCTACCCGTCGCCGAAGGTGGCGACAACGTCTTTCATGAGCAGCATCAGAGTCAGCGGTCCCGCCGGTGACGCCTCGAAACCATAGCGCTCGTAGAAGGACCGGGCCCGTACGTCCGCGGCATGCACCAGCACTACACGCGCCCCGATGCTCTCGGCGGCTGCGGCGCAACGACGCAGCGCGTCGATGAGCAGGGCCTCGCCAAAACCGCGACCCTGGCGGCTCTCGTCGACGGCGAGTCGTGCGATCAGGATCGCGGGGATCGGCTGGCGACCCTGGCCGGCTCGCGACCTGGCGGTGGCGTGCTCCGGCTCGACACCCGCCGCCGCCAGACTGTAGTAGCCGACGACGCGCGTGCCCTCCACAGCCACGTACGTCCGGCTCTTGTGAGCGCGCCCATCACCGAGAGCGCGGGTGGCAAGGTACTCATCCAGACTCGTGGACCCACAGACGAAGGAAGCCACGTCGTGGTCGGGCCGCAGCGGCTCGGGAATGCCGCAGGGCTCAGCGGTCACGGCGGGCGCCCGATCGCGCCGCAGCCTCCCGAAGGGCCGGGATCACGCGAGCGGGAGCGTCAAGCCGCCGCTCGAACTCGCGCCACGAGGCTTCATCCACCACGAAGCGAGTCCGATCCGCGAGGACCGCCTCCGCGGAATCGAGCGCGGCCGACATGACGAACCGGCTCGCGTTCTGATGCGTGGCGGCTGCTGCTGCCTCGATCATCTCTTTCTGGGCGGCAGTCGCGCGGATGTTGAAGCGGGAGACCTTCAGTGCCTCGGCGGCGGAGTCGGATGTCATGTCGCTGCTCCTGGGAATGACGGAATGTACACCCATTGTACTCACACGCCTCGAAACAGTCCAATCGATCGAGCACGTGTTCAATGATGCCGCGCGGATCCGACCGATCTCCAACCGGGCCATCTCCGGGTAGCCAACCCGCTACCGCTCGCGGACGCAGGAGGACGTGGGGAGGCTAGTACGCGCCCTCGGGCAGCAGCACGGCGGGGATCGTGCGCAGCATCAGCGACATGTCGAAGCCCACGGACCAGTTCTCGATGTAGAGGAGGTCGAGGCGGACCATGTCATCGAAGGTCAGCGTGCTGCGACCGGAGACTTGCCACAGCCCGGTCATGCCGGGCGGCACCTCCATGCGGCGCCAGTGGTAGTCCGAGTAGGTGTCGACCTCATTGGGAAGCGGCGGTCGCGGACCGACGAGCGACATCTCGCCGCGCATCACGTTGAGGATCTGCGGGAACTCGTCGAGCGAGTACTTGCGCAGGAAGCGGCCGACACGGGTCACGCGCGGGTCGTTGTGCATCTTGAAGAGCGGGCCGGTGGCCTCGTTGTGTTCGCGTAGTTCCTCGAGGCGCGCGTCCGCCCCGTCGCACATCGACCGGAACTTGTACATGCCGAAGACGCCACCGCGCCGCCCGACGCGCATCTGCCGGTAGAAGACCGGGCCGCGGCTGTCGAGCCTGACGGCCAACGCGATCAGCAGCCACACCGGCAAGCCGACGAGAACGATGAGCCCGCCGACAACGAGGTCGAATGCCCGCTTGACGAAACGCCTACCTGGTGAGAATGCGACGCCCCTGAGCGAGATCAGCGGGATACCCGAGACCTCACGGATCTGCACGCGGCTGGTGATCACGTCGAGCAGGCCGGTCGACATCTGGATGTCGACGTTGCGGTCGCGGAGCGAGCCGATGAGCCGGGCGAGCACATCGTGATCGTAGGCGGTCGAGGAGATCACCACCGTATCGATCCCGTTGCGGTCGAGCAATGCGCATCAGATGAGAGAGCAAGCCCGCCTTCAGGTCCCGACCATCGTGCATGGGGATCGAGAGACGCGCGGTGTCGCCAGACCGGCCGTAGATGTGATGGCTGCCGTGAACACGCAGCAGGGCCCAACCCTTGCGCTCGACCGCTCTTGCCAGGCGCCGACCGCTCACCGACCTCAAATCGCGACGTCGACGACCCTGTCATGCTTGCCGACCGAGAGGCTCTCGACATCGACCGACAGGCACCCCGCGATGGCCTCGCGGAGGTTGTCGAGAAGCTCCTCCATCGTCTCGCCCTGACTCGCGCAACCGGGCAGGCTGGGAACCTCGCCCCAGTACCCGCCCTCGTCCGCGACGTGAACAATGGCCTTGAGCTGCACGGGACCCACCTCCGGCGACGTCGAACCGAACGCATGCATTGTATCCGCTCCCCTCCGGTCGTCAGGGAGAAGCGTGCGCGCTGCAACCAACCGGGACCTGACCGCAACCCGAATCGTTCAACCGCCGAGGGGCGCCGACCCGGCGAGCCCGCTCAGAGCGCGAAGTCGGGCTACCCCGCGAGCGGGGCGACCGCCGCGGCTGCGCGCCCGTCCTCCGCGACCGACGGAGTGTAGTCCGGCACGAGCGCGGCCAGCGCGGCCACGGTGTCGGGGAGCGCCGCCGAGCGCGCGCTGTCGATGAGCGCGCCGACACGGTACTCGAAGTCGGTCGCGACGAGCGGAAGGGCGTTGAGCCGCAGGATCTTCGCACAGCCCGTCGCCACCAGCTGGTGGTCGCCGTGCGTCAGCACCTCGTGCAGCTTCTCTCCGGGACGCAGGCCGTCGAACACGATCTCGGCCCGCGCGCCGCTGAGCGTGATCATCTTGCGCGCGAGGTCGAGGATCCTGAGGGGCTCACCCATCTCCAGCACGAAGAGCTCGCCCCCGTCGGAGAGCGCCTGCGCCTGCAAGACGAGGCGCGCGGCCTCGGGGATGGTCATGAAGTACCGGGTGACGTCGGGGTGGGTGACCCGCACCGGGCCTCCGCGCCTCAGCTGCTCCTCGAACAGCGGGACCACGCTGCCGCGACTGCCCAGCACGTTGCCGAACCTCACCGTGCTGACACACAGGCCCTTGCGGGCGTAGAGCGCGGCCAACCGCTCCGCCAGCGCCTTCGTGGTGCCCATCACGCTGGAGGGCCTGACGGCCTTGTCGGTGGAGATGAGGACGAAGTGCCCGACGCCGGCGGACAGCGCGGCGCTCAGGACCGCGCGCGTCCCGCCCACGTTCGTTCCCACGGCCTCGTCGGGCGAGAGTTCCATGAGCGGGACATGCTTGTAGGCCGCCGCATGGAACACCACGTCGACGCGGTTCTCCGTGAGTATGCGGGCGACCTTGCCTGCGTCGCGCACGTCGCAGATCTGCATCCGCGGGATGTCGGCGTCGGAGAGGCGGAGTTCCAGGAACAGCTCGTAGAGCCGCGTCTCGTCGATCTCGAGCAGGTGCAGCTCGCGGGGGTGCATGAGCATGATCTGGCGACACAGCTCCGAACCGATGGAGCCGGCAGCGCCCGTGACGGCGACCGAGCGGCCGGCGAGCGTCTTGGCGATACCCGCCACGTCGATCGCGACCGGGTCGCGCCCGAGGAGGTCCTCGATGCTCACCTGTCGCAGCTGCGAGACGCCGATGTCGCCCTGGGCGAGCACCGCCGCGGGGACCACCCGGGTGGCCACGTTCACCGAGTTGCACAGGTCGAGGACGCGACGAAGCTCACCGACGGAGGCGGCGGGCATGGCCACGAACACCTCGGCGATCTGCTGCTCTTCCACCAGTCGCGGGATCGCGTCGATCGAATCCAGTACGCGCACCCCGCGGACGAACCGACCGACCTTGCGCCGGTCGTCGTCGACGAAGCCCACCACGCGGTAGCGAAGCCGCGGCTGGTTCTCGATGTCGCGCAACAGCAGCGACCCGGCATCCCCCGCGCCGACGATCAACACCCGGGCGCCGTCACCGCGGGTGCCGGCACCCATGTAGGCCTGCAGGCGGCCGAGGCTGCGAATCGTCGCGGCACCCATGAACGTGAACACCGCCGTCAGCACGACGACGCTCAGCGGCGCGATACGCGTGGCGCCGGGCCCGATCCATACGAGATCGCCCAGCAGCAGGAGCAAGGTGCCCGAAGCGACAGCGAGGCCCAGCCGGACCATGGCGTCGACACCCACGTACTTCAAAAGGATGCCGTACAGCCCGAACGCGAAGAAGAAGGCCACAAAGATACCGAGGGCCGCCAGAAGAGAGATCGGCGTGCCGCTCGCCCATTCGTGCGGCACCGCGCCCTCGAAGCGCGCAGCGTACGCGGCAACGACCGCGACCAGGATCACGACCGCGTCGACGAGCACGTAGGTCATGGTCTGCGCGATCTTGGATTCGCGCCACCACGCTGCGATGCGCGATGCGGCGCTCGTGCCCCCCGTGCCGGTCATACGACCCCCTGTTGCCAACTGAACGAATCCGACTCCGCCCCCCCGGCAGGTCCGGATACGATCAGCCTACAGCATCTGCGCGCCCGGGCTCTTGCGCCACGTGGTGATGTCCACGATCTTGGCGTAGCTCTGAATCACCTTGACCACCTTGGCGGAGACGCAGGCGCCCTCGTAGTCGGCGACGCTGCCGACTGTCTCATGCGCATCTGACATGGCGACAGCGAGCTCGAGCGCCTGTTCGATGTCCGGTCCCGTGATGCCGCCGATGACCACCGTGCCGGCGTCGAGGGCCTCGGGGCGCTCGGTGGACGTGCGGATGAGAACCCCCGGGAAGCCCAACATGGCGCTCTCCTCTGACAGCGTGCCGCTATCAGACAGCACGCAGTAGCTGTTGATCTGGAGCTTGTTATAGTCGGTGAAGCTGAAAGGTTCGAGCATGCGCACGAGCGGGTGGAACTCGAAGGCACGCGCCTCGATGAATTTGCGCGAGCGCGGATGCGTCGAGTAGACGACCGGCATCTGATACGTCAGCGCGATATGGTTCACGGCTTCCATGAGGGACATGAACGCGACTTCGTCGTCGATGTTCTCCTCGCGGTGGGCCGAGAGCAGGATATAGCGTTTGGGCTCGAGCCCGAGCCGACCGAGGACATCGCTGGCCTCGATCTTGGGCTGCAAGTCGCGCAGCACCTCACGCATGGGAGATCCGGTGACGAAGATCGTCTTGCCGTCGATGCCCTCGGAGAGCAGGTAGCGGCGCGAATTCTCCGTGTACGGCAGGTTGATGTCCGCGATGTGGTCGACGATGGTCCGGTTTGTCATCTCCGGGACGTTCCAGTCCCAGCAGCGATTGCCGGCCTCCATGTGAAAGATCGGTATCTTCAGCCGCTTTGCAGCGATTGCCGAGAGCGAGGAATTGGTGTCGCCCAACACAAGCAGCGCGTCCGGCTGCTCGGCCACCATGACGTCATAGGACTTTGCGATGATCGCGCCCATGGTCTCGCCGACGTTGGCGCCCGGGCAGTCGAGGTAGTGGTCGGGCGCACGCAGCCCGAGGTCGTCGAAGAACACCTGGTTGAGAGCGTAGTCCCAGTTCTGCCCCGTGTGCACGAGGATGTGGTCAAAGTACTTGTCGCACAGCTTGATCACCGACGAGAGACGGATGATCTCCGGTCTCGTCCCGACGATGGTCATGAGCTTGAGTCTGTCCACAGCGCCATCCGCTCTTTGAGTACCATGCCATTCCATGATTCTATCCCAGCGTCGCGCGCGACCAATCCCTTACCCGCGCGATCAGGAGGTGTCAGGCTGGCCGGCTGTCGCAGTCCAGTCACGCAAGGAGACAACCACGCCGTGCTTACTGCCGCGGAGCCCACGGCATTGTCCGCGCCGAGACCACGCCTGAGCTGGATGACCGTCCCGTCGGCCGTCCAGCAGGACGGCTGCTTGCGGACGTCCTGGGCTCCGACCCCTGACAGCAGCAGCAGGTCGCTCGTGAAGAACGGCTCGCGACCGAACGACCTGCAACATTGTCAGACATTTCGTGGCACTGAGTTGCCCTGTCTGGATAGTTGTTGCCACCGGAGTGCGGTCGTTCCTGGGCCGGGGTCTTGCGCAAGCCCAACTAGGATCCGGTCAAACGGTGTCCGCCCGCTTTGCGCGCTCGAGAGCCAGCGGATCCGGGACCGGGCTCATCGCAGCGTCGTGGAGAGCCAGCGCCACGTGATGGCGAGGCCCGACTCGATCGGCTGCGCGGCCCGCCAATCCAGCGCAGCGGCCGCCTTCGCGGGATCGAGCACGCTGTGCCGGATATCGCCCTGGCGCGCCGGCTCGTGGTCGATGCCCACGAGCACATCCGACAGAGCGCACAGGTAGCCTGCAACCTGCTCCACCGACGTGGCGGTCCCCGTCGACACGTTGTACGCTGGCCCGTCGGGCGACCCGCTCGCGAGCGGCGTCTCGGCGTCGAGCGCGCTGAGGATGAAGGCGACGACGTCGCCGACGTAGATGAAGTCTCGCGTCTGGGTCCCGTCCCCGAAGATGGCGGGGCGCTTCCCCGCCGCGAACTTCGCGCCCAGGATCGCGACCACGCCGCCCTCACCCCGCCAGTCCTGACGCGGGCCGTAGACATTGGCGAGCCGCATGCAGGCGAAATCAACGCCCGTACCCGCAAGCGCCTGGGCGAGCGCGGACTCCGCTGCCAGTTTCGAAGCGCCGTAGGGGTTGATCGGCCGCTTGGGCGCGGTCTCAGCGATAGGGAGGGTCTCAGGGTCGCCGTAGACCGCCGAGGAGGCAGAGAGCATCACCCGCGCGCCTGCAGCCGCGGCCACGCGGGCCACGGCGACTGTGCCGTCCACGTTGACCGCGCGGTCCCGCCCGGGATCGGCGATCGAGCGCTGTACGTCGGTCTGAGCCGCCAAGTGGACGACGGCCTCGGGAGCGAAGTCCGCCATCACCTGGGCGAGCGTGGGATCGAGCACGTCGAGGCTGCGGAAGGATGCGGCCGGGTGCAGGTCCGCGACGCTGCCGGTGGACAGGTCGTCGATGACGGCCACCGCGTTGCCGCCTGCGATCAAAGCATGAACGAGACTGCTGCCGATGAAGCCGGCGCCGCCCGTGACGAGCACGCGCATAGATTCCCCCAATAAGTGTCTGTTGGAACGGAACCGTGCTCAGTCTAGCTCTAGTACGCGCCCTCCGGCGGCAGGACCCGCGCGCTCTATTCGCGTTCATCTATCGACCGAGGGACCTCATGAAGTGCTTCTTGAATCGTCCTCAGCACAAGCGCGGAGGGGCGCACAAAGGCTGCATAGTACGCGTGGTTCGCCCTCATCATCGCGGACAGGCGTTTCGGGTCTCCCAGCAGCGCGACACAGGCGTCGATGGACTCTTCAGGAGTGGCCGATTCGAGATAGTTCACCCCGGTCGTGAACTCACCAGGCAGGGTTGCCATCAGCGGGGTCGTCACAATCCCCCGCGACGCCGCGACGTATTCCGCGAGCTTGCCGCCCGGTGCGCCGTGCAATCCGGCGCTCGCGATACCCACAGAGATCCGTTTGAGAGTCTTGAGGTACACCCACCGATTGATCGCCTCGGGACCATCGTAGATGCAATCCGGGTAGTAACGTGCCGCGTAGTCGTCCCTCTGCAGCCCGCCAATGAAGCGATTCCCCAGCACTCGCCGACCTTCGCGGATGACTCCCGCGCGAAATGCGTTGATTTCCACCCGTTCCTGGCGCACCTGGTCGTTCTCGACCTCGGGCGCATCAGGGTCCCACGCCCTGGCAATGAAGAGCACGCGCCCGTCGCCGGGGGCGGGACCAAGTTCATACTGGTCGGGCCACATGTGTCGCGAGTTCTGCCTGGTGTGTGAGGAGATGCAGTCGCTGACGCCAACGAGCGATCTCGCAGCCTGACGCGGATTCAGAGGCACCAGACCTACGTCGTACGGGTTCCGACAACTTCCGAAATATCCTGACCCAAGACCGAGCGCTCGAACCTTGTCGCGGTTGCGGAGCGCAGCGTTCTTGGACGCCAAGCAGTTGGACTTGAACCACAGATCGCAACCGTCGAGCACCTCGTCGAAGCTTCGCGCCGGATCCTTCGTCTCCAAGAAGAGGTTGTAGCCATCGTACATGTCGTAGACAACGCGAGTCTGCCCGTCAATGATCGCCTCGACGAGCGCCGGCAACCCGTGCGGCGCCTGACTCGTGCGCACGGTCAGGTCGACAACGCCGGCGTGGTGCAGGTTGAAATAGCCCGAGACCACCTGCCGGATCCATGGGTTGTACTGCCCGAACGAAATCTCGCACCTGATGCGTCGACCCAACGAAGTCGCTGATTGCGCGCCTGCCATGTTCCTCACCTCGCACTCATCGGATACGCAGAGCAAGGGATGCACGCTGTGCTCCGCCCGATGCCGGGAGCTGCCGGCCCGGTGCCGATTCGGCAGCTCTGCAGGGGGCCGAAAATCGCGAACCAAGCTCCCAGGAGCTAGCAAGTCGAAGCGCGGCCCAACTCCCGAATCAGTGGTCCGAATTCCAGTACCCAAGAGCAACCTTTAGCCGATACTCCACAAGAGCGCGGAGACGCCGAACCGCGTATCTTACAACCGCGCGGGAGGCCTGTCGTTGCGGTATTCCCAATGCGACACTGCGCGCGTAGCCCAGCTCGGACAGCAGATACCTAGTCATTTGCCGGGCCGCCAAGGGTGACAGTAGCGAGTGCCATCTGGCGACCATGCTGGCAACATCCACGCCACGTTCCTCCGCGCGCGCCTGGAACTCCGCCGACCCCTGCCCCCGCAATCGCAACAGCAGTTCCGGGTCCATGCCCCTGGTGTAGTTGCCGGGGTGAACTCGGTAGTAGGTGTCGACTGTCGGCTCATAGAGTATCGTCCCCGCCCTCGCCAGCGCGGGAAAGAACGCACGATCGTCCAGTATCGTGATGTGCTGCGCCCTGAGCGCCTTCACGACACGTTCGACACCAACCCGCCGCATCACCGTGCTGCTCCAGGTGAATGGCGTGAGCAAGGTACACAGCGCAAGAACTGCATCAGGCTCTATCCGCCATGCGGACTGCGCCGGCGGGCATCCTGCGGCAATCCACAGCAATTCCTGGCCGTCGGTTCCTGACCTCGTGGCGACCTCGCCATCAGACCAGATGTAGGCGCTGAGGTGCGCAGAGCAATCTCTGTTTCGATCCAACTCTTTGAGGGCGACCGCCAGGTGGCTGGGCGCCCACCAATCGTCATCGCACACAAACGCGACGTAGGGTTCTGATGTCATGGCCAGCAACTGCGCTATGTGCTCGGTGCCGCCGAGTGGGGGGTCCTGACAGAGATACTGGATCGGCAAGTCAGCGAAATCGCTACAGACACCGGCCGTCTCCCTGCCGTCGGCATTCTCCGACACAATGACCCTGGAAACCCGATCAATCGCCAACTGCCGGCGCACCGAGGCAAGTGCGGCACGGAGCATCTCGGGGCGGTCGGTGGTTGGAATGACGATCACACAATCACGAGACATCTTCCCTCACCTTCCGAGTAGCGACTCCTCGGAGTACCCGCTTGAAGTCACCCGCGGTAATCATGCGGGCAGAGAGTGCGAGCCCTGCTGTCACCGTCAACGCGATCACGGCACCGGCCACCCGATTCTCCATCCAGAGAACAACGACACACGAGACAGCTAGGCTCACCAGCGACACCGCACTCCACCTCAGCGGTAGCCGCCAACCCATCCGCCTCAGGACGACGACCTGCAAGCCAGTACCAACGGCCGTAGCGATTCCCACTGCCAAGCTGACCCCAACTAGGCCAGCACTCTTGTACAGCAGCCCAGCAGTGGTCCAGCCCATCGTGAGCGACACGCAGTTAATGGCTAGCGACTGCCACATCATGCCCTCGGCAACCAGCACCGTTCCACCCATCTGCGTGATCGGCCACAGCAATCCCGAGGCAGCAATCGCCAGTATAGCTCCGGGAATTGCTGCCGAGTAGCCAGGGCCGAATGTGCCTACAAACAGGCGAACGAGCAGAATCAGCGAGACAGCCGGAAAGACTGCGCTCGCGCTGTCCAGCCTACTGTACAGCTGAACCAAGGACGTGGCGGTCTCCCGATCGTGCTCAGCGAGTGCCCTCCGAAGTACCGGGTAGAGTGGTGGATGGATCATGTTCGGAAGCCAGCATGCCAGCGTGCGAGCGATGATTACGACCCTGTATACGCCCAGAGCTGCAAAGCCAGACGAACCCACGACGAACACATCGAAGGTACTAGCGAGGAAGACAACGACCGTGCTTGCGTGAAGGGGCAATACATACTGCCAGAACCCGGCCGGCCAACCTGTCCGCAGTGAGGTCACCCGATGCGGCCAGGACACCCGCGCTATGATCCAACCGCCCGCTCCTGCGAGGAAGTATACCCCTCCGACAAGCCAGAACACCGAGTCAACGCTCAATAAGCCGCCGATCCATAGCAGCCCGCAGACCAGCAGAAGCGTCAAAGACGCCAGGCAGCTCATGACTGCGGCCGTCACGAGCCGCATTTGCGACAGAAGCGCACCGGTCGCAGTAGTCGACAGGGTCGAACCCGCAACGGCAGCGATCAGCGCAGGCATCGGCACATCTCGGACGGCGGCGGGCAGGACTACGCCGACCCCACGCGCGAGCAGTACGACACCCAGTCCCGCGGCTGCGCCCAGCAGACACACAAGGGCGTAGCGGCTGGTGAAGACAGACTTCTCCGTCGCGTCCATTCCTGCCGAGAAGTGGACGAGGACATTCGTCCCCCCGAGAACGAACATCGAGACAACCACGCCAGACATGGTAAGGAGCCCTGCGTACGCGCCCAGGAGCTCAGGCGAAACGCGACCAAGGATCCAATTGGTCAGGTATACAGACGCTGAGCCCAGCGCGCCAATCGGGACTGCGTAGGCGCTGGCCCGCAACGCGCGCCGCACGCCCCTTGCGTACGGATTCTCAGTCGTCATGAGTTCACCAAGTCGCGAAGTCTGGCTCGTCCTCGAAGGCCGTATGGAGGATTCCGAGGTCGGTGATCTTGCAGGACTCGGTGTCGGGGGGAGACTGGCTTGATCTCCAACTCAGCGATCACGAGCAGTCCGCTTCGCGCATGTCCAGAAGTGCATCGATCTCCTCAGAGAGGCTCCCCAGCGACGTGCGGCTCGGCGCATAGCCGATGGTCGCGGCGGGCCGGTTCCTCGAGTAGTAGTTGGGCTTCAATCCGGTCGCAGTCGGCCCGGTCGTCGTTTCCAGAACATCGTATTTCAGCCCGTCACCCTCGGTCTGGTCGAAGACGCTCGGCTCCATCATGAAGAAACCCCCGTTGATCCAGCCGCCGTCGCCCAACGGCTTCTCGGCAAAGCGCTCCACGCCATTCGACTGGTTGATGGCGAGCGCACCGAAACGACCGAGCGGTTGCACTGCCGTGAGCGTGGCGGCACGCCCGGATTCGCGGTGGAAGTCGACCAGCGCGGTGATGTCCACGTCCGCGACCCCATCGCCGTACGTGAGCAGAAAGGGCTGGCCGTCAACGTAGGGCTGCATGCGCTTCACGCGTCCGCCGGTCATGGTCTCCGCCCCCGTGCCCGCGGCGGTGACGCGCCACGAATCGTTCGCGTCTTGGTGAACCTCCGCCTCATGCGTCCGCATGTCGAAAGTCGCATCGCAGTTGTGCAGCCAGCAGTTGCGAAAGTACTCCTTGATCATGTACGCCTTGTATCCGGCACTGATCACGAACTCGTTGAACCCGTAGTGGCTGTACGTCTTCATGATGTGCCATGGGATCGGGCGATCCCCGATCTCGGCCATCGGCTTTGGCCTCGGCGCGGTCTCCTCGGCGAGACGAGCCCCCTGACCTCCCGCCAAGATAGCGACCTTCACGAATCCTCCTCGAATACTGTCGGCCTCCCGCGGAGGGGGCGCCGAACGACGCGGGATGCGGTCCGCCTATCACCATTGCTCTTGTGAACTGAGTGCGCGGCCGCCGAGGAGCGACCGCGCTTGCTCCGACTCTGCCGCGCGCGATTACCTAGATGCGCGTGCACGTTTCGCGGTCCGCTCGACCCGGAGCGACGCACGTCAGCATATCAGATGGACCCTGAGACCCCCGCAACACCCATTCGCTGACCAGCAACCCACCTCTGCAACTTCAGGCGATCACGCTGCTTACGGAAGATTCCGGACACAACCGCCGTGCGCGAGGTGTCTGTGCTACGTTGGTCGCACAGTTCGGCTCCTCTTGGCGGCAACCACGGTGGGGGGTTCGCATGAAGGTCGTTATCTTGGCGGGCGGGCTCGGGACGAGGCTGTCCGAGGAGACTGCAGCCAAGCCGAAGCCGATGGCCGAGATCGGGGATCGCCCGATCCTATGGCACATCATGAAGACGTACAGCCACTACGGGTTCAACGAGTTCGTGGTGTGCCTCGGCTACAAGGGCTATGTGATCAAGGAGTACTTTCGCAACTACTTCCTGCACATGAGCGACGTGACCTTCGACATGAGCACGAACGACATGACCGTGCACAACAACCTCAGCGAGCCGTGGAAGGTCACGCTCGTGGAGACGGGGGCGGAGACTCTCACCGGCGGGCGGCTGGCGCAAGTGGCGTCGTATCTCGATGACGGGCCGTTCATGATGACCTACGGTGACGGTGTGGCCAACGTACGCATCGACAAGCTGCTCGACTTCCACCGAGCACAGAGCAAGCTCGCCACCGTCACCGCCGTGCAGCCGCTCGGCCGCTTCGGTGTCATGCGCATCGACGACGACGCCACGGTCAGTGCGTTCGAGGAGAAGCCCCAGGGCGAGGGCGGCTGGATCAACGGAGGGTTCTTCGTGCTGGAGCCTTCGGTGCTGGATCGGATCACCGACGACGTGATGTTCGAGCACGCTCCCCTCGAGGGGCTTGCCGCCGACGGCGAGCTCGTCGCCTACGAGCACATGGGCTTCTGGCAGCCCATGGACACCCTACGCGACAAGCGTCACCTGGAGGACCTGTGGGCCTCCGGAGCAGCTCCGTGGAAGGTCTGGTGAGCGACGGCGTGGCGTCGGGACTCTTCGACGGGGCGTTCGCCGGCAGGCGGGTGTTCGTCACGGGCCATACCGGCTTCAAGGGCTCGTGGCTGACCCGCTGGCTACTCGACTTGGGAGCGGACGTCACCGGCTACTCGCTCGAGCCTCCGACCGAGCCCAGCCTCTTCGACGAGCTGCGCATGGCGGGCGACATCGCTCACGTGATCGCCGACGTCCGCGACCTCGACCATCTGCGGGCCGAGATGAACGCCGCGCGGCCCGAGTTCGTGTTCCATCTCGCCGCGCAGCCGCTCGTGCGGTTGTCGTACGACCAGCCGGTGAAGACCTACGCCACGAACGTCATGGGCACCGTGAACCTACTGGAGGCGGTCCGCTCGATTCCCTCCGTCGGTGTCGTCGTGAACGTCACTAGTGACAAGTGCTACGAGAACCGCGAGATGGGCCAGGCGTACGTCGAGGGCGACGCGATGGGTGGCTTCGACCCGTACAGCTCGAGCAAGGGCTGCTCGGAGTTGGTGACCGGCGCGTATCGGCGCTCGTTCTTCGGCGAAGGGTCGGCCGTCGCGGTCGCCTCCGCTCGTGCGGGCAACGTCATCGGCGGCGGGGATTGGGCGGCCGACCGCATCGTCCCCGACTGCGTCCGGGCGCTGGTGGCAGGCGAGCCGATCGTCGTCCGCAATCCGGACGCGGTGCGCCCGTGGCAGCACGTGCTGGAGCCGCTCTCCGGGTACCTGTGGCTCGCCGCGCGCCTGCGGACGGGCGCACACGCGCTCGACGGCCCATGGAACTTCGGTCCCCGCCCCGGCGACGACTGGCCGGTGCGGTCGGTCGTGGACGCGCTGATCGACGCTTGGGGTGACGGCTCGTGGACCACGCCCCCCTCGGGAGGACCTCAGCCGCACGAGGCGAAGCTTCTCAACCTCGACATCTCGAAGGCCGGGCGCGAGCTCGGCTGGCGCCCGGCGTACGACGTGGGGCACGCCATCCGGGCGACCGCCCGGTGGTACGGTGCGCGGCACGAGGACGCGTCCTCGGTACCCGCGCGTACCGCATCAGACATCGCCGAGTACGCCGCGACCGCCCGTGACGCGGGCGCGCCGTGGGCGTGACCGGCGCTACGACCACCGGAGGCTCCCGATCGTGACGGACAGCAACAGCACTGACGCGCTGCGGCGCGAGATCCTCGACAAGGTGCGCGAGTACCACGAGGCGGCGTTCGGCGGCACGTCCGCATTCGAGCCCGGGCGCTCGCGTGTCCCATACGCCGGCCGCGTGTTCGACGAGGCCGAACTCGTCAACCTCGTCGACTCCTCTCTCGACTTCTGGCTCACGTACGGGCGGTATTCGAAGCGCTTCGAGGAGGGCCTCGCCGCCTACCTCGGTCTGCCCACCGCCCTTCTCGTGAACTCCGGTTCGGCGGCGAACATGCTCGCCTTCGCGTGCCTGACGTCGGAGCGGCTCGGCGAGCGGCGCGTCCGGCCCGGCGACGAGGTCATCACCGTGGCGGCCGCGTTCCCCACCACCGTCGCGCCAATCGTGCAGTTCGGCGCGGTCCCGGTCTTCGTCGACGTGCGGCCCGAGACGGCGAACATCGACGTCTCGCTGCTCGAGTCGGCCCTGTCTCCGCGCACGAAGGCCATCATGCTCGCGCACACGCTGGGCAATCCCTTTGAGGTGCGCGCCGTGCGCGACTTCTGCGACGCGCACGGCCTGTGGCTCATCGAGGACAACTGCGACGCCCTCGGCTCCCGCTACGAGGGCCGGCTGACCGGCTCGTTCGGTGATGTCGGCACGTCGAGCTTCTATCCGCCCCATCACCTGACGATGGGAGAGGGCGGCGCCGTGTATTCCAGCGATCCGCTGCTCACGAGGATCGCGCTCTCGATGCGCGACTGGGGCCGTGACTGCTACTGCGCCTCCGGGCGCGACAACAGTTGCGGAGAGCGGTTCACGCAGCAGCATGGCACCCTTCCGACCGGCTACGACCACAAGTACGTCTACTCCGAGTTCGGGTTTAACATGAAGGCAACCGAGATGCAGGCGTCGATCGGCTGCGCTCAGCTCGAGAAGCTCGAAGGCTTCACCGAGGCCCGCAAGCGCAACTGGGCGTTCCTGAGTGAAGCGCTCGCGCCGCTGTCGGACGTGCTCCTGCTGCCCGAGGCGACGCCGGGCTCCGACCCGTCGTGGTTCGGGTTCCTGATGACCGTGCGCGAAGGCGCGGGCGTCTCACGCGACACGCTCGTTCGCACCCTCGAGGACGCGAAGGTCCAGACCCGCATGCTCTTCGCGGGCAACATGGTGCGCCAGCCGGTGTTCGACGGGATGCGCGAGCGGGGCGCGGGTTATCGCGTCGTGGATGAGCTGACGAACACGGACCGCATCATGCGCGACTCGTTCTGGATAGGCGTCTACCCGGGGATGACCGGGGAGATGCTCTGGTACATGGCCGAGACGCTGCTCGGCGCGTTCGAGAGGCGCTAGGTTGTCGGACTCACTGCTCATCACCGGCGGCAGCGGCTTCATCGGCCGCAACCTCGCCGAGCACTTCGCTCCCGAACGGGAGGTGCTCGCCCCCGGGCACGCAGAGCTCGATCTCCTGGACGCGGACGCCGTGCGCGATTACCTGAAGAAGCACCGCGTCGACGCGGTCGCCCACTGCGCCACCAAACCAGGCCACCGCAACGCGGTCGACCCGACGGGTCTCGTCGAGGCGAACACGCGGATGTTCTTCAATCTCGCCCGCTGTTCGGACTTGTACCGCAAGATGGTCTTCGTTGGCTCCGGCGCCGTGTACGACATGCGGCACTACGAGCCGAAGATGCCTGAGACCTACTTCGACGCCCATGTGCCCGCCGACGAGCACGGGTTCTCGAAGTACATCGCCGCCAAGTACATCGAGCGATCCGGCGACATCGTGGAGCTCCGCGTGTTCGGGATCTTCGGCAGGTACGAGGATTACGCGATCCGCTTCATCAGCAACGCGATCTGCAAGACGATCTTCGGCCTCCCCATCACGCTGCGTCAGGACCGGCACCTCGACTACCTCTACATCGACGACCTCCCGCAGGTCGTCGACCACTTCATCGCCAACGACGCCGCCCACACGGCCTACAATGTGACGCCCGATGCCGCCATCGGCCTCTACGCGATGGCTGAGAAGGTGCGCGCGATCTCGGGCGCGGACGTCCCGATCGTTGTGGCCGGCGAAGGCGTCGGCATCGAGTACAGCGGCGACAACGCGCGCCTGCGCGCGGAGATGCCGGAGTGGGCGATCACTCCCGTCGACCGGGCCATCGAACAGCTCCACGCGTGGTACTGCGAGCACCGTGACGGGATCGACCGCGACGCCCTGCTCATCGACCGGTAGCGGCTTCTGCGCCCACGCGATGGGCGGTCAGTTGGCCTTCGTTGCGCCGGCCGGTAGTCGCACAGAGGCGCCCAGACGGACGTGCAGGGTCAGCGAACCCCACTCGTAGACGTCGTACTGGGTCTTGAGAACCTCGCGCAGCGATCCGGGATAGGTGTCGTAGTCCCGTTGGTAGAACACCGCCAGCTGCAGATTCCTGTCGACGAAGGTCCGCAGGAGTGCGTCCGTGGATGCCAAACCGTCCGGGTAGAGGCCCCACCATGTCGGCAGACCTTTGGGCGGCGCGATGCCGAACTCCGGGTACATCTCGAGCAGGCGTGGCCCGAAATAGACCGGCGCGTCAGGCCCGGCCAGCGCAGGGTTGAGATCAAGCAGAACCGATACGTCCCTGAGTGCGTTCTTGAATGCGGGGCCGGTCTGCATGTCCGACAAGAACGTCGGGCCGCCGACCGGGGAGAGCGGGGAATCCTCGTAGAAGAGACCCGGGCCTGTTGACTCGATGCGCTCGCGGGCATACGCCGACCCCACCCCGACGACCGCAAGAGTAATCACTGAGAACCAGAGCGCGACCGCGACCAACGATTTGAGCGCCGGTCGCCTGCCGATGTCGCTGACCTTGGCGAGTGCGATGCAACCGATGACGATGAGCGGCACTTCTACGAGGTTGTGATCGTTGTTGGTCCCCATCGCAACCACACCCATGAGCATCGCCATCGCGCCGGTCGCAGCGATGGCACCCGTCCGCCTGATGTTCTTGCTCCCTGACTTCGCCCAAGCGAATGCGGATCGCAGGCCCGCGAGGGCGCATGGTGCAAGGAGCAGGAGCGTTCGGATCGCCTCTCGTTGGTCGTTGATCCAGAAGAAGACGACGAAGTTGCCGGATGAGACCCGTGGCATCGCCTGCAAGTAGCCCTGCAGGACGAGCACAGGGTTCACGCCGACAAGTCCGAGCCCGAGAATCGATACAACCGCCGCCGTCAGCAGCATCAAGGGCCCCGCGATCCTTGTTCGCTTGTTGAGCAGCAGCGCCGCCCCGACGCCGAGCAGCAGCAGCGCGGCGACGTTCGGCTTGCTCCACGAGAGCAGCACCGCACTGGCTGCGAATGCGGTCAGGACGCCGCGATCCCGTGGCCGCGCGACGAGTGCGAGAGCCGCGGAAACGAAGAGCGCCCCGACCACCGATGTCATCTGGTTGTACCACCAGCCGGAGAGTGGCAGCAGCGTCGCGCACTGCGTGAGCGTCGCGACCGCGAGGGCCGTCACCCGTCCGAATCCTGCGCGTTCGAGCAGCCACGACTGCGCGACCAGCGATATGGCGGCGAATGTGCCCGCGAGAACAACCAGGGACTGCCATTGAACGCCCAGGAACTTGAAGGCTCCTCCGGCCAGCAGGAAGAAGAGCGGCGGAAAACCGGTCGTCTGCAGCTCGGTGTAGGGTCTGTAGCCGAGTTCGACCATGTAGGCGATGGCCGAAGTGATCCCCCCGTCTTCAGCTCCGAATTGGCGCATGCCAAGGACCCGGATAGCTGCGAACACAAGCGCCGCCAGCGCGCATGCGATGCCGATCATCCAGCGCGTCGAGGGCAGCGATTCGGCGCGATCCGACGGGTCGTCGGGCAGTTGGGCAGAGATCTCTGCCTTCCGGCGTTCGCGCCCGCCACTCACTTGGAGTGCGCCTCGTCCCGAATGGCTGTGCGCAGTCTTCGGAGGCGCACCATCGCTCCCAGGAATGCGCCGACGAACACCCGCATGTTGCGTTTGGATTCTCCGAACTCGCGCGCCTTGAACCGGAAAGGCACTTCCGCGATCGTCGCGGAAGGGCGGATCTCCCACAGAAGACGAGCGAGTATCTCCTCCTGCACGTCGAAGTGCTGCGATACGAGGTCGATCGAGCGCAACTGCGAGCCGCGGTATATCCGGAAGCTGTTCGAGATGTCGCGCGCCGGTATCGCCACGACCACCGAGAATACTGCGTTGAGGATCCTGCTGAGCGCAACGAGCAGCCAGGGGTTCTCTGTCGCTCCGCCCATGATGTACCGCGACGCTATGACGACGTCTGCATCGTCGCGGTGTTCCCACAACGTGCGCACGAACTCCGGATCGTGCGAGCCGTCCGTGTCCATGATGACCACACGCTCACCCAGCGTCTCGGCGATCCCGGTACGGATCGCATTGCCATAGCTGTCGCCCCCGCGGCGACGGATGTGACGCGCGTCATATGCGACGCAGATCTCTCTCGTGTCGTCGAGCCGGTCCACGGTGTCCACAACGATGATCTCTGACGCGACACCGATCGCGCTGAGGGTGGCGCGCAACCTGGGTAGAAGCACCTCCAGATTGCGGGCCTCGTTGTAGGCGGGCAGGACGACGCTGATGGCCAACGGTTCGCTACCGGGCACCGGTCATCTCCGCCGTCCAGTCGAGCATGCGCACGAGGCCCTCGTCGGGGCCGACCTTCGGCTCCCAGCCGAGCATCTGATTGGCCCGGGACACGTCGGCCACGAAGAAGAGCTGATCTCCCTGACGCAAGGGCAGCCGCTGGTATCGCATGGTATTGCCCGTGAGAGTCTCGAGTTTGGCGAACAGTTCGAGCAGGGAGAGAGAGTTCGAGGGTCCGCCGCCGAGATTGAATACCTGGCCCGAAACGATGTCGAGACGCGCGCTGGCCACGAGGTATGCCGAGACCAGGTCGTCGGCGTGCAGGGCGTCGCGCACTTGCTTGCCGTCACCTGAAATCGTGAACGATGCCGCGTCCGGGTCAGTCATCTGCAGCGCCTTCATGCAGAACCAGCCTATCCAGCCCTGATCGGCCGTTGCGAACTGGCGGCCACCGTACATCGAGGAGTGTCGGAACACGGCGGTTCGCAGCCCATACATGCGGCTCCAATCGCGTACGTACTGGTCGGCCGAGAGTTTGGAGCAGCCATACGGCGAGTACCCGTCGAGCTGGAGATCTTCGGCGAGCCCGTTCGGATGGCTCGGCAGCAGCCAGCGGGTCTCGCCCTCGACGTAGTCGAATTGGCTGAGCTCCCCGTAGACCTTGTTGGTCGAGGAGTAGATGATGCCGCTTTCCGGCGAGATCCTGCGTACGGCATCCAGCACGTTGAACGTGCCGCCGGCATTGATCTCGAAGTCGCTGCGTGGGTCCGCGACACTGGTGGTCATCGCCACCTGGCCGGCGAGGTGCGCGATCGTCTCGGGTCTGGTCTCGGCGATGACTTGATCGATGGCCGCGACGTCTCGCGTGTCGGCCTGGACGAATCGCCAGCCCTCGCCATGGCGCTCGCGAAGCCACGCAAGGTTGCGTTCCGAGCCCACCCTGCTCAGGTTATCGAGCACGGTGACCTCCTGGCCACTCCCGAGCAGGGAGTCCGCCAGGTTGCTCCCCACGAACCCGCAACCGCCGGTCACAAGCCATGTCATGAGGTGGCCTCTCCACTCGGGCCGGCGAAGCGCCGGGATCTGTACCAATCGATGGTCTCGGCGAGACCGTTCTCGAGGGTGATCCGCGCCTTCCACCCCGCGACGGGTCGACCATGCTCGAACGCGACGTGCGGGTCGCACGACGGAGGATTGTCGTCGTACACGATCCTCGGTGCTTCAGGGATCAATGATCGGAGAGTTTCGCACGCGTCTTTGATGCGCGTTCCCACGCCTGTTCCGACGTCGAACGATGGGCCATCCAAGTCCCGTAAGACACCTGCGACGATCATGCCGTCAACCACGTCGCGCACATGGATGAAGTCGCAGACGCGTTGGGGGTCACGCACCACCGGGGAGGTACCTGCCAGCAATGACAGGGTGGTCTCAGGGACAAACCGGTGCCCCGGCTGTCCCGGCCCGTACGCCATGAAGGGGCGTACGCTCACGACGTCGAGCCCGTATGCACTGCGGAACAGATCGAGATAAGGGGGCAGTCCGAGCTTGGACGCGGCATAGGGTGAGTTGACGGCGGTCGCCTCGCTGAGCTCTTCCGAAGAGCCGGTGATCACGGTACGTCTTACCCCCGCGTCGAGGGCGCCCAAGAGCACGTTGACGGTCGTGACGAGGTTGCCGAACAGCGTGCGCGTCACGTGCCCCGGCGCGCGCGCGGTGTCCACGACCCCGGCCAAGTGGAAGATGAGCGCCGGCTGGATCTCCGAGATGAGGTCGCGGGTCGTCGCCTCATCGCGGAGGTCGACGTGGTGAACGACTCCCGGTGGCGCATCCTCGCCAGAATCTGCAAGTGCAGTGCAGTGCAGTTCCGCCCCCGCGGCGGCGATCGCACGAGCCAGATGGCCGCCGATGAAGCCGCCGCCTCCCGTCAAGAGTACGATGCGCCCGCGCAGCGATTCAGCGGGCGGGCTGTCGTGCCAGGTGCGTTCGCTCACGGATGACCTCGAGACGGTCGGGGCGGGTGGCGCATAGTGTCAGTTCTTCCGTGCGGTAGTGTAACCTACGATTCCGTGCCCGCGGGTTGTCCGCCGAATGCGAGAGGCTGTGCCCATGGCCACATTGGTGAAGGTCTCCGACTACCTGGCTCGTCGAGTCGCCGAGCTGGGCGTCACCCACGTGTTCATGATCACCGGCGGCGGGGCCATGCACCTCGACGATTCGTTCGGCCGCCGCGACGACCTCACTCTCCTCTTCAACCACCACGAGCAGGCGTGCGCGATGGGTGTGGAGGGCTACGCGCGGGTACGCGGCGATCTGGGCGTGGCCGTCGTGACGACGGGCCCCGGCGGTACGAACACCATCACCGGCGTGCTCGGGCAATGGCACGATTCGGTACCCGCGCTCTACATCTCAGGGCAGGTCCGCTACGACACGACAGTCGCGAGCACCGGGCTGCCGCTTCGCCAACTGGGCGACCAGGAGGCCGACATCGTCGCCATCGTCTCTCCAATCACCAAGTACGCCGTCATGGTCACGGATCCCATGACCATCCGCCATCACTTCGAGAAGGCCGTGCATCTGGCGCGCCACGGGCGCCCCGGTCCCGTCTGGCTCGATATCCCGCTCAACGTCCAGGGCGCGCTCGTCGACGAGGAGCTTCTCGTCGGCTACGAGCCCGAGCCGGCGCCTGTGTTCGACGAGGCGCTCGCGGCCCGTCAGATCGCGGAAGTGGTCGAGCGCCTGAAGGCCGCGCAGCGCCCCGTCGTGCTCGCCGGCAGCGGGATCCGGACCGCGGGAGCGTACGATGCGTTCCTGGCGTTGGTCGGGCGGCTCGGGATCCCGGTGGTGACGGCGTGGAACGCTCACGACCTCCTGTGGGAGGATCACCCGCTGTACGCCGGTCGACCCAGCACTGTCGGCGACCGCGCCGGCAACTACGCCGTGCAGAATTCCGATCTGCTCATAAGTGTCGGTTGCCGGCTGAACGTGCGGCAGATCGGCTACGAGTTCTCGGCGTTCGCGCGCGAAGCGTTCAAGGTCGTCGTGGACATCGACGCCATCGAGCTGGAGAAGCCGACCGTTCGTCCGGACTTGGGAGTGAACGCCGACGCTGGATTCTTCGTTTCTGAGCTGCATCGTCAGCTGGCGGACGTTGCGCTGCCGGACCGCTCGTCGTGGGTGGAGTGGTGTCTCGAGCGTCGCCGTCGGTATCCGGTCGTCCTTCCGGAGTACGCTTTGGACGATTCACGAGGCATCAACCCATACGTGTTCGTTGACCGAATGTCTGAGCACGTCGAGGGCAATGACATCGTGGTCACCGCTAACGGCGCGGCATGCGTCGTCGGCTTCCAGGCGTTGAGGATCAAGCCGGGCATGCGTCTCATCGGAAACTCCGGCACTGCTTCGATGGGATATGACCTGCCCGCCGCCATCGGGGCCAGCATCGCATCCGGGCACCGGGTGATCTGCTTCGCCGGAGAAGGCTCCATCCAGATGAACATCCAGGAGCTCGAGACGATCACGTTCAACCGACTGCCGGTGAAGGTGTTCGTCTTCGACAATGGGGGGTACCTTTCCATCAGGCAGACCCAGGACAACCTGTTCGGCGGTCACTACGTCGGCGAAGGTCCCAGGAGCGGCGTTGGATTTCCCAACATGGTTCGCATCGGCGAGGCCTACGGTATTCCCTCGGAGCGTGTGTGCACGCACGCCGGGCTCGACGCGGCAATCAGCCGTGCTCTTGCGACGCCGGGCCCCGCAATCGTCGTGGTCGTGATGGATCCGAATCAGAACTTCGCACCCAAGGTCGCCTCCGAGCGACTCCCGGATGGGCGCATGGTGAGCAAGCCGCTCGAGGACATGTGGCCGTTCCTTGAGCGGACCGAGTTCCTCTCGAACATGCTGGTGCCCGCTTGGGAGCCGCCGATGCGCTAGACTCAACCGCGGCAGGCAGTGAGGGCGAGCATGTGCGGAGCGCCACGACCGATCGCGGACGCCACACCTTCTTGAAGAGCAGCAGACCCGAAGTGAAGGGGGCCCCTTGAACTCGCTTGAACGCAGGATGGTTGAGGTTCTGATCGACCTTCGTGAGAACCATCACGTCAACGGAGTGAAGGCTGAGTTCGAAGCCGAGGGGACTCGCCTTGAGGAGGCTTTGCGACTCAAGGAGGTCGTCGCCGCAGCCGGAATCGGGCTGACCATCAAGATCGGGGGCTGCGAGGCGATCCGCGACATGTACGAATGCCGCGTCATCGGCGTCACCCGCATCGTGGCTCCGATGATCGAGACGGCGTACGCCCTCAAGAAGTACGTCCAAGCTGTCCAGCTTTCCTTCCCTGAGGATGAGCGTGACCAGGTCGATTTCGCTGTCAATGTTGAGACACAGACGGGCTTCGACAACTTCGACGCCATGCTGGCACTGCCGGAGTCGGAGCTCATTGACGGAATCGTGCTCGGCCGCGTCGACCTGACCGGCTCGATGGGTCTGTCCCGCGAGGACATCAACAGTAATCCGCGGGTTGTCGAGATCGCCCGTGAGCTGTTCAAGAAGGCAAAAGCGCGCGGACTCGAGACCGCTCTGGGCGGCGGCGTGTCTGCAGAGACGATCCCCTTCATCCTCGAGGTGGGCGAGGGGCTCGTCGATCGGTACGAGACCCGGAAAGTCATCTTCGGGTGCCCCTGCGGGATCCCGGTCGAGGACGCCGACAAGGGCATCCTGAAGGCTGTCGGCTTCGAACTCATGTGGCTCAAGAACAAGCGCGACTTCTACGGCCTCATCGCCAACGAGGACAGCAAGCGACTCGAGATGCTGCAGTCCCGTTACGACAAGCTCATTCACGTCGCCGGGGGCATGTACGAGTGACGCGGGCAGCGCTTGTCACGGGAGCATCGCGAGGCATCGGCCGCGCGATTGCCGATCGCCTTGAAGTCGAGGGCTTCGTCGTGCTGCGGCCGACCCGGGCGGACCTCGATCTAGCCGACCCGGCCGCCGTCGATGCGTACACTGCCGCTTTGACCGTTGGCGTCGACGTTCTCGTGAACAACGCAGGGATCAACCCGCTCGCCTCGCTGGACGAGCTGACGGACGATGACCTGAGGGCGACGCTCGAGGTCGACCTTGTGGCGCCGGTGCGACTCGCACGCGCGCTCGCACCTGGCATGGCTGCGCGCGGGTGGGGCCGCATCGTCAATATCGCTTCGGTCTGGGGCGTCGTGACCAAGCCGCGGCGCTTTGCCTATACCGTGGCCAAGACCGGACTCCTGGGCGCGACACGCGCAATGGCGGTCGAACTCGGCGCGAGGGGCGTACTCGTGAACGCAGTGGCTCCCGGGTTTGTCGCGACGGACCTGACGTTGCAGAACAACACGGCCGAGGAGCTCACTGCAATCGCCGATGGCCTTCCGTTGAGGCGGCTGGCCGATCCGGCCGAGATCGCCGAGCTGGTCGTGTTCCTCTCCTCCGAGCGGAACACGTTCGTGACCGGCCAGGTCATCGTGGCCGATGGAGGGTATTCGTGCCTGTAAGCTCCATGCGTATGTCGAGCCGCATCCGCGACTACACGGTCACGTTCGAATCGGATGACGCGTTTCTCGACCGGCTCGCCGCCCCCGGTGACCGCGTGCTGATCGTGGACGAGGGTGCGTGGCGTCATCACCGCGAAGGACATCTTGCTTCGTTCGACCCGATCGAGACGATGGTCCTGCCGGTGGATGAGGACTTGAAGACGCTCGAGTCGGTGGCGAAGCTCTACGACCGGCTCACCGAGCGGGCAGCGAAGCGCAACATCACCGTTGTCTCGGTCGGTGGAGGCATCACCCAGGACATCACCGGGTTTGCCGCATCGACACTCTACCGCGGGGTCGGCTGGGTCTTCGTGCCGACCACTCTGCTCGCGCAGGCGGACAGCTGCATTGGGAGCAAGACCTCCCTCAACTACCGCCGCTACAAGAACCTGCTGGGCACGTTCTATCCTCCGACCGCGGTGCACGTCTACGCACCGTTCCTCATCACCCAGGAGGAGACCGACTACATGTCGGGTCTCGGTGAGGTCGTGAAACTGCACATCATGGGCGGCCAGGAGTCGGCCGACCGATACGAGGCCATTCTGCCCGCACTGCTGATGCGCGAGCCCGCGGCGTTGCTGGCCGCCGTACAGGACTCGCTGTCCATCAAGGTCTCGTATGTCGAGGGAGACGAGTTCGATACGGGGCGCCGCAATCTCCTCAACTTCGGGCACTGCTTCGGCCACGCGATAGAATCGGCGACCGCCTTCCGCGTTCCGCACGGTCAAGCCGTCGTACTCGGCATGATGCTCGCGGGGATGGTCGCTCGCGAGCGCGGGCTTCTCTCCGCGCGGAATGAACAGCATCTTCTCGAGCATCTGCTCGAACCGACGATGGCACCAGGCGTGTCGCTGGCGGGGATGGAAGACGCTGCCGTCATAGACGCCATGGAACAAGACAAGAAGCGCGTTGGTGAGGGTCTAGCCGTCGTGATGGCAACTGATGGACTTGAGATGGTCAAGACGGTCGATGTGACCACGGACGAGGCACTCGCCGCCCTGCGCCGCTTCGCATGCGACTACCCGATGGGAAGATAGATCACGTATGAGGAACGCAGGCTCATCGCAATTGCCGCGCCCTTCGACAGCGACAAGGTGAAGCAGGGCCCGAGATTCACCGTGCGGGACGAGGTTGGCCTGTGAGGATTCCCGCCCGGCTCTGAGCGTTCTACGACGTCCACGGCGAGAATCGGCGCTTCCCTTTCGAGATTCCCGACCTCGCTTGACGATTGGGCATAGTCCCAACGTCTAAGGGAGGTCGGGAATCTCGAAACCCCCCAACCCCAAACCGCATCAAGCGATGTCGGGGCCCTCGGACGTAGCCTCTACCCGAGGGCTCGCCGCTCCATCGGGTGCCGCGGATGAGGCCTTGAGAGTGAGAGCGACCAGTAGAGAGATGATGAAGAGCGGTTTGTCGGCGACACCCGAAATCGAGAGCAGGACAACGCAGATACCGACCAACGAAGCCACGTACGGCGGGTAGCGAGTTCTCCAGGCCATGCGGAGGAGGACCCCAAGCAAAAACAGGTAGCTGAGCAAGCCTAGGAACCCGAAATCCACCAAGTGCTCCAAGAGCGTATTGTGGGCAACCTTGCCTCGGCCGCCTAGCGCGACAGATGCGCCGGGCCCGTACCCGAGAAATTGGTTGATGAAAGGAGAGGCTTGGTACGTGACCCACAACTCCCGCCAAATCACGAACCGGATCTCGTCACGATACACAGCGGGATTCCCTAGTGCGAAACGTGCAATCACGTCAGCCGGTAGACGATTGACGACGAAGTCGTAGACGTAGTAGAACGCCGGGGCAGAGAGAGGCATGAGCAGTACGAGCCTCCGAGCCGCCTTCTCGAAGTACGCGTAGCAGGCTGCAGCGACAAGCATTGCCGTGAGGATTCCGGTGACACCGCCGCGGGATCCCGTGAATACCCCGGCGGCCAGGAATACGAGAGAGGCAAGAAGGTCAAGTGGGCCTCTGTTCTTGGCGAACCTGTAGAGATACACGGCCGCGGGGAACACAAACCATTCGCACAGCTGATTCGGATCCGGTTGCTGCCCCATCAAGTTAGCCACTAGGCGACCACTGCCGAGAGTCACGCCGACACTCCCAGGGCTCACAACCATGACTAGCACGACAATCCATGACCCCAAGAGAAGACTTCGGGGAATCCATCGGATCTCTCGTTCTGAGTAGTCAAAGCTCGAGAGAACCAATACGAAGAGCAGGTTCTGGGCGATCGACGCGAACTGCACCAGGGCCATGTCGAAGTCAGCCGTGAGCCAGAGGCTCACGAGCGCAACCAGAAAGTATACGAAGAAGGCGAGAAACAAGCTGTCCAGCTTGATGCGCAGCCGGCGAACGCTCACGAGAGCGGCAACGGCGAGGGGCAACACCGTGATCTTCGCGAGCGAAACCCCCGGGACCACCTGGACGAAGTCGAAAGGGGCCAGAACAAGGTACGCGCACAAGTACACGCTGAGGAACCCGAGGCGTCTCCCGCGCCCCGGCTGCGGACGAGTTCTCATGCGATCCTGCAGCACTGCGCGCGGGGCAGAACACGTAGCATTCGCTCACCCATCCAGTGGTCATTAGCATGGCCCGAAAAGGCCGCCTCGAGGAAACGGCTCCGGGCGAGAAGCTGCGCCCGCGCCAAACCGACCGGCACTACAGCCCGTCCCGAGCTCAAGAGCGCCCATCTCGCTCAACGACAGAACCGAACGCAGCGGTCCACTGTGCGACGATCCTCTCAGGGTCGAACAACTCGTGTGCCCTGCGGCCCGATTCCCGCCCCTTCGCGGCAAGCTCGTCATCGCTGGTGGCCAGCATGGCCTCGATGGCACTCTTGAGGCCGTGAACGTCGGCCGACGCGCACAGGAACCCATTACCTTCATCCACCAGCACCTGATAATCCGACACCTTCGTCATGATGACTGGCTTCCCCAGAGTCATTGCCTCGCAGATTGCATTCGGCAAACCCTCATAGTCACTGAACAGCCCGATGATATCTGCCGATTGCATCACGTTGTAGATTCGATCGGTCGCAGGATGGAAGGTCATGACCTCATCCAGACCAAGTTCGACTGCAGCCTTCCGAGTCGAGTCATACACGGAAGTGTCGCCGCGGACTGACTCAGTGGCGCCGTACCAGTCTACCTTCAGGCGATTCTTCTCGTCCTCTGGCAGCGCTGCCACCGCCTGAACGAGCACGATCGGGTTCTTCATCTCGTGATAGGTAGCCACAACCACCATTCGCCGCCTAGCGCCCGCATCGGCTCGCAGCTCACACTCCAGTTCCCCTAGTAGCACCGGATTGTAGATCACCTGAATCTTGTCGGAAATCCAGGGAGAGAGTCCCAGCCATAGACTCTTCGCATTCACGGAGTTGCAGATCAACAAGTCAGAGAAGCGCTGGAACAGCTTCAGGAATCTGGGCATAGCGTCCTCGAACGAGGCCTTGCGTGCGCTGAGTTCGTTGGTGATCAGCCGCCACTTGTGCCGGCCTATGGCGGAGAGACATGCGAGGAAGTTGGGGGTGTCCAGAAAGGCGATGACAACGTCGCAATCAGATCTTCTTAGGTGCCGCCGACACCCGATGATCCTCTGAAGATAGCTGCCGTTTCCAATCCGAGACACGGGGATACCGTGAGCCTCCAGGAGCGGCAAGAAGAAGTCGTTCGAGTCGTACACCAAGAACTCGACCTCGTGTCCACCGCCTTTGAAGAGAATCGCGAGGTTCACGAGTTGCCTCTGCGCGCCGCCTGATCCCAAGTTGTCTATGAAGCAGAGTAGTTTCATGTCGTTCGATTCCCCACGATTCCCATTCCCGCATGCCGTCTGTGACGACTGGCCTGGCGTTGGCGATCCTGCAGGGGTTCGCGCCAAGCCCGACGGGCACTTCGAATATCCGACGTTGATTCCAGCGCGCGCCACCACGGACGCCCAGAGCCAAACCTGTACCTGAGGAGTCGTGTCGGTGCCCCGCCAACTATTGCATACGGCGAGACACCACTCGTTACGACTGTACCGGCTCCGACTACAGCGCCCCTCCCAATCGTCACGCCCCTAAGAATGATGGCGCTGGCCCCTATCCAGTTGTCGCCCTCAAACACCACGTCTTGATCGTCTTCAGGTTGCTTCTGCCCGTCGCTCACTTCATCCATGAGCTGGTCCGGCAGGTCGGTGCGATGCCCTCCGGTGATCACGAAGACGTGCGGACCGAACATGACGTGATCGCCAACGAGAACCTGCGCGCGGCTACAGATGAAGGTGGCATCTCTTCCAATGCTCACATGGTTGCCAACGCAGACATTCCCGTAGTGGAAGTGGCCTCCTGGAAGCACTATCACGTTCCTTCCGCACCGCCGGAACATAAGCTTCTGCAGTGGCGCGACGGCCAGTCGCCTACCCCCTTCGCAGAGCTTCCTGACCACGTCGTGGATCGACCTTGCCCCTGAGCTCACAACGGACCTAATCATGCGCGTGACGCCCAGTGATGAATGTACTGCGGGAGCACTACTTGTAGGTCGTACTCCTCGCGGGCCTTGGCCTGAGCACGCCTGCCGCATTGTGTCCGCTTCTCCGGATCGTTCGCGAACTGCTCAAGTGCCTGCAAGATGTCCTCCCAGCTGTGAGGGTCAACCAACACACCGCACTCGCCTGCGAGCATGTCTGGAATGGATCCGACCCGCGTCGCAATCGCCGCCTTGCCCAGCGCCATGGCCTCGAGCAGAGCGTACGGGAAACCCTCCGAGTATGAGGGCAGTATGAAGATGCTGCATTCGCTCAGAGTGCGCATCGCTTTCGCATGGTCCTGTTCGCCGCACATATCGACACCCGCCAGGCTATACGTTGACTCTAGGCGCGAACGAGTGTCCGGGTCCACCGGGCCCACAAGTTGCAGAGTCCAGTCTGGGTGTTCGCTGTAGAACCGACCCCACGCCTCTAGAAGTTCTGAGACTCCCTTGCTCGGGATTAGCCACCCGAGGAACATGACGCGGTGGTGCTCCGGCGTGCCCGCCCTCGGCAGACTCTCCATCTCGATCGGATTGGGGACGTAGGCCAGTCGTTCTGGATCGACAACAGTCGAAAGTGCCTCGAACGTCGTTCGGTCAATCGCCAGCGTCACTGACGAGAGGGAAATCGCTAGATGGAGCGCTCTCCACTCCCATGTGTTCCGCCTCTGGATGTCGGAAACACGCCCGAAGTGTAGATGGTAGACCGTGGCAACTCCGCGACGTCTGGCATACCGTAGGAGAACGATGTCCCGGATGACCGCAAAGCTCCCGCTTGCGGCGATGTGAACAACCTTCGACCCCCGTCGAATTGAGCGAGCCAGGTGCCGCTTCATCCTGAAGATGTCGAATCCCCTGACCAAGAACCTCTCATATAGCGTCCTACCATCGACGCTGCGACGGCGAGTGGAAGTATCGATGACGTCGAACTCGACGCCTCGATTCTGAAGCTCGTCAACGACCATCCGGGACCAGTTGGCCATCCCTCCGTATGGCGGTGGCATCGGGATTACCAAGCAGAGTCTAGGTATCGATGCTACGGACACTGGCTCTTCTCCTTGCGCTAGAACTGGGGCCATCAAGAGACATCACCACGCGGCAACGGCTCCGTAGCACTTCGGAGCGGCGGAGCACCGTAGGACCCGCGCCGCTGCGGCCGAGAGCGAGCACTGTTCGGAGAATGCCCATCCCTCCAGCGAGCCAAGGCTACGGCGGTGCCGCTTGAAGCAGATCGGCCAAACGGGCTTGAAGCAACTCGAAGAAGGCGTCCTTCTGATAGTGGCTGTTGTAGTAACGAGCCGCATTGACTGACATCTCTTTGGTAGTTGTCAGCTCCGCGAACCGAAGGCAGAGGCCTGCCAGCCCGCGGTAGTCTTCCGCATCGCAGCAGATCCCGCAATCAGCCTCACGAATCACCCTCCTAGCCTCGCCCCCAATCGCTCCAATAATCGGCTTCCCCGCAATCATGTAGGATTGAATCTTCCGCGGCAGCGTGTACGACAATGCGGGCTCGTTCCTAAGCGTCACCAGCATCGCATCAGCTATGCGGTACAGGTCCGGCATTTCCTCAAGCGGTCTTCGACCGTAGAAGACAACATTCACAAGCCCGAGTTCTTTCACTAGGGCTCTGGACTCAGCAAGGCTGGAACCATCACCGACAATGTGAAACACGAATCGGCGATCGGTCTTCAACAGATCTGCCGCCTTGATGATCGTATCGATCGACTGCAGCCGCCCGACGTTGCCGCTGAACATGAGATTGATCACCCGCGGCTCGGCGGAATTCGAATCGGAACCCGCAGGGCGGCGAGCGGATGATTCGAAGAGCGATGCATCCTCTGCGTACTGTGGGATGTGGCTGATCGTAGCGGGATCCACACCGAGTGTGCCTTCGAGGTACCCCCTGAATGCTCCGGACGTCACCGCGATACCGTCTGCGCGACTGTACAGGTATCTGGAGACATGGAGGATCAACCCGTAGAGCCACGACCCCTCTCGTACGCCGCCTGCCAAGAGACTCTCAGGCCACAGGTCGAGGCAGTACAGGAGTACGGGAGTCCCGTGCATCCATTTGTACAGAACCGCCGGAACCGCCATCGTCACCGGAGACAACTGGTACACAAGAACTGCGTCGTAGTCGCTGTCGAGACTGAGAACCTTGAACGAAGCCGAGAGACAGTAGCTGACGTAGTTGGCCAACCGCTTGGCGGTTCCGGCTCCCCTGCCGATCTCGAACGAGCGAATGATCGCGACCCCGTTGCGAGTCTCGACGCGCTTCGCGCCGTGTCGGTACTCCTCGGGCACGCAGCCATCGGGGTAGTTGGGCAGGCCCGTGAGCACGGTCACATCGTGTCCGCGGCGCACCAACTCCTCGCAGATGTCCGTGATCGCAAACGGCTCAGGGAAGTAGTATTGGCACACAACCAGTAGCCTTAGCCCACGAAGGGGCACCGTCTTGTGCGAAGTGGGTTCATGAGGAATGGGGCCGCGCGAGGTCACGAGCGTCTACACACCCAGCCAGAAGGTGTCGGGATCTTCCGGGTGGAAACGCTCATTGGCCCACATGAAGGTCACCATGTCCGCGCTGCCGAGGTTCTCTATGTTGTGGGTGTAGCCGGGCGGGATGTCGACGGCCTCGATCTTCTCGCCCGAAACGAAGTACTCGAGCACTGCATCCTGCCCCACCTTGCGGAAGCGGATGACGCCCTCGCCACTGATCACCACGAACTTCTCGTTCTTGGTGTTGTGCCAGTGGTTCCCTTTGGTGATGCCCGGCTTGATGACGTTCACGGAGAACTGACCGCGGTCAGACGTGCGGATGATCTCGGTGAAACTGCCGCGCTCGTCGCGCTTCATCTCGAGCGGGTAGCTGAACCCGTCGGTCGGCAGGTAGCTCAGGTAGGTGCTGTAGAGCTTCCTCGTGAACGCGTCATCCGTGCTGGGGATCGACAGGTCGCGGCGGCTCGCCCTGAACCCCTCAAGGAGGTCGGCGATGTCACCCAGCGTGGACTCGTAGACCACCGGTACCGCGAAGAAGCCTCCATCGGCCCGGTTCGCCTCGCCGCTGAGCGCGCGAGTGAACTCATCGACCACATCGTCGATGTAGATCAGCGACAATCGGGTGGCGCGGTCGTTGATCGTGATCGGCAGGTCATGCGCGACGTTGTGGCAGAACGTCGCCACGACGCTGTTGTAGTTGGGCCGGCACCACTTCCCGAACACGCCGGGGAGACGGTAGATGAAGACCTGCGCGCCGGTCTCCTGCCCGTAGGCGCGGACGGCGTCCTCGGCCGTCTTCTTACTCGCACCGTAGGGATTGTCGAGCGCCGCCTGTGCCGAAGATGAGAACAGTACCGGGCAGGGATTCACCTGCTTCAGCGTGTCCAGAAGCCGCGCGGTGAAGTCGACGTTCCCTTCAACGAACTCGGAGGGGTCTTCCGGCCGGTTCACTCCCGCCAGATGGAAGACGAAGTCACACTCGGCGCAGTACCGTTCGAACAGATCGTCGCTGGTCTCGAGCGTGGACTCGAAGACCTCCGACACGTCGGGACACTCGTCGCCCTTGAGCCGCTCGACAAGGTTCCGGCCGATGAAGCCGGCGGCGCCGGTGACCAGCACCTTCATCGGCGAGCCTTCCAGCCCTCGACCTCGTCGCGGACGTAGCTCAGCGTCAGCAGCTTCTCTTTGACCTGCTCTACGGTCAGCTGCTCGGTGTTGCGGGACGTGTACTCCGTGAAGGCGCCACCGCCCATCGCGGAACCCATGCCTTCGCTGAAGTACTTCTCGTAGTCCAGGTCGCGCTTGTCGGCAGGGACCCGGAAGTAGCCGCCCAGATCGATGGCGCCTGCGCATTCCTCGAAGGTGAGCAGGGTTTCGTAGGTCTTCTCGCCGTGACGGATGCCCATGGTGTTGACCGAAGCGTCGGAGGCGAAGAGCTCCCGCACCGCTTGGGCCAAGTCGCCGATGGTCGATGCGGGCGACTTCTGCACCATGATGTCGCCGGTCTCCGCGTGCTCGAAGGCGTACAGCACCAGCTCGACCGCCTCCTCGAGACTCATGACGAAGCGTGTCATGTTCGGGTCGGTGACCGTGATCGGCCGCCCCGCCTTGATCTGCTCGATGAACAGCGGGACGACCGACCCGCGCGAGCACAGGACGTTCCCATACCGGGTCCCACAGATCAGAGTGCCGTCAGCCGTGCGGGACTTGGCGATGAACACCTTCTCCATCATCGCCTTGCTGGTGCCCATCGCGTTGATGGGATAGGCCGCCTTGTCGGTCGAGAGACAGATGACCTTCTTGACCCTGGCCGCGATCGCTGCGGCAAGCACGTTCTCGGTGCCGAGCACGTTCGTCTTGACGGCCTCGATCGGAAAGAATTCGCACGACGGGACCTGCTTGAGCGCGGCTGCATGGAAGACATAGTCGACGCCGTGCATGGCGTCGTCGACCGATCGGACGTCGCGCACGTCGCCGATGTAGAACTTGATCTTGTGGCTGGCGTCCGGGCAGGTGCGCTGATAGTGATGACGCATGTCGTCCTGCTTGAGTTCGTCGCGCGAGAAGACGCGGATCTCCCCGATGTCGGTGTCGAGGAAGCGGTCGAGCACGGCGTGCCCGAAGCTCCCGGTCCCGCCCGTTATCAGCAGTGTCTTGCCGCGGAACATGTTCGTCCTCACTGTGTCCGACCTTCGCTTCCAGTGGTCGTGTCGAAGTGTTCGCGTGCGGGTGGTGCAGCGCCCTCGACGACGCCGTCGGCCTTCACGACGGCGGCTATCGACGCGACGATGCACTTCATGTCGAGCACAGGCCCCATGTTCCGAACGTAGTAGCCGTCGAGCGTCGCCTTCTCTGCGATCGTCAGCTCGTCCCGCCCGTTCACCTGCGCCCAGCCGGTCAGCCCGGGACGCACGTCGTTCGCCCCATATCTCTCGCGCTCGGCTATCAGGTCGAGCTGGTTCCACAGCGCCGGACGAGGCCCCACGATACTCATCTCGCCTCGCAGGATGTTGAACATCTGCGGAAGCTCATCCAGCGACGCCTTGCGCAGGAGCCGCCCGAAGCGTGTCACGTGCTTGTCCGGCCCCGCCAGCAGATGCGTGGGAACGTCGGGCGGCGTATCGGCGCTCATCGTGCGGAACTTGTACATCTCGAAGTGCGACCCGTGGATGCCGATCCGCTTCTGCTTGAACAGGACGGGGCCCGGGGAGGTCAACCGAACCGCGAGTGCTATCACGAGCAACAGCGGAGACAGGGCGACGGCGCCGAGCAGGGCGCAGGCGAAGTCGATCGCCCTCTTCACCGTCTGCCATCGTGCTCCGGGCCTCATCGCTTGTCCCCACACCGCCTCGTCATCCGTCTAGAGCGCGAACCAGCCGAGCCAACCGTTCAGAACCAGTACGATCACGACCAACATGACGGCCACGGCAATGAACACGGCGAGTCCGAGACGCCAACCGGAGCGCCACTTCGCGAGCGGCGCGCGCTCCTCCGGCATCACGAAGCCGCGGCCGCTCTTCGCAGGCGCAACCGACAACGTACCGCGCGCACCGGAGTCCGCCTGCGCGCCGCCGTAGTACTCCGAGTAGTAGCCGCCATAGTACCCACCGTAGCCACCGTAACCGGCGCGACCGGCCCTCGACTCGTCCAGACCCCAAACGACCACGCCCAAGATCCGCGCACCGACCCGCTCGAGGATGTCGCGCGCGTTCGCCGCGGCAGGATGGGTGGACACCCCGGCGCGCGTGACCACGAGCACCCCGTCGGTCCAGCGCGCGCTCGCCGCAGCGTCGGCCACGGCCAGCAGCGGCGGCGAGTCGACGATGATCCAGTCCGCGTCGGCCTTGATCGTCTCGATGAGTGCCGTCATCTTCTCGGAGCCGAGCAGCTCCGAGGGGTTCGGCGGCATCTTGCCCGGGGTCAGCACGCGGAGGTTCTCGTCACCGGTCTCCTGCAAGGCGGACTGCAGCGAGATCCGCCCGGCCAGCACGTCGGAAAGCCCGAGCTGGTTGTTCACGTCGAAGAACTCGTCGGTGGTGGGACGGCGGAAGTCGCAGTTGATGAGCACGACCTTTGCGCCCGCCATCGCCAGACTGGCGGCCAGGTTCGCCGACACGGTCGACTTGCCCTCGCCCGGCGCGGCCGAGGTCACCAGCACCGTCTTGATCACGTGCTCGAAGTTCACGTAGTCGATGCTGTTGCGCAGACCGCGATAGGCCTCGGCCCCGCGCGATCCCGGATCCTGGACGATGGTGAGACGACGCGTCTCGCCCGCCTTGAACTGCACGGTGGGGATGGTGCCGAGCACAGGCGCGCCGTAGAGCTCCTGCGCCTCCTCGGCCGACTTGATGGTGGTGTCCAGGTACTCGGCCAGCAGTGCGATACCGAGCCCGAGCACGAGCCCCAGCGCGAAACCGATCCCGCTGTTGCGCAGCGGCCTCGGCGACACGGCGACCGTGTCGATCGCCGCAGGCGACACGACGCTGCCCGAGCCGACCTCCAACTGCTCGCTGACCTTGAGCGTCTCGTACTTCTCCGCCAGCGTGGTGTAGAGCCCGGTGGCGATCTGCAACTCGGCCTGCACGTCGTAGTTCTTGGTCGCATCTCCCGAGGCGCCGAGACGCGAGCCCAGGTCGATGATCTTCGCCTTCACGTCCGCCAGCTGACGCTCGGTGCTCGCGATCTTCGAGCGGATCGACGCCAACTGCGCGGGCCGCTTCTCGTTCTGCTCGTCGACGCGCAGGCCGACGAGGGTGTCGACCAAGGTCGACTGCTTGGACGTGGCGTCCCTCAGGTCCGCCTGCAGCCCGCTGGTGTTACCGCCCTTGAGCTTGCCCCCGAGCAGGAGTATCTCGGCCTTGGCCTCGTCCAGGCGCGCCTGTACCTCGTCTGCGGCGGCCGTGATGCTCGCGCGCTTGAGCTCGCGCGACCACGCCACGTACTCGGCAGCGAACGCCTGGGCGGTGTCCGACGCGAGCTTGGGGGTCGAGTCGGTGACCACGATGCTCACGAGGTTGGTCTGTCCCACGGCGGTGACCGTCACGCGGCCAAGCAACTTGTCGGGCGTCGTCCGCATCCCCAGCCTGCGGATCACGCGCTCCGCCAGCGGCCGCAACTGCATGAGCTGCACCTGCGTCTGCAGCCCGCGTTCGGGCTGGCCGGAGAGCTCGCTCAGCGAACTGCCGAGCAGGGCCGAACCCGCATCCTGCGCCGTCACGAGCACCTTGGCCTCGCCCTGGTACACGTTGGGTTGCAGCATACTCCACGCGAGAGCCGCCGCCGTTACCACCAGCACGGCTCCCAGGATGATCCACTTCCGGACCCGGATGACGTGCAACAGATCCTTGAGATCCAGGTCGTCCTTGAGTTCCACGGCTTTACGTCATCCCCCGGAGGTCAGGTAGCGGGCAGTGCTCCTCGAACGCAGATGGCGGAGCGTCGCGATCGACACTCCGCCATCGTAGCGAATCTCACAAAGGGAAGCT